>Ga0307377_10008594_pt1 | contig 10334 bp, 19 predicted proteins | sample TR3MG_FD_202535 | JGI IMG/M metagenome (GOLD analysis project Ga0307377, IMG submission 202535) | Soil microbial communities from Risofladan, Vaasa, Finland - TR-3 | ecosystem: Environmental > Terrestrial > Soil > Coastal area > Acid sulfate soil | place: Finland: Risofladan, Vaasa | collected... | reverse complement strand
TGCCTACGGAGCCGAGGCATTCATTGCTCTTTCGAGCAGAATGAAATCCCTCGTTGCATCAGAACTGACCACCCCGGACACGGGGAGAGGGGAGTAGGATTGTGAACCCGATAATCATCTCAACGGAAGTCTACGAACGATATACGGCAAAGTACGGGGACAACCTACAGGGGTGCTGCCTGCTAATCGCTGGGGAAATTGCAGACCGTGTGGGCGGTGACGTTGTGGCGGGCGAGCTAACATGGTATGGCGGTTCATGTCGTAGGACGCACTGGTGGGCGGCCAAGGGTGACGTGGTTCTCGATCCGATGGGTGATTACCTACTCTTATTTGAGGCGGCACCGGGACGAGAGGAACATCACCGAGATCGAACTCTTTTTGAGCAGCTCTTGCCGGAATATGAGCGATGGAGAGTTAAACCCGCCACCGCCGAACCAGAACCGGCCCCGCAGGACTGAGACTCCCGCAGGGCCAGGTGAACCGAACTGCACGAAAGAAAGGACTGGGTTAAAACTATGTCAACAGAAAACGAACCACGGCTTGTAGGGGCCGCACTCGATCTCCCCGGTGCACCGCTAACAGTCTTCGTGAAAGCCAACTTCGATCCTGTCAAGCAAACCTGCCCCAAGTGTGGCATGGAAGGTTATCGGGCGGACATCGTTCAGATGGGTGCGTGTAAGACGTGCGCTGAAAAGATTCTTGGCGAGCCGATTATGGTGCTCCGAGAAGGGGCGCATATGCTTGACGAACCCGACGACGCCGAGTGCCCCGGACAGAGGAAGGGATTGCGTTGTGAATGACAACGGCAAGCAACTCCTGACCCATTCCCGGCTCTCCTGCTTTCGCACCTGTCCGCAGAAGCACTATCTGCGATACGAAGTGGGATTGAGGCCCGAAGAGGAATCAACGGCCCTGCGTGTCGGTCGTGCATTTCACCGGGCGCTTGAAGCCGAATATAAAGGTGAGGATATCGACGCGGCAATGACTGAATGCGTTGCCGATCCCTACGACATGGCGCTGGTGGCGGCAATGTTCAGCGCCTATCACGAACGGTGGAAAGACACCACTCTTGAAGTGATTCAAGCCGAAGAGACATTCAATATCCCGCTAACCAATCCGCAAACCGGAGCGCCAACAACGGTTTGGCAACTGGCGGGAAAGACCGATCGGATTGTCAAGCTGGCCGATGGTCGGTTGGCACTCATGGAACACAAAACGACAAGCCGGGATTTCACGCCGGGGGCTGACTACTGGGTAGCCCTACATCTGGACCAGCAGCTTTCAATCTACGTCATCGCGGCACGGGAACTTGGCTTCGATGTCCAAACGATACTGTATGACGTGATGCGCCGTCCGATGTTGCGGCCCTTGAAAGCAACACCAGAGGCCGACCGGAAGTACACCAAAAAAGATGGCAAGCTGTACGCCAATCAGCGGGAAGCCGACGAACTCCCCGACGAATTCGCCGCCAGGGTAGCCGCCGACATTGCCGAACGGCCCGACTACTACTTTGCCCGTATCGAAATCCCCCGGCTGCAACAGGACTTGGACGAATGCGCATGGGAAGTATGGCAACAACAACTTGCCATCCGCGAGGCCCAGCGGTCAGGGCGCTGGTACAAAAACCCGAACTCGTGTTTCGGCAACTTTGGCGTCTGTGAGTATTTGTCCATCTGTCAGGGCAATACCCTGAACGGCGAGATACCGCCAGGATTCAAAGTCACCGAAGATATTCACCCGGAACTGAACCAAGAACCATCTGCCCATGCGGGGCGAGCCGCATAAACCGAGGTGTACAATGACGACCACACTACCACCACCGGCCAAAAGGGCCGCACCACCGCCGCCCAAGGCGACCAACGGGAAACCCATGCCGCAGGCCGAAGCAAAGGAATTTGCGGTTGTGTCAGGGCGCACAGGCGGAGCCAAGCGAATCCTGGTCTACGGTCCTGGTGGGATCGGGAAGTCGAATCTGGTCAAGAACGCGCCCAATCCGGTGTTTTTGGACATCGAAGAAGGAACCCGCGAATTGGATGTTAACCGGATTACCGGACTGACTGGATTCGGTGACGTGCGGTCCTGTCTCCACTCCAACTCTTTGGATGGCTTTCAGACAATCGCCATTGACTCTGGCACTAAGCTCGAAGAGTGGGCCGTCGCCTACACGCTGGCAAATGTGGCCAATGAGAAGGGACACCGTGTATCGACAATTGAAGGCTATGGCTACGGCAAAGGCTACCAACACGTTTACGAGACGTTCTTGCTGGGACTGGCCGATCTCGATGCCCACGTTAGGGCGGGTCGGAACGTCATTGTCATTGCGCACGACTGTACCGCCGACGTTCCCAACCCGGTAGGTGACGATTACATCCGTTATGAACCACATCTGCAATCACCGAAGTCCGGCAAGGCATCGATCCGTAACCGTGTTATCCAGTGGGCCGATTACGTGTTGTTTCTTGGCTACGATGTGATCTCCGAGGATGGCAAGGGTAAGGGTGGCGGGACCAGGACGATCTTCACCGTAGAACGTCCAGACCATATCGCCAAGTGCCGGACACCGATCGATCCGATGCCATTCAAGGGGCCGGATGACAACGAAATCTGGAAAGCCATTTTTGAAAACGGAGGCAAAGCGTAGCTATGTGGATCGACCGCGAAGGAATCTTTAAGGCTGTCCCATCGGATTGGATTGTCGAACAAGCCGAGAGTGGAGCCATCGGAATCAAGATCAAGTTTGCCATCATCGAGTATCTGGAAAATGGACAGTGGGCCGACTGGCGCAACTTTGGACCCTACGATGCGTCCGGGACATATTGGGTTGTTAAGAAAGACGGCACAGTGAACACCGTTACCGTCAACCAGTTGGTCGAGTCACTTGGCTGGGACGGCACGTTTGCCCATGTGGACAAAGAGGCTCCGCAGGTGGTTGTGCAAATCGCGGTTAAACAAGGCACCTATAACGACAAGACCTTTTTCAAGGCTGGATGGATGAATCCGGGCGACTTCACACCAGAGAAAAAACAACTCGATCCCGACATCGTAAAGAATCTTGACTCGCGGTTCGGGTCTTTGCTTCGGGCGGCGGCATCCCAAACCAAATCAAAGGCGGTGGTAGCCAATGGCGACGATCTCCCGTTCTGATCAAACCGCCCAACGCTGCCGGATTATCAAGCTCGCGGGGTCCAGCACGGCGATTGACGTCATGGTGTCGGTCATGGCGGACATCGGGCAAATCCGCAAGCATGCGACGTGGGCGATTCTCAACGACCGCGAATTGAACGCACTGGAGAAATTCGCAACGGACCAGAAGAAACGGGAGGCGCAATATGCTAACCGATGAGCAGGTAGCAGAGATCGAGACTGATGTTTTGGCTGTTACCAAGAGCATAGCCTCCCTGCTCGCCGACCGGGAGGAGTTGAGGGAGAGAGTGACACAATTGGAATCCCGTATAAACACTCGCAATGAAGTGATTGATGAAATCGTCCGTCGCGCTGCGGGCAAGGAGGGGGGAGCGTGAAGTACCTCAAGACATTCGAGTGCTGCATTCCGATGGCACCGCAAGCCAAGGGGAACTCGCGCCAATTCGGGCGCACATGGGCCGGGAAACCAATCAGCCGGAAATCGGACAAAGCGCGGGCGTTTATGGATGTTGCGATTCTCACGATCAAGTCTGCCGCCAATGGGCGAATGTTCCATCCGCAGTCAGAATTACGGCTGGAATGTTCTGTTGGATACCCGACGCGCCACTCGGATTTGGACACATCACTTGTTGCCGACGCTCTTGAACGTGCTGGTGTGATTGATAACGACGTACAGATCGGTCAGAAGCGCGAAGTACGCGGGCACCTATTGAACGACTTCGTTAATGTGTGGGTGACAGATGTCGGCACGTTGCCCTGGGTTAGGATACGTGACGGCAAACCGATTCAAGCGCGGAAGGAGTCCCGCCCATGACCGCCAAGACGCCCCTGCAACCGCTGGACTACGCTGCGCTACATCTGTGTTTAACGGGTTATTTCATCGATAATGCCCCTGAAGCGAAGACCCGTGTGGCAACTGAGTTGTGCGATCTTATCTGCGCCCGGTTCGGCACGGCGACGGACGAGGAGACGCGACCGGAGATGACGGTCGAAGAACTGAGAACGGCCGAGGACGATCTTCGTAATCGTCTCAAAGTGGCTGAGGCGGCCGCTAACGACGCCATGTGGATTAAGGGTGAGTATCAAGTCCAGTTAGAGCTGGTTCACAAACAGGTCGCAACGCTCACAAAGAAGCTTGAAGCAGCGGAAAAAGAAGAATCACGCAAGATTGTTCGGGATGTCTTGGGTATCGCTGCGCTCGAAGATCGGTGCGACGCGCTGGAGGGATTGATCCAAGAGGTCGTGACTCACCGTGAGTGCAAGACGAATCCACCACCACCAGAGGGGACGCTGACAAGACGGAGAGATATCCACAAGCGGATGAAGGCCGCCCTATCACCCGCACCCGGCGCACCGGTCAAAGAACTCGAAGCGGAGAACGCGGCGCTGCGAGAACGGGTCAAAGAACTGGAAGAACAAATCGGTAATATGTCACAACACTACGAGGCTCTCACGCCCCCACGGAGGCCAAATGACTCAGCGCAAACTAACCAACGCCCGTGCGATCCGAGATCAGATTTGCGAAGAGGTGCGTATCGTAGACTGGGCGGCATCGTGGGGTCGCATGATGTCCCGTAACGGTTCCCGCGCTATTGAACTATCACTGGTCCGAGCACTTGATTGGGCGCTCGAATACTGGCTACGGCAAGCCGATCACGGAGGCCGACGATGAACCACAATGAGAAAGCCGTGGAGAACGTGGCGCGCATGATTTATGCAACACAGTGGGATGAATCTAAATGGAACGAACATCCCAAGATATCTCAAATAAGGCTAAGATACGAGGGGTACGCCGTTGCCGTGCTCGATGCGCTGGTGCCGCCAGGGTGGACGTCCGCTGATGTGCGTCAAGGTATTCTTGACTTTGATATTGTCGCAGATCACATCGAAGACATCCTCAACGGCACCGCGAACCTCGGAGGGGAACAATGCTAACATTTATCGCACGAGATTCGGCCAGCTATGTACCAATAGACGAACATCACCTTAAGTGCTTGGCGCGGGATGCGGACAACCTGTATGAATTATTGAGCCATCAGTTTGACGCCGACCACGACATCCTAAATTGCAACTGTTGGCTGTGCCAAGCATACACGATGGCCGTTGTAATGCATGTGTTTCTTGATGATGCGCTGGCCTATGCACAGCACAAGCGACAAGAAATGGTTGACCAACCACGCGCACAGAGCGGGGAACATGTTGCTCGCATGGTATGTCTTCGATGTCATAGTACACAATGGCGCACGGAATAGTGAGGCGCGATATAGTTACGAATACTACGAACCAGACCCAAGACAAGATGCGCGTCTCGGTCACCAAGGCCGCTGTCGAATGGACTGAGGGTAAGCGATCGGCGCACTCGCTCAAGACGCGGGTGCAATACTGGCTCAGAAAAGTCGCCAGCGCCCAGCGCCCAGCGCGGGAGGAGTGAGGGGATGTTAACGGCCAATCTGCAAGTCAACGGCGCGATGATCGGGCACTTGTATATCGTGAATCGGGAGAAAACGCCAGCGGGGGCACGATATAGCTATGAATACTATGAACCGGACAAACCCCTTACAAATGGTAGCGTACGCCACAATCCCGACAATGGAGCATTGGAACTCATCCGGCTAATCATTGCCGATATACAGCAAACCACCTAGCCCATCACGCCGCGCGCTGAACGGAGAGCGAGGGTCAACGTGAAATACCCAAGAGATCATACAATAATTGTTTTTGTTTCGGGGCGCTTTCGGGCACCGTCTATGTGGGACATAGAATGTAATATCCGCAATGCCGAACACCGCTCACTCGAATTGTGGCGGGCCGGGTTTGTGGCCCTATGTCCCCATATGAACACCCACTATTTTGATGGTGCGGCTCCCGATGATATCTGGCTCAAGGGCGACTTGGCAATGCTGGCCAGGTGCGACGCGATGTTGGTAATCGACAGTGGAGAATCGTCCGGCGTTCAGGCCGAGATCGCATTCTGCCACGAGAAAGGAATCCCGGTGTACTATGCACTCAAAGACCTACTCTGAGTTTATTGAACGGAAGCGATTCGTGGACTTGCCGAACGGACTTAGTGACATTCCTGAATTGAATCCGATGCTGTTTGATTTTCAGCGAGACATTGTACGATGGGCATTGCGTCGTGGCCGGGCAGCTATCTTTGCCGACTGTGGGCTTGGCAAGACCCCGATGCAACTGGAATGGGCGCGTCACATACCTGGCCGGGTGCTGATACTGGCACCACTGGCAGTATCTGAGCAAACCGTTAGAGAAGGTAAGAAATTTGGCATCCCTGTCACACAAGCCCGGACGCAAGAACAATCTGACGACGGCGAACAAATTACCATCACCAATTACGAAATGCTGCACCACTTTGACCCGTCTGTGTTTACCGGGATCGTCCTCGATGAATCGTCAATCTTGAAATCGTACACCGGGAAGATTCGCACACAGATAATTGAGTCCTTTGTTGACACCCCATATCGGTTGGCATGCACGGCTACCCCATCGCCAAACGATTACATGGAACTCGGGAACCATGCTGAATTCCTTGGAGCGATGACGCGTGTCGAAATGCTCTCCATGTTCTTTGTCCATGACGGCGGTGAGACACAGAAGTGGCGACTTAAGGGCCACGCTGAGGACAATTTCTGGAAGTGGCTATGCTCTTGGTCGATCATGTTTCGGAAGCCGTCCGACCTTGGATATGACAACGACGGATTCAACCTTCCCCCGATCCACGTCCATCATGTCATGGTTACATCAACCGCGCCGTCAGATACCCTATTCCCTATGCCAGCATCAACATTACAAGAACGCATTCAGGCACGCCGGGATACAATCGCGGAACGTACTGAGGCTTGTGCAAACCTTATTAATGGCAACAAAGCCCCGTGGCTTATTTGGTGCAACCTAAACGCCGAGTCATCTGCGCTGGCAAAACGCATCGATGGCGCGGTTGAAATCACCGGGAGCGATAAGCCGGATGATAAGTCGTCTCGGATGATGGGGTTTTCATCGGGTGACATAAACCGGCTGGTGACTAAACCATCGATAGCGGGATTCGGGATGAATTGGCAGCACTGTTCTAACGTCGCATTCGTGGGTCTAAGTGATTCATACGAACAATACTATCAGGCCACGCGCCGTTGCTGGCGGTTCGGACAGATCAATCCCGTTCACGTCCATATCATAACAGCTGATACCGAGGGAGCCGTACTGTCTAATATCGCACGTAAAGAGGAGGACGCACAACGTATGTCTGCGAACATGGTACAGCACATGGCCGATCTTTCATCCGAAGAACTAAAGGGAACTGTCCGCACTCGGGACAATTTCAAATCTGACAGGGTTGATGCCGATAGGTGGTCAATGATCCTCGGGGATTCCGTGGATGAAATCTCACACATTGAGAGTGATTCGATTGGGTATTCGATGTTCTCTCCCCCGTTTGCCAGCCTCTATACCTATTCGGCAAGCGAACGCGACATGGGGAATTGTAAGGATGGCAACGAATTTGCAGAGCACTTCGGGTATCTTGTACCGGAACTACTGCGTGTGACACAACCGGGGAGGCTCTTGAGTTTCCACTGTATGAATCTTCCTACATCAAAGACGAAAGACGGCGTAATTGGTATCCGTGACTTTCGCGGGGAACTGATCCGACTGTTTGAGGCTCACGGATGGATTTACCATAGCGAAGTCGTGATTTGGAAAGACCCCGTGACGGCAATGCAACGGACAAAGGCTCTCGGACTACTCCACAAGCAGATTGTCAAGGATTCGTGCATGTCTCGGCAGGGAATCCCCGACTATGTGGTGACGATGCGTAAACCTGGAGAGAACCCCAACCGCGTCGTGGGTCAACTGACAGAATTCATCGGTGACCCCGAGCGATTCCGGCAAGAGGGGAATCTCAGTATCGACATTTGGCAGAAATACGCCAGTCCGATATGGGACGACATTCGCGCATCGCGCACGCTTCAAGCGTCACCGGCACGGGAAGAGAAAGACGAAAGACATATATGCCCATTGCAATTGGATGTGATTGAACGATGTTTGCAGTTGTGGACTAATCCGGGTGATTTGGTTCTTGATCCATTCGCCGGGATTGCCAGCACCGGATACTGCGCCTTGAAAATGGATCGACGTTTCATCGGTTTCGAACTCAAAGAATCATACTGGAAAACGGGATGCGCCAACATGCGTATGGCCGAACAGGAGCTATCACAATCGAGACTACTTTAGGAAGTCCTCGCACTGTGAGCGACGGACGCGACATAGCGGAAAGGAAAGATAGATGACTACAAAAAGCACAACTAATGCAACGGCTCAAGCTATTGTTGAATCGTTCATCTCGCCGAATGTATCGGACAGAAATTGGGAGCCTGCTAACGTCGTTGACGTTCTCAGTAATTTAGCCCAAGCGGCCTACCGAGTTTCGACCGCAATCAGCGACGAAGCAATTCCTGGAACTGACGCCACAGGTGGAAAGGTTGGCTGCCTGGTCGAGGCGACTATGGGCGTGACGGCTGGGCTTGCGCAGATTGCAGACGCGATCTCCGACTTGGCACAGGCCGTTAGAGAAACACGTGAATAACGTGACCAACACAAATGCCATAGCACACGCCATCCAACGCGCCCGCGGATGGATCAGCGCCGGGGAACTATGCATCACACTCGGCATCCCGGAGCGACAGTTGCGGCTGGCGATCCACGACATGCGCCGGTCCGGTGATCCAGCGATCGGCTGTATTATCTCGGACGGTCGAGGATACAAGTGGACAACGGACTTGGCCGAAGTCAAGGCGATCTGCGAGAAAATCCGAAAGCACGCCGCCAACCAATATGCCGCGATGTCTGGCGTGCGACGTGCCGTCGAACGGGCGCAACCGGCCCAGGGGGTGCTGCTGTGAAAGCAAGACAAACCAAGGGCTGGGCAGTGTGGATGAGAACGAAGCGGGGCGGGTGGTTCGTCTCTGGAACATTCGCCAACTCCAAGACCGAGGCCATCCAACAATTCAACTACCGGGAATCGGTGGAGTCATGGTGCGATCGCCAGAAGAGTAATTGGCCATACCAGTGGAGAAACCGAGTCATGGTCAATGGCAAGCCGTTTATCGAGGCTATTCGTGTGACGATGAGTGCTGTGAGCAACACGCGGGGAGTGAGAGTCTAATGGGCAAGCACTGCAAAGCAACCGATTTCGACTACGATCGATTCTTTGAGACCCAGGTCGAAGCACAGGCGGCAAAGCGGATCGTCGCCCTCGTTATGGAGTGGCGGAACAACCCCAAGGCGCGGACCTCGCCGTTTCTCTGCGCTGTGTGGATGGCGGCGAGTAAGCATCCGGGGTGCAACCCCCGCGACAAAAAGGTGAGCCCATGACAAGCATTTCTCCATTGACTGCCGTGGGACCATTGTATAACATGGTGTTAGCGGCGGACGTGGGCGTTCTCCGTGACATTGCTGTTCCAAACCCCTGTCGGGCTGATCGTCTTGGCCCACGTTCGCCGATTGGCCTGGCGGGGGGGAGGACATTTGGGGGACAAAATGGGCGGCCGTAGGCGCGACTTCGATGGCACGTTCAGCCAAGAGAACATCCGCTTTTGGCAGACCGATCCGAGGATTCGGGGATCGAAATCAACAGTCAAAGTATTCGTCTTGTATGCCGGACAGGTAGCAGTCCAGGAGCGCCGGGAGTGCTTGCCTATGCAATGGGACCACAAAGCGATAGGCAACCTATGCGACTTGGACCCCAAGACGAGTGCAAGAGCGTTGAATTCCGCCAAGGAAAATTCCCTGATCGGCGTGGCTCCAGATGGCAGGCTAATCGTATGGGGGACAGCAAAAAGGCACCGAAACCTCCCTTTCAAAAACACGTGCATAAACGGTGTTATGCAGGAGCATAAAATCCCATTGCAGTACGAAGAGGCGCTATATAAGAGTAGAGAAGAGGAGATAAGAGTAGAGGAGAGTAGAGAACTACAAAAAGAACCAGCGGCCCAAAAAGCCGGGCCGCGTCTTTCTGAAACCGACCCACCACACTTCAACGTCGATGGCGCTCTCTGTGGAAAAATGCGAGCCGGTTGGAAACTCAGGTTTGGAGCAATTCAACACCCTCGAATGGATCACCTGCTCGCCAGATGCCGGACACGCGAGATTTCCCCGATCCGAGTCTTTGACTACGCCAAAGA
>Ga0307377_10008593_pt1 | contig 10334 bp, 10 predicted proteins | sample TR3MG_FD_202535 | JGI IMG/M metagenome (GOLD analysis project Ga0307377, IMG submission 202535) | Soil microbial communities from Risofladan, Vaasa, Finland - TR-3 | ecosystem: Environmental > Terrestrial > Soil > Coastal area > Acid sulfate soil | place: Finland: Risofladan, Vaasa | collected... | reverse complement strand
GAGGTAGACATAGAAAGTAGAATAGAAATAGTTTTAAAAGATATATTACCTGCTGCAGGAATAGACATTAGCAGTATAAATATGACAATAAATGATTTTGATGTAACAAATGATTTAGAAATAACTGGAGATCCTTATGAATATAAATTGAAGTGGAATCCATTTATGAGGGTTTATAGTGAAGAGTAGGGAGGACATAGAATGCCTTATAAAATAGCAGGATCTAAAACCGAAACTGCAAGAATAGTTATTTTCAAAGAATCAGACTGGTCCATTGAAACAAATACCGTGATTTCTGGATCTGGATCTTATGAAGTTTTAGGTGTAGTATCTGGAACTAAAACAATTTTATCTAGAAGCAACAGTGGAGAATTTTTAGGTTATGGTGGGGTAATTCCAGTAACTTATATACCACCTTTTGTAGCTGCTGCAGGTGGAACTATAACTTATGATGGTGATTATAAAGTACATACATTTACATCTAATGACACGTTAGTAGTAACTAATGGTGGAGATATTGAATATCTACTTATCGCAGGTGGCGGTGGTGGTGGAAGTATATCAACTGGTGGATCTACTATAAATAGTGCTGGTGGTGGAGCCGGAGGATATGTTTATTCTGCTTTACATAATGTTTCAGTTGATTCCTTCGGTGTTGTAATTGGCCCTGGCGGTCAGGGCGGAGTTGCCGGAACGCGTGTTCAAGGAACTAATGGTGGAAACACTGTTTTTGCTGGTTTTACTGCTATTGGCGGTGGTGGTGGTGGTAGTTATAGACAAAATGGTTTAAATGGTGGGTGCGGTGGTGGAGCTGGAAGCAGATCTACTTCAGGCGATCCATATTATGGGGGTATAGGTTCACAAGGTGGGGATGGTGAAGACACAATACCAGCAGCATACACAGGCGGAGCTGGTGGTGGTGGCATTGGCGGAGATGCCCCCCCACGTAATTATACTAACCGTGGTGGTCCTGGCGGTCCTGGTCTTCAATTTGACATTTCTGGAGCGCCCACATATTATGGCGGCGGTGGTGGTGGTGGAGCTTACCTGGGTGATGAAACTGATGTCTATGGTGGTATCGGAGGCGGCGGTCGTGGTGGTTATGGCGTTACTGAAGCAGGAGTAGCTGGAACAAATGGTCTTGGCGGCGGCGGTGGTGGTTCTCATGGTAGTAATAATTTAGCTGGTGGTCAAGGTGGTTCAGGTATTGTGGTTGTTAGATATCAGTATCAATAAATGATTTAAGGAGGAGTTATGGTTAAGGCAAAGGAGTTTTGGGATTACTTATGTAATGAATTAGATTATAGGTTTTTTTCTGGTGTACCATGTAAAGGACTAAAACCTTTATATGATGAAATGAATCCAAAGTTTATGCATTATATACCAGCAGCAAATGAAAGAGTTGCATTAGGTTTGGTCAGCGGCGCATGGTTATCAGGAACAAAGGGCGCTGTGTTAATGAACAGCAACAATTTATTAGAAGTTATAAATTTACTCAAAAATTTTAATAATAAATACAAAGTACCAATTTTAATTATATGTTGTGCTGAAGACTATGACTGGTCAGAACAAGATATAACATCTTTTTTGTTAAGGAATTTTGAAGTTGTAAATACTAATGATGATAGGAAATCATTTGATAATAATTTGAAACTCATTATCGATCAAATGGAAAAGAAGAATAGGGCAGGGATATTTTTTATAGGAAAGGGGGAGTTGGAGTAATGTATAAAAGAAACTTTGTTATTAAAAGATTTATGTCTATTTTAAAAGACAATGATGTTGCAATTTTTTCAGGCAAGGAACTGTGTGAGGAAGCATTTATTTATGACCGCCCAGGAAATTTTTATGTAGATGATATTGATGGCTTTGCTTCATCTTTAGCTTTAGGAATTGCATTATGTAATGACAAAAGAATATTTGTTTTTTGTGAAGATTGGGATTTCTTGAAAGAGATGAGTACAGCAGCACAGATTGGAGTTAGCCGCGCTGAAAATATATTTTATGTGGTCTTGAGTTCGGGTCGTTATACGTTTTCTGGAAACCAACCTAATATATTTGCTGGAATTACAGCTCCGAAATGGGTATTTTCTGGATTAGGTTTTATAACAAATGATTTTACACATTATATGCAAAATAAAAAAACTATAAAAGAATTAGAGAAGTATATGGAAAGAATAAGGGGACCATTAGTTATATTAATGAAAATTAAAGATGATGTAGATAAAAAATTAATGAAGAAGGTTAAACACTCCCCAGATAAATTAGTAAAAAGAATAAAAAAGTTTGTTGGTGATAGTAATTTAGGAACATCTTTATACACACCGCCTTTTATAGGAGGGATCTAAATGGCTTATGAAAATATAACTTTAAGAAAAAAGAATCTTGTGGCTGTCGGCGGTTACTTTTATATGATAGATGAGGATCTTGACAGTCTTATTGTGAAGACTGACGATGGAACCCAAGCATTTTCTTATCCACTTGATACAGTTATAAGTACAGAAGTGTCTAGTTTGGAATATGATGGTAGAAATTTCTGGACTTTAGAAAATTTGGCAGGAACTGATGTTAGAATAAGAAAATGGTATTTGAACAATTATGTTCTGAAATTAAGAACCACATTCAATCTTAATGGTGGAGGAACGCATTTATATGAATCTGATGCATTTACTGTTGAACATTATCATGAGACATTTAGTTCTGATGAGGCCGCTGGACAAAGTATTTTAAGTATAAGCAATGGTTCTAAACTATCCAGTGGTATGACAGTTACTTTAGGTCCGAATTCAAGTGGGCAAGTTGAAGAAGCTACGGTCAATTCAGCAGGAGCAGATTTTGTTCAAATTAACGGCACAACAACCTACGCATATGGAAGTGGAGATCCTTTAACTTTCTATACAAACATATGGCTTTTTAATGATTATGATGGTTTAGTTCTTACTGGAGCTTTGTATAAGTTTAGTGCTTATACTGGTTCATTAATAACTAAATATTCCGGCGGCGCATATTCTGATGTTGGTGCCTGTACGTTTTATGACATGTCCGATGTTTACGGGGCCGATTCGGATGCAATATGTTATGTGAAAGGTACAAATATAATATTTTTAGATCCAGATGATATAAGTAATAGTTTTGGTTCTATGGTTATGGATAATGTAGAAGATGATAATGCAACAGTTATTCCTATCTATGACCTAACTATAGAGGGAGATAATGTTTATAGATTACAACTTGAAGCTACTTATTATGGAACAACATATACTTTTGCTAATGGTGATTATAGTTATCAGCTTTCTACGTTAAATCCATTTATAACAAGTATTAGTTTGGCAGCTGATCCGGCAATATTACCAGCGGACTTAGTTAGTTCAAGTCAAATAACAGCTATAGTTAAGGATCAGTTTTTACAACCGATTGCAAGTAAATTAGTTTATTTTACAGATGATGATGCCAACGGTTATATCACAGGCTCGCCAGCAAGTACGGATGCTAATGGGTCGGCAACAGTGAGTTATATTGCTGGTTCTACAGCTAATGAAGTTAAAATAACAGCAACAGCGCAGCAATAAGGATAAGGTGAATGGCAGAGAATGTACATTTTAAATACCCAAACTTTTGTTTTGGTCCGATAGCTGGCACTTTTTGTAGTGTAAATCAGGATTCTGCAACTACAATATTGAGAATTAAAAACTCTGCCGGAACCACGCTAGCTGACTATAGTTTATCGTCAAACATAATTAATGAGTTAATACATGTAGAATATGTTGGGCCAGAGGACATAACAGAAATAATGGATTCAGTCACTTTTTTCACTGTAGAAAAAGTGGATTCTACAAGGTGTATTATAAAAAGATGGGAGGCACGTCCTAGCTCATCACAACTTAACTTAAAGCAACAATTTGTAAAATATACAACAGGTATTTATTATTATAATATAAACGCAGCAGCAGTGGAACATTATAGGCGAACGTTTTCTCTTCATAATCCCGGCGGAATAAATTATTTAGATCTAAATAGTACGAGTAGAATTACTTCAGGAATGAGATTATTTTTAGGACCAAGTAATGACGCGGATAATTTAGGAGCAGGAGAATACGTCACTGTTAATTATACAAGTGGTAGCACGGTTTATTTAACATCAAATTTAAATTATCAATATGTTATTGGAGATCAAGTTTGTTATTATAAAAATGTTTATCTAATAAGTAATTTAGGAATATCAGGTGATACCACCCAAGGCACAATTTTTAAAATAAATGCTGGCAGCGGTAGTATAGATGATGTAAATACTGACAGGGTTTATCCAAATATTAGTTCAGCTCGTTGGTGTCCATTAAGTGAAACAGTTGCTTCAATAAGCTCTAATAATATGTTTTTTATAAACCCATATACTTCGTATTCTAATTGGCGCTCAATGTGTTTAAATAATTTAGAAGATGATGATACTACAGTAATACCTTACTATGATGTTTTATTTGATGATTATGAAGTTTATTTTTTATCAAATAAAAAACTTATTAGAGGTGATGCTTACGATAATGATATAACGGAAAATTGGGGAGTTTGGTACAATTATATACAGAACACTATATTACCTTACTCTAATACTATAATAGTTTATTCTGGAGATAGCACATTAATTGGTCAAAACATCTCTACAACGATACATGTTAAAGTTATAGATCAGTTTGGTGTAGGTTTGCAAAGTAAAACGGTTAATTTTTATATAGTTAGTGGTGATATAGCGGCTGAATTTACACCAACAAATGGACAAGTTACAACTGATATAAATGGGCAAGCGAGTATTGTATATACGTCTGGTGTTACTTATGAGGGCGCAACATTTATAACTTGTAAAACTGATGGCGCATCTACTTATACAGGAAGTCAGTATATATGGAATTCTATAAGAATTTATAATACTGTGTATGGAACAAGTGATGGTAAATTAGATGCTTGGGAAATAGAACACATTGGACGGGTTGGATTGAGAGATACTGCAACTGAATTAGATTCTGGATTAAGTATGTTTGCTAACACGTTTTTTACTAACCCAGGAGGACCTTGGTACCAAAGTGTTTATGATGTTGAGGTACCTGTATATTTACCAGGTTTAATTGTGGGAGAAGGTGATGGTCCTGGCCAGTCTTTTGCAGGAGAGCCTCCTATTTCACCACCAACTAAATGGGCGCCCATGCCTAATATTATTCATCAGGTTGAAGAGTTTGAAAGTGAATTACAAACAAAACAATTAAAAGATTTTAAATGTTTGACTGAATGGGGAAACAATAGAGTACCAGCAATCGCCGAATTTGTTTACGAAGAACCTTATTCTAGAATTCAACAAATTATAGAATCATTTGATCTACAATTAAGTCAATTAAAAGTTAGTGGGCATACTTATTGGGTTGGGGCTGTAGCATATGATTATTTATGGACATACACAAATTTAGATCAATTCATTTTTGTAGAAGATGCCATCCCAGCATTTTGGAGCATCAAAAATCCAGTTGACACTAACATCTGGATAAGATTAAGACCTTTTGCTTACAGTTTAAACGCTTCGAGGTTCAGTTTCTATGTTAGAGAGGTTTGGTTCGGCGGAGACACGGGGTATGTTGATGTAACAAGCCAAGCAACTTATCAATATTTTGATGCAGGCGGTGGGATATTAGGTGTTGAATTAACCTATGATCCGGCACAAGATTTTCATCATGATTCGGTAGTTTATGTGTTTATACAGATATATGATATAGCACCATCACCAAATCGTATAACAACTAATTATTATTTTTCGGTTATACCAGATTATAAGTCTCCTTATCTGGATAATTTAAGTCCGAGCAGGGAACAAAGTGATGTTGACATAGATACGGATATTTATTTTGAAATTAAAGATGCTGGGGCTGGGGTAGATATTGATAGTTTAGAGGTGTATGTTAATTCAAGAGTGGTTACACCTACAAATATAATAAAAGTTAGCGATCACTATTATAAAGTTACTTATACTCCTACATCTAATTTTTTCTATGGTAAAAGAATAGCGGTCGGGGTGGCTGTGGATGATTTATCTGATAATGACAACTGGTTAAATGATAGATATGCTTTTTACACAGTAGATTCTGAAGGTGTTTATTTTACAGCATTCGAGCCAGAAATGTGTAAACAGGGACTATCTAGATTCCATGATGTGTCATTTGTAGCTTTAGGTCTTGGTGAGGGTGTTGATGTAAGTACTTTAAGATTACAAGTAAGAGATAAAGATGTTATAGATGAGTCTGATATTGTTCCAGTTATTTATCGGATATCATAAATAATGTAACTTTGTAATAGGTAGGAGGGAATATGGCTGAACCAACAATTACATTTTTATATAATTCATCAGGAGTCGATACCCCTTATGGAGGAACCGGCGCCGCCGATGGAAATTTTGATTTAATAAATATAAATTCTGCTACACTTGTATTTACTGGTGGAGGTATAGATGATACCGTTCTTACAACACCAACATGTGCAAGTGGAACTCGTTCTGCTACCATACGTCCTTCTAGTGTAAGTTATGTAATTCCAGAAACTTATGTAGAACAAGGCTCATTAATGTATCATTGCCCACTTCCTGGTTATAATGCAAATAGATACTGTATGGCGGTGTATGTTAATGGAACTGCCACAAGTGATTTATATTTAGAGGCTTGGGATGATAATACATTTAGCACTACAAGTCTAGATGTTTTACAAGGCAGCGTTAATAGTTCAAATGAAAGTTATATAAATGCTATAAGAACCGGAAATGCGGCTCCAGATCCTAATTGGGATGGTAATGATTCTGGCGCAGCTTTTTTAAGAGGTACAACTGATAGAGTCGCATTAGCTAATGCTTCAAGTGTGACTGATGTCCCACTTTATTACAATATTTATGTTAGATTGGAAACAGATGCGCCAACATTTCATGACCAACCAGTTTTAGCATTTAGATATCTATACACTTAAAAGGAGGAATAAAAATGCTTGAAAATTTATTTACTCAAATGTTTGTTAACAGTTTTTGGTTTTGTGGGGGGTTGATAGTGTCCACAGTTATATGGTTTTTTGTACTCAGAAACAATAAGAAACGATTTGCTGAGTGGATGTCTACTACTGAAGAATATCTTTATAATTCACTGATGAAAATGGATGAAATAGGAGAGGAAGGAGCTGCTAAGATCGATGCGCTTTTTGCAAAATTTAAAGAAATAGAGAAATAAGGAGGCATCATGTACGATCTATATAATTATAAAGCATATGTTAAGAAAGTTTATGATGGGGATACGATAACAGTTGATATAGATTTGGGACTTGACATTTGGCTTCACGCGCAGAAAGTTAGACTAGCGAACATAGATACTCCTGAGGTAAGAGGTGTTGAGAGAGAAGAAGGATTAAAGTCAAGAGATTGGCTTCGTGATAAAATTCTTGGGAAAGAAATAATACTCAAGACTACTAAAGATAAAAAAGGTAAATATGGAAGATGGTTAGGTGAAATTTGGTTAGAAGAAGATATGGAATATGTTAACATAAATGAGCTTTTAGTGGAGAATGGCTTAGCAGAATATGTTGAATATTAAAGGAGAAGAACTATGGATCAGAAAGTTTATGGAAGACACAACGTGGTAACCGGAATAAATCCACACTACTGTTATTTTGTAGCTGAATATCCTGATGGTAAAACCATAAAGGGGAATAACTTATTTAAAACGGGATGGGATAACATACCAAATGGCTTGTCAATGTTAAGGTATGTTTTAAGTACAGGACATATAATTCAAATACCTAAGTTTAAAGCGTATATGCCTTTAATAGAGACAAGCCTTGGTATGGATGGAAGCAGAGTATTTCATTCAATAAACGTAAGATGTTTGGCAGATAACGAGATTATTATTTATAGTATAATTCTTAGACAAGATAATATCTCCAAACTTAAAATAGGTGATGTGGTTATGGGTAAAGAAAAGAAGCCCAAAGAATTTAATAGATCTTGGAAATTTACAAGTTAAGGAGAAAACAAAATGCCTTATAAAATATCGGGAACAAAAAGCGAAACAGCCCGAGTCATTGTTTTAAAAGAATCAGATTGGTCCATAGAATCCAACACAGTTATATCTGGATCTGGTGCTTACGAAGTTGATACTTTAGCATCAGGAACCAAACTTGTTTTTGGAAGAAAAGATAACGGCGAAGTAGTTGGTTATGGAAATGTAATGGCTTTTGAACCTGAGCCATCATTTAAGGGTGATCTTTTATACACGTTAGACAATCCAAATGCTTATAATTTATCTGCAAGTGATTTGTTTGGAGCTAGTGTTGCTATTGACGGAAACTATGCAATAGTGGGTGCTTATCAGGAAGATGATGCGAGTGGAACAGATTCAGGAAAAGCTTACATCTTTAACGTAACCACCGGTAATATAGTTCATACATTAGATAACCCCAATCCCTATGGCGCATCTACAGATGGTTGGTTTGGAATCAGTGTTGCTATTGATGGAAATTATGCAATAGTTGGAGCCGGTGGTGAGGATGATGCTGGTGGAACATATTCAGGAAAAGCTTACATCTTTAACGTAACCACCGGTAATCTAGTTCATACATTAGATAATCCAACTCCCTATGGCACATCTGCAGGTGATAGGTTTGGAAACAGCGTTGCTATTGACGGAAACTACGCTATAGTTGGTGCTTATATGGAAGATGATGCTAGTGGAACACAATCAGGTAAAGCTTACATCTTTAACGTTGCTACTGGTAATATAGTTCAAACTTTAGATAACCCCAATCCTTCTGGTACATCTGCAGGTGATCAATTTGGATTTAGCGTTGCTATCAGCGGAAACTACGCTATAGTTGGTGCTTATGGTGAAGATGATGCAGGTGGAGCAGATTCAGGAAAAGCCTATATCTTCAACGTAACTACGGGTGCCCTGCTTCAAACTTTAGATAATCCAAACGCTTATAGTACATCTGCAGGTGATTATTTTGGATATAGTGTTGCTGTTGACGGAAACTATGTTATAGTCGCCGCGTATAATGAAGATGATGCTAGTGGAACACAATCAGGTAAAGCTTACATCTTTAACGTTGCTACTGGTAATATAGTTCAAACTTTAGATAACCCCAATCCTTCTGGTACATCTGTAAATGATTGGTTTGGGAAAAGTGTTGCTATTGATGGAAATTATGCAATAGTTGGAGCCGATGGTGCGCATGATGCTGGTGAAACACTATCAGGTGAAGCCTACATCTTTGATGTTACTACAGGGAATTTACTTTGGACATTAGACAATCCAAATGCTTATACATCTATAGATGATAGATTTGGATTTAGCGTTGCTATTAGTGGAAACTATGTTATAGTGGGCGCTTATTGGGAAGATGATGTTGGTGGAACAAGATCAGGAAAAGCTTACATCTTCAGCTAAAAATTAATTAGTAGGAGAAAATAAAATGCCGTATAAAATATCAGGTACAAAAAGTGCTACAGCACGAATTTTAATTTTTAAAGAATCTGATTGGTCTATTGAGTCGAATACAGTAGTATCAGGTTCTGGTGCTTATGAAATAGATGTAGAAACTGGTGTTAAAACTATTGTTGCTGAAACTACAGCAGGAGAAATGTTTGGTTATGGAAATGTGACTGCTTTTGAATACACACTCCCTAGTTCAAATAGGGGTATTTTTGCAGGTGGGTGGGCTAACTCAGATCCCATTGATGATATTGATTATATCGCTATTTCCACTGCCGGTGATGCTCAAGATTTTGGTAATTTAACTACCACTAGACAGGCTTTAGCAGGAACTTCTAATGGAACAAATAACAGGGGTGTTTTTGGTGGTGGTTTTATTTCTCCAGAAACTAATAGAATAGATTATATACCTATTAATACACCAACAGACTCAGTTGATTTTGGTGATTTAACTGTAGTTAGATATACTTTAGCTGCAGTGTCTAATGGAACAAACGAGAGGGGTTGTTTTGCCGGCGGAAGAAATTGGGCAGAAACACGATTTTCCACAATAGATTATATAACTATTAATTCTACAGGAAATGCTACTAGTTTTGGTGCTCTTATCCAAGCCAGAAAACAATTAGCTGGAACAGATAACGCTACGAATGATAGAGGTATATTTGCTGGAGGAGATACTGGTACAGTAGCAAGCAAGAATGAGGTTAACACTATAGATTATATTACAATAAGCTCAACAGGTACTGCAACTAATTTTGGAGATTTAACTTTAGTGCGTCGTGATTTAGCAGCCACTTCTAATGGAATTAATAATCGTGCTGTATTTGGTGGTGG
>Ga0307377_10008587_pt1 | contig 10341 bp, 10 predicted proteins | sample TR3MG_FD_202535 | JGI IMG/M metagenome (GOLD analysis project Ga0307377, IMG submission 202535) | Soil microbial communities from Risofladan, Vaasa, Finland - TR-3 | ecosystem: Environmental > Terrestrial > Soil > Coastal area > Acid sulfate soil | place: Finland: Risofladan, Vaasa | collected... | reverse complement strand
TTGCTGTAGACATCTTGCGGGGTGACATGATAACTCTCAAAGAACTCCCAGACACTCAGCTTTCCTTTGGTACTTAGGGAATCATGGAGCTTGATGATCAGGTTGCGTTTCGTATTCACCGCATTTCGGATGTTCTCTAAAATATAGTCCTGTGCTTGCTTTTCGAGTTGGATCGAGCAGTCCCTCGGTACATTGGCAAAGCCATGCTTGATTTCATGCTTGACCGTTTTCCGAGTCCTCGATAACAAGGCTTTGAAGCGGTCTTCGAAGGAATACTTCTTGTGAGCTTGTCCCACAAAATCCAAGACCGTCAGCGCTTTTTTACCCGCACTGAGCCTTAAGCCCCGACCTAACTGCTGCAAAAAAACGGTCAAGCTTTCCGTCGGACGCAGGAAAAGAACGGTATTCACCTCGTGAATATCGATTCCATCTATATCAACATCCAGTTCTTCTCATCTTCATTGTTAGTTGCTCATTACCTAATATGAAAATCCCCACTTCAGTTTTCGTTCCAAAGGTTCACTGGCAATTCCACTTAATGAAGAAAACGGCAGGAAGGTTATTTGAGTTCGGCTTGATACGGAAAACACCCTTGGGAAATCATATTACTTCCCAAGGGTGTGGATTAATATTGTTCATATCTCTAGCTGCATGAATAATTCCTAATACGAGAATTCTGTCGCTATTTTCGATACCATACATGATGCGATAACCATTAATAATGATTTCTCTTATACTATCATCATTAGTTTCTGGGACTTTTCTTCCCATACTCGGTAATAAATATAATTTTTCTACCGCATCAATAATCTGTGTAGTAAACTCAACCGCATAATATTCTGAATCCCTTGAAATAAAATCTCTTATGTTTTCCAAATCTAACACGGCTGGTTCTGTCCATCGAATGTTCATTTCATCAATAACCTCATTTTTACGTCTTCATGCGAAATGACATTTCCTTCTTCAGCAGCCCTTATTGATGTCGCAATTTTTTTCTTTACATAGAATTGATACATTACATCATCCCAAGTTGCCTGTTCTGGTAGATTATTTATTATTTCTTTGGCTTCATCCTTTACCACGCCCATTATTAATACACCTCGTTTCAAATTATTATCATTAACCTCAATTATATCACAGATTTTCCATGCTGGATTAATTACAGCATCTTCCATGAAAAATTTTGAAGGCGACTACAACGACAAAGTCACGGTTGTTTAAGTAAACTAGCGCTCAACCAAAATCTTCAGATTGTCGATTGCCATATAAGTCTTCCATTGTAAGCGTGACCGTATTGCGCCTACTGTTCGACCGTGCTTTTCTGACAATTCCTTAATTATTCTACCAGTGTCAAATTCTTCAACCAATTCATTCTCATCCGAAGTAGTCCAAGCTTTACCAGCACTTGATGGAAGTCGGTTGCTTCTTTTCTCTTTAGCTTCCAAAAGCTCTAAACCTTTGATTGCAAGAAACAGCGCTCTCACAGTGTTGGGGTTCTGAAAATGACCCTCTAGACGCATAACCTCCCCTGTATGGGGATCCACTCTATTTTCGATATGCTTTCATGACGATGAATACTTTGAAAACTTAAAAACTTTATAAACCTCATTATTTATCCGACTTTAAACCTGCACCGCACATGGGAAGTAGACTGTCGGGCGACTTCCCGTATCTTTTGCAATAAGCCAGGTATGCCGCATAGGTGGCGGCAGTGGTATGTTCGCAATAAATCCCCTTTGTTGCCAGAGCGACTCTGGCCCTCAAAATACCATCTTCCGGCGCTGTGATCACTTCAATATTGTATTTGTAAATGTATTCCAAAATCTCGTCACCCCGCATAGGCTCACCAATGGCAATGCCTTCAGCCATAGTGGGGCACGGTGTGAGCCGTGCCGGATGTAACGCATGATGATGCACCGCCTGTGCAATTGGAGCACAGTGTTCACTCTGCACCGCCACGACATGAGGCATTCCGGAGATGATACCGCTGGCGAGGAAGTGCTCTAAAGCCTTGAGAATACCGATAAACAGAGTGCCATTGCCCAGGGGAATAAAAATGTTTTGCGGAATCCGGTGCATCTGTTCATAGACTTCATATAAATAGGTTTTCGTGCCTTCGTAGAAAAAGGGATTATAAACATGGCTGGCATAGTAGATCCCGTTTTGCTCTACTTTGGCTCGGCAGGCGTTGGCGCAAGCATCTCGGTTGCCGGGAATCACGCTGACGCGGGCACCGTGAGACTGGATCATGGCAATTTTCTTGGGAGAAGTGCCTTCCGGCACAAAAACTTCACAGTCGATCCCGGCTTTCCCGCAGTATGCAGCGACGCTATTGCCCGCATTACCGCTGCTATCCTGTACAACAGCATCTACGCCGATGGTTTTGCAGTGAGCGATCAATACCGCAGCGCCCCTGTCCTTAAATGAAAGAGTGGGCATATAGTAGTCCATTTTCAAAAGGACATCTTCATCCAACTGAATCACAGGGGTCATACCTTCTCCCAAGGAAACCCGCCAAACATCTCCCTCCAAGGGGATAAAGGCCCGGTAGCGGAAGATGCTCCAAGTGTCTCGCTCTACAAGGGACAAGTCAAATTTGGGTGGGTGGAAATCTAACTTCCACAGACCACCGCAATCACACTTTGCCTTTCGGGTCGTTGTCGCTTCCTGATGGCCGCATTTTGAGCAGATATAGTTCAACATATTTCCCCCACTTCCGCCACAGCTTCTATCTCAACCAGACAACCGGAATGCAGCTTACCAACCGGAACCACAATACGCGCTGGCTTATGTTCACCAAAAAAATTGGAGTAGACTTGATTAACCCGATCCCACTGGTCAATATCAGATACATACACACGGCATTGCACAACGTTTTCTCGTTTTAGACCGGCTTCACGCAGAATACGGTCAACATTATTCAGTGCTAATTTAGTATGTTCCTCAATACCGCCTATCGGCATCTGCCTCGTATCCGGATCCATCGAGAGTTGACCGGAAATATACAGCATTCCGTTGGATAGGATGCCAGGGGTATAGTGCCCTTTGTTTTCGCCTTCGCATCTTGGAATAATTTTCTTCATTTTCTATCCCTCTCACAATACAATCTGATAACTTATCTCTCAAAATATTCTCCGGCAAGGCCGATTGGGAACTCCATGATACATCATTTGGCAGGATTAACCACCTGACTGATGCGCAGATTTCCTGACATGGAAAGAAGCATTCCGCTTTGAGCATCCGTAAGCGAAGAATGATTTTGTAATAAGCGGTGCATTTTTCGACATAACGACTACCCGATCAGGATCGTGCCCGTCGCATACACATTCATACCTGACAATGGCCTGATAAGCGGATAAATCACTTCGTGATTTTACGCTTATCAGGGAAGGCTACCCCACACCTTCTCTCACATTATAACGCTGCGCGTTACAACGTGAGAGGCGAGCACAAAAACTCGGTGCGATACCGGATTTATCATCCGCCCCTAAAATCGTCGAACCGGCAGAAGTAATCAGTCCCTCGTGCAGAACTGGTTCAATATTTAGGCAGGGTTGCACCGTGTTCATGTGGGCCGAAAGTAATACTATGGGAGCCTTTAGAAGGTTACCTTTTAAATAGGCAAAGACATTGCCGCAGTTGCCACCCATCACTAAGCCGGCATTATCTTCTGTTACTTCCATACTCAAGCTTTCCAGACGATTTTTGAGGAGATCCGCAATTTGTCGTTCATTCTTAGTAGGAGAATCAATTCTCGTTAGTTGAAGAAACTCAGCTAATAATCTTTCACGCTTAATCATTTTCTTTAACCTCTTCGTTTTAACTCAGGTTCACGTTATCACTCGCTAAAGCTACGTCGTGTGAACCAAGCCAATTTTTATGCAATTAGGTCATGATGGTCTGTTTTTTAAACTCACTTAAGATTTGCTCACGTAAATGCGCATCAGATAATATATCATAAGCGGTGAGGGCCATTCCTTTGGCAGCCAACAAGACGACATCATCTCCCCGCAAAGATATTGAAGCTTCTCGGAATCCATCGGAATGGGAGTTTATCGTATCTGGTGCGATAGCCAGATACTCATGAATGGCAGGCACAACAATAGACACATTACCAATATCGGATGAGCCCCAAGACTCCCTTGGATCGGGATAATTCATAATTTCACCAAGAGGTTCCATATTGGCTTTGAAGGCTTCCCCCATCGTAAGGTTCGGGTAACGCTCGGCATATAACAAATCACTGGAAATCTTCGCTTCTGAGCCGGTGATTAGGGCGGCGGCCTCTACTGCAAGTTTTACGTCTTCAAGCATCTTTATAAGGTATTTACGAGTGTTGGCACGGGCTGTAAATTTACCTGCAGCATAGTCAGGGACAATATTCGAGGCCTCGCCACCTGCCACAATAATACCGTTAATATTAGGACCTTCCTTAGTTTTCCAGCCTTGCCGCAAGGAATTAATGTTATTAAATAAGCTAATCAAAGAAGCTAAGGCGTTAACGCCTTTTTCCGGTGCGGAAGAATGAGCAGCTTTACCGTGGAATTTTACAGTAAAAGAGCCGGCGGCCAATCCCCCGCGACCGATAAGGTTTTTCGATCCGGGATGCATCATTATAGCAAAGTCAATCTCGTTAAAGACTCCCTTCTCAACCATAATGATTTTACCGCCACCGCCTTCTTCGGCCGGCGTCCCTAGAACAATAACTTCTCCGGCCAAATCAGCCATAATCTTAGAAAGACCTATCCCGGCCCCAACTGCGCTTGAAGCGATGATGTTATGGCCGCATCCATGGCCTACTCCTTTTAGTGCATCATATTCTGCTAAAATAGCGACTCTAGGGCCAGCCTCTTTTCCCTTAAATGTCGCCTTGTATGCCGTTTCCATACCGGAATATGGACACTCGACGGAAAAACCGTGTTCTTTTAGCAGTTCGGTTTGCCAAGTTAGTGCTTTAAATTCCTGGAACCCAAGTTCTGGGCTACTGTGGATGTTATGACTTAAGGTTAGGAGTTGTTCTTTGATTGTAGAAATTTCTTTAATCAGTTTATTCTTCAAGTCTTTCACCTCTAAATAACATTATTTTCGTAAGAATAAGTCTTTCAACTAATTAAATGGCAGGTACAATAGTGTCTTATGTCATATTTTGTAAATTATGGTATTATGTTTTAGCAGATGGCTTGTGCTTTAGGACAGCGCACAATAAACATCCTTGGGAAAGTTGCGTTGGGGTAGTTGGAACATCCCCGGCAAGTTCATTACTTTTGAGATTTCGACTGCCCAATACCGGTACTGAGGCCAAAAGGGCAAAAGTATAAGGATGAAGTGGGTTTTCAAAGACATCCTTCTTGCCTCCGACCTCCACGATTCGGCCTAAATACATGACCCCTACACGATTTATTTAATAATTGAGGTCCACTAATCGTCCCCTTTTCTACTATTGTCTGTTATATGCATGATACATACATCATCTTCTGCAAGGTTTTTGGGGAATTCTAGCTTTATATTAGGAAATGATTCAAGCATTGCAAAATCACCTGGCATTAATAAATCCTTGCATAATTTGATGATTTCCTCAGGGCTACATCCCATTTCTTTAAATGCATTAATATGCGGGCAATTATAAATATGTTTTTCCGCCTGGCATTCATTTAATTTTGTCATTTCTTGTTTGAATGCTAGAATTCCACCTCGAGAAGTCTGATTAAGCAACGCATCAGCAGCATTTTTCACTTCTCCTATATTCTTAGATTTAAATTTGCCAAATTCATAAGATGCCTCAGACATAACTTTGTCTGCATCTATTTCAGGATGTAATTTTTGAAGGGTTTTGTATATGAAATAATAGCCCTATCCTTAATCGCACTTTCTATAGCTTCTGCGAATTCTTTTGGAGATATGTTGGAGTTGACTCCAAGTTTCTCAATGTAATTTTTTATCCTATCTTTTTCGCTACAGCAATTCATGCTAATTCCCTCCTAATATTTGAACTGACTCTCGAGATTCGCCGAGGCAGTTGGGGCAAGGGTTTCCTTGAACCAACCTTTTAGCATTTCTCCTACTTTAGTGGGGGGAATTTTGCTTTTTCATCAGTCAAACTGGAAATTCGGGAATGATAAATATCTTCTTTAGATGTCGAAAAACGGGCTAATAATTACTTGATTTTCCAAAAGCATCTCTCCACATTGTATGACGAGGGGTTTAATCCTTTGATTATAAAGTTTGGGGGGATCTTAATGAAATGAAGCGTATTCCCTACTATGCTATCCTCAGAACCTTTGGCCCGAGACCTTCCCGTTGTTGCTACCTTCTACGATTTTTTTAAACGCCTTTGGGCTGTTAGCGGAAACAATCTCAAAACCAAAAAGATGACGAATCGTAAGCGGAAACCCAATAAAGGGAAAAAAGGCAAAAACGTCCCACTACCACGCCAGGAAAGGTTAAACGTCTGCTCGAGTGGATGAATCGTCATGTCGACAAGAAATCGGACTTACAAAGCGATCGGCTGCTCCACCTTTTCAAACCCAAATCCTTGCCTTTTTAGCGAAGCTTGGTTTACTTGGTGATATGAACGTGCTTACTGCAACGAGTGATGGAACACCCATCGTCACTTCTGCTAAATCAACGTGTAATTTTCGTGCCCGAGACCTTGCTGATTGCAACCATCCTCGTATCTACTCCCAACCCGATTGCGATTTGGGCTGGGAGGCCTAAAGCAAAATACGAACGCAACTACCTCACCCATTAATAGGACAACTTACGGCTGTTCCCTAAGACGCTACCTCACTCGGACAAATGGAACTTAATTTACAAACGCCGGACATCCATCAAGCGCTCGAACAAACATAAAAAGATCGACTACAAGTTGAAGCGTGACGGCATCGTCCCACCAAAATGTGGTACATTTCGCATCTACGGTATTACGATCTGTAAGAACTTGGATGCTTAGGTTTCTCATCGGAAAGAGAACTTTGCCGATCTTATAACATTGATTTTTCCCAAGACATAGTTATTCACCTAATCTCTCTTTGTGCTTCATAAAATTCCCAGTTACTTTTTGGGAATTTCCCCGTTTTAACTCTCGTAATCCCGAGGCTATTTACTTTTTTCTTAAGATTTCCAACTGTCAAGATCTTTATTGCAATGGGCCAAAAGAAAGCGTTAGTTGCTCTAGGACATTTAATTTTACGGATCGTCTATAAAATACTGCTTACTCGAAAACCTTATCAAGAATATGGCATACAGTACTTGGCTAGCCGAGCGAAGGATGGGGGCAACGTCTCCCGGCTGTCCTTGACCTACCGGATTCCCATCGAGTTCAACCACCGGCAAAATTTCCATCGTCGTACTCGTCAGGAAAATTTCCTCAGCTAGCCGTAACTCTTCCAATTTTAGGGTCTCCTCCCTAACTGAATACCCTGCTTTCCGGGCCATCTCCAGACTATATCCCCGTGTAACACCTGCTAAAATATGCTTATCCGCTGGTGGAGTAATTATTTCGCCGTGGGTAATTGCAAATATATTACTGCTCGATCCTTCACTTACCACGTTGTTATCCCTAATAAAAACAGCTTCATAGGCTCCACTCTCCTTAGCCGTCTGCTTAGCCAAGATATTCGGTAATAAATTGATGCTTTTGATATTACAATGAGCCCAGCGGTCATCCGGTAAGGTAATGATCTTAACTCCCCTTTCCCGATATTCCTTAGCAGAGGAATGTACCGGAGAAACAAAAATAGCTAAAGTTGGGTGGCTATCCACCGGAAAGGCATGTTGCCGTGCCCCACCACCACGCGTGATTTGAAGGTAGGCTATGGCATCAAGGAATCCGGCTTGCTCAACCAAAGTTAGAATTAAAGATTGAAGCTCATTGCGACTCAATGGATTCTTTAGCCGGATGCCGGAGAGACTTCTCTCCAGTCGCTCAAGGTGCCTATCCAAAGCAAAGGGCTTTTGATTATAAACGCGGACCACCTCATATACCCCGTCACCGAATAAGTATCCTCGATCCAAAAAGGCCACCTGAGCTTCGATTAAATTATAGATTGCTCCGTTAATCCATGCAATTTCAGGAATGTTAATCTCCCCCTTATTTGATCCTCATATACTATTCTTATGTGATGATATATACGATAAAACTTATAACGCTCCGAATGTTGAAGGACCCTCGTAAAGTATTCTCCCCGGTTCAAGAAAGTCCGCCAAAGAATTGACGAAACAGCAGCTTGTCCTCTCTAGGCCGATGAGGGGCAATAATATTTTCACATAGTTCGTTCTGATAGGAAAAATAACTTGAGCGTCACGTTTTAGATGAGCTATAATACCTAGCGCAGCGCGCTGACTCCGTATGTTGAGTTTGGACACACAACAGCACCGTTTCTAAAGGCTCTCCCCTGGCCATAAAGTCTTCCGGAGTAACCGCTGTTCCTCTAACTGAAAATGCCTCCTCCAACTTCAATCCGGAGGCCTGCTTAATTGATCGCTTGGACATGACCCTGGGCGATATGCAAAGCACAACCTCAAGCCGGCTCGTATCAAGTGTGCCCCTAATACTCCACCAATGGCTCCGGCCCAATCACCGTAATCTTCATCTTTTTACACTCTCACGATTCTAACAGCCTGACGCAAGCTGTCGCAAACATAATTCAAACGCCGTTTCAGCAAAACTAAGAGGTGCATCTCCTCAGCGCTTCCACGTGGGGTTAACACAAGCTCCTGAATCGGTTTTAAAGCTGGAATGGGGGGATAGGCTAAGGCCAACCCGTGTTCATAACGGTTTTCAGTAGAGAAATTCAAAGGAATTAAAATTCGCTGTAGTTGGATAAGGAGCTTGTTATGATCCCGGGCGGTCAGATCTGAGCGTTCATACCAGGCGTGTAAAGCCTCAGACAGACTATCACATAGCTTTAATGCACATTCCAGGTTTAAACGTTCTCCTGCCTGTGCTTGCCAGCCACTGAGATGACCCTGTAATTCCCGGACAGTAGCCCGGTAATCCAGGGCCAGTTTCGGTTCTTCCAAATAGCGGGTTAAAGCATAAAGGTAAATCCTGGCATCCCGCAATAAAAATTCCGGATCGAGCTTATCGATTGTATCCCCGGTAGAATGCCACCAGGAACCAAGCCCACCCGTCTTGCCATTGCCACCGAGTAAACTGCTGGAACCAATATAGTTGGGAGCGATTACCGGCGGTTGTTCGGACAAACACATAAACAGCGCGGAAACACCCAGACCGTAAAATGATTGGTCTCCGCCCCGTCCGAAACGGTCACCGTAGAATTCTCCGCCGGTTTCCGCAGCAACCGCCTCGGCGCCGACTGCTTTAGTCTCCGCCATCGCCCAAGCCTCGGACAAAACAGTTGCCCCCTGGCCGCCAATGCAATCCGCATAGATATACAGAACCAGCCTTTCAGACAACTCTGACCAAAACTCATCCACATACCAAGTTGATCCGGCATAGCGGCCATGGGAATGCCCGGACCAGAAGGCAACCCGGAGTGTGCGCTGTAAGAGTTCCCGGCGCTCCTGGAAGAGTCTGAGCGCCTCAAGTTGTAACGCATTACCGCTGGCATTGTCCATTGCTCCATAATGCCATGAATCGACATGCCCGGCCAGCATGACCATCTCATCCGGGTAAACATTTCCCGGTATCTCCGCTACCAGAAGTGGAATCTCACGCCAGCCGGTCTGAACCTCCGTGTTTAAGGTCGCCTGTACGCATTTGCCTATCTGCAACTCAGCGATGACCGTCTCGATGTCTTCAGCTAGAACGGAGACCATCGGTATGGAAGGGAGCAGATGTTTCATTTCGCTGGAAGGGGAACCCCAGATCGGGGAGACAATCATTTCATGAAGTTCTTGCCCATTAACATAAATAATCCCGCTCGCTCCGGCCTCAAACGCTGTGACTGTCTCCTGGGGGGTGGCCAAGCCTTGAATCAGGGCAATTGAACCAGGAACAAACTTGGCAAAATCTTCAACCTTTCCCGCCCCCGCATCCCATAAAGGCCCTGTGATCCCCCCGGATGGAGTCGACTCTGCCTGTGAATGGGTAATACATTTAATTTCTTTCGTCTCATTCCCCACCGTCAATCTTAAGGCTGCTTTTTCCGGCCAACTGATGTAAGCTTGGTGGGTCATACGCTGATAGGATATTCCCCATTCTTGTAATTTCTGTTCAATATAAGCAAAACTTTTGCCTTCTTCTTCTGATCCCGAAAGACGAACCCATTGGGCAATATTTTCCACATGCACCATTAAGTGCTCTGAGGAGGTACTTTCCCAAATTTTCGCCACTTTCCCGTCCCCTTTCTTTCCTACCAATCCTAAATACTTTAGCGT
>Ga0307377_10008586_pt1 | contig 10342 bp, 8 predicted proteins | sample TR3MG_FD_202535 | JGI IMG/M metagenome (GOLD analysis project Ga0307377, IMG submission 202535) | Soil microbial communities from Risofladan, Vaasa, Finland - TR-3 | ecosystem: Environmental > Terrestrial > Soil > Coastal area > Acid sulfate soil | place: Finland: Risofladan, Vaasa | collected... | reverse complement strand
GTGTCAACTACCAACAGAATTGCAGAGCCCCCGCCTCTCTTTAGACCGTGGCTCCCAATTGCTTCATAATCCCTAGACCCCGCTCAAATGCGAAGAGCCTCTTAACTCACCTCCTTCGCGTTCATCGTAGAGCAGGGCGTTGGCGCGTTCGTGCAGGGTCGGTTTTGACTCACCGTGATCGTTTGGCGCTTCGCGTAGTTGATGACGCGGCGCGCTGACGACGAGAGTCTCCGACGAGCTCGAAGCGGTGCGATCGTTCCAGGAGCCGGTCGAGTGTCGCGTCGGCGACGGTCTCGTCGCCGAGACCTTCGTGCCAGAGATTGACCGGCAACTGTGACGTCACAATGGTCGATCGGGCGGCGCGGTCTTCCACCACTTCGAGCAGGTCGGCCGTCTGGTCGTTGGTGAACGGCCGTATCAAGAAGTCGTCCAGGATCAAGATGTCGAAGCGCGCGAGCGAGTTCATCATTCGCGCGATCCGTCCGTCGCCTCGCGCAACGGCGAGGTCATTCAGCAGTCTTGGGGTTCGCACGTAGAGCGCGCTGTGGCCGTGTTGAATCGCGCTGTGCGCCAGGGCGCACGCGAGGTAGGTCTTGCCCACGCCCGTTGGTCCGAGGATGATCACGTTGTGGTGATGCTCCACCCAGTCCGAGTTCACGAGCGACACGAAGGTCGCCTTGTCGAGTCCGCGCGCGCTTGCGTAGTCGACGTCTTGTGCAGAGGCACCCGCCGCGAGTTTGGCGGCTTTGAAGACCCGCTCCAGTCGGCGGTTCTGTCGCTGGAGCAATTCGGCGTCGACCAGGAGCCCGAGCCGTTCTTCGAAGCTGAGCGACGAGTAGTCGGGTTGCTCTCGTTGCTGGGCGAGCCCGCTGGCCATCGCCGGCAGCCGTAGGGACTTGAGACCCTCGATCGTGTTGTGGTTCAGCATGCTTCCTCTTTCATTGGTAGTAGTTGGCACCGCGGATGTTGGAGTGAGTCGGGTTCGCGCGCGACGGCACGTCAGCGAGGGGGCGTTTATCGAGACCGTGCTGCAGGATCGACGAGACGGACTTGTAAGAGAAGGACTGGATGGCGAGCGAGCGAGCACACGCCAACTCGAGACGCTCGGGGCCGTAACGCTTCTCGAGTCGCAAGACCCCGAGCGCGGAGCGGAACCCCTGTTCGGGGTGCGGTCGAGCCGCCATGAGTTCCTCGATGAACTGGGCCGTCGAGGGCCCGGTCTTTTGGGCCCAGTGCACGATGCGACTGGGCGTCCACGCAGCGTGGCGGCGGTGGCTGCTCGGCATGTGCGCTGGCTCGGTCACTGCAATTCCCTTTGCGTAACTGCGTTTGTGGCTCGCCACGCGACGGTTCTTGGCGAAGATCTCCACCACGTTGGCGCTGGTGCGCACGTCGAGGATGCTGCCCACCAGACCGTAGGGGACGCTGTAGAAATTGCGATCGATCGCCAGGTGGTAGTCGAGGCTCACCTTGGCCTTGGTCCAGGTGGCGAAGTCGTAACGCGTGGCGGGCAGTGGGCGAAGCGCCGGTTGGTCGATCTCCAAAAAGACACTGGCGCGCGAGCCCTCGAGCTTCTTGAAGCGTCGCTGGTTGATCATCTCCACCAGCTCACCAATGCGTTCGTTGAGGGCCCCGAGCGACGTGAAGCGCTCCTTGCGCAGGCGCATGATGATCCAGCGCTCGGTGATCTGCACCGCGACCTCGACCTTGGCCTTGTCGCGGGGTTTGTAGGACCTCGCCGGAATGATCACGACGCCGTAGTGCTGGGCCATCTCTTGGTAGGTGGCGTTCACGTCCGCTTCGTAGCGGTGCGGCTTCGTGACGCCCGAGCGCAGGTTGTCGGGCACGCAAATCTCCGGGCAGCCCCCGTAAGCTTCGAAGGCGTTCTCGTGCGCGTGACACCAGTGCACGAGCTCCTGGCTGCGCAGCGCCTCGGCGTAGAGATAGCTCGAAGCACCGAGCACCGCGACGAACAGTTCGGCCCGGAAGCTCACCGTGAGATCACGCTCGTCGTAGATGGGGATGGTGAGTCCGGGAAAGTCGACGAACATCTTTTCGCCCGCCTTGTGGTCCTGGCGCATCGTCACGTCGAGCTTCTTGCGCCAGTCGCGATAGAGCTGGCAGAACTGGCTGTATTCGTAACCGTCGGGGTGCAGCTCCTTGTACTCAACCCAGAGCAACATGAGGGTCATGCCTTTTTTGGCGAGCTCTCTCTTCATCGTCGCGAAGTCGGGTTCGGGGCGAGATCTCGGGGCACTCGCGATCGGACCGAACAGTCGGGTCTCGAGCGCGTCATCGTCGCTCAGCTCCTCGGGAAGCGGCCACGAGTCGATCCCTGCAACGCGGGCGCGACGGACGTAGTCGGCCACCGTCGTGTGGGGAATCGCCAGGGACAGCGACACCTGGCGAAGGCTCAACTGGTCGCCGAGTCGCAGTCGTAGAACGTCACGGATCTTTCGCATGGTTGTATGGGGACGGGGCACCGGCAGCTCCTCTGATCTTTGGACAGATCAATGAAGTGTTGTCGGTGCCCTCACCTCACATCAGCGCCGGCGTCAGCCATCTCCGGGGTGTACGAAAACTCCGGAATCGGTGTACGAAATCAATCGGAACGGGTGTACGAAAACCCTCGGAATCCGCAATTCTCGTCATCGCCACGGTGCATTCGTGAGACGGCCCTCTGAACGGCCCAGCGCCGCTGGAGGTCATCCTCGTGGTTCAGAATGTTCAACAGGGCGTCCAGGCGAAACTCTGCGCCACTGACGCAACACAGCTCGTCGATGGTCACCAGGATCTCCCTTCGCACGGTGTTGCGCTTGTCGCGGATCCGCCTGGGGACGGTGAACGCCGCAATGGCCAGTAACGGCGAGTTCGTATGGGGTGTCGACACCTTCACGTGCTAGCTCCAGGAGAATTCCGGGAAGCAACACTTGAGCTGTTTCCCGAGGCCTTCTACGTCGGAGTCAACTGCGACATCGAGGAGCTGCTGCGACGGGAATCAACTCGAGGAGACCGCTACATCGGCCTTGCGTCAGGCTCTTCAGCCGTCGTCCACGAAGGCATGAACTACGACATCCTCGTCGACTCCACGCATTCGAGCAGCGAGGCTATGACAAATGAGATTCTGGCTGCACTCTCGGTGAAGCGCGGCGACTTCCACCGCTGACTCACGTCATCCTGTTGAGACCCGGCCGACTCACGCATCGCTGAGACTGGCCATCACATCTGAGAGCGACGGGCGCCCAGATCGCCGGAAAGGTGCGACGAGCGTGGTTCCTCGCGGCGTCTGATGCTTGTTGTTCGCTGATGCACCAGACCCCGCTGAAATCCGAAGAGCCGAATTGGAATGAATTGATAAAATCAAGTACCTCTGATGAGGTGAAATAGTGGTGGGCCGTACAGGACTTGAACCTGTGACCCCTTGCGTGTCATTTCCATATCCCCTGTTCACCGAGCCTTTTTTCCGTCCAAATTTGCCCAAATTGTAGCACTTTGAGTTCGCTGAAGTTCGTCGAAATACACCCCGATTCTTCGGCGTTGCTGACGGCGTTGCTGACGGAATTTCTAATCCATGATTTGCCGACCATGCAAGGGGTCACGGAAATTGACGGAATTGGGTAAATTCTGATTTCGCCTTCCACCGACTTAACTCGCTTCCTTTCATGATTCGACACTCGCCCGTTGCTGACGCCGTTGCTGACAGGCTTTCAATCAATGTGGGGGTAGACCCGAGTGCTGGGGTAAACACTTTCCGACTGACGTCTGAAGGACTGCTATCAAGGCAACCACGCATATTCGGTGTGGTTCATTCTCCCGGTGCATTTCAGTTCACCTTCCCCGCACCGTCGCTGAACATCGTGTGAAATGATTGCCAATTCATTTGTGGTTGCAATAGAGAACTGTCTCTCGTCCAAACGTCCCCTCCAGGTCATATGGCGCTTCTGGAAATTCGAGAAGAACCTATCTCGCTCTGAACTGAGTACTACGGTACTTCCATTCGCCTGGATCTGGCGATTAGGACGCCGTGCACAAACCGTAGGAGGAGAATTATGGCATCTCAGCCACTCTCGCTTGAAGTTGTTGGCTTGTTTGATTACAAGGACAGCAAGGTCCTTCTTCGCCCAAAAGAAGGAATAACGATATTGACTGGTCCGAATGGAAGTGGCAAGACCACAATACTTAAGATATTGCGCGCGATAGTGGCCATCGATCTTCCCGCACTGTCTCAATTACCGTTTCGCGAAGCTCGCCTGGGGTTCGTTAATGGAACAAGTTTGGTGGTCACGCAGTTACCGAACAGCCTGGATGGTGATCAGCAACGCCCTGAGAGAACCCTTCGAGGCAAGGATTCAACAGGCAAGAAATTGGTGCTTACAGGTCAAACAAAGAACGGTACGGTTTCGGGAGTTTGGGAAACTGAGATATTTCCCGATGCCATTGATGACATTCACGCACCGCCGTCATATCAACGTATCAATGATGAATTTTGGATGGATTCGAGGGATGGGGAGATTATCTCGAAGGAGGGAATGCGACGTCGCTTTGCAATTCGTCCCACAGAGAGACACCGGTTGCTCACGCCTGGGGAACCTCCGAAGTGGCTAGACAGATTTAGGCCCGACGCCCCACCAACAATCATTGCGACCGCGCGACTTGAATTTGGTGCCCGAATACCCGATGATCGGTCCGCTGCATCGGCGCGTTCTCATGCTCCAATAATGCAGTACACATCTCAAATACGAGAGTACGTGAATCAAATCAGTCGACTGGTCGCTGAAGCGCGACGTGAGTCTCAAATTGAGACTCAACGCGCAGATAGCGAGTTTCCAACTCGAGTGTTTCAACTGTCCGACGAAGTCATCGCGGAGTCCAGCTTGCGAGAACAGTACGAAACTATTGTCACACTGATTCAGGATCTGCACGGCAACGGATTGGCCGAAGAATCGATCGGACTGAAGTTCCCAACTGGCGAAAAGAGCAATGTTCAACTTCGAATTCTGAAGTTGTTCCTTGACAACTGGGAGAAGAAACTTCAACCGCTATTGCCCATGAACATTCGAATTCAAATGTTTCGAGACATTGTTGGCGACCGGATGAAGGACAAGCGCCTCGCTTTTCAGCCGAATGGTGACATTGTGTTTGACACCATGAATGGTCAGTCGTTGATAGTTGAATCCCTCTCATCTGGCGAGCAACACATGTTGGCTCTGTTTGCAATGCTCCTATTTTCCGCCCAACCGAATTCTCTTGTTTTGATTGATGAGCCGGAGATTTCACTTCATGTAAGTTGGCAGCACGAATTTCTGGCTGACTTGACAAGAGTCGTTCAGCTTGGTGATTTGAACGTGGTTATTGCAACCCACTCTCCGAGCATCATCAACGAACAGTGGTTCCTGGTCGAAGAACTCGACTCGTAGGATTTGTTTTGACTGTGAACTCTGTGTCCGATTTGGTCAAATACGACAGTTTGGCTGGGCGGATCAAACTACACCGCCAGAATGACCGACGTCCAATAATCGTCACAGAGGGAAATACGGATGGCAACTTCCTGCGACACGTCCTGAGCTCGACGAATGTTACGGTCTTTGTCGCCGGCGACAGACGACGTGCTTTACGAACAATTTCGGAACTCTCATCATTTTCATTGGAGAAGATCGCTTGCGTCGTTGACCAAGACTTTGAAGATGATCTTTCAGCTCTCGAAATTTCGGGTCTACCGATTGCTTGCTACGACAATGCCGACATGGAATCCATGATCTGGCAATCCCAGGCTCTCGAGAGTGTCATACGAGAGAACGCGACTCAGAGCAAGTTTGACGGATTTGGTGGCATCGAAGCCCTTCGGACTATCGCTTCGACAATTGTGCTTCCAATCCAAAGGCTGCGATACGCAAACGCTCGCGAAAGCCTGGGACTAGATTTCGACGCGCTGAAGCTCGACCGCAAGATTAGTAAGGATACCCTTGAGCTTCCAATTCACTCCATTTGCAATGCACTTGCCCGTGGAGATTGCGATTCGTCGTCGCGCGAACTCCAAGAGATTGCAGAAGACGGGGAGATTCCAATCTGCCCTCACAGCGGTGAATCGCTGGTAAGGGGAAAGGATCTGCTCGTCGTTGCAGGGGTTGCTCTGCGTAGGCAAATTGGCAGTGTTAGTTATGGTTCGTCAAAAGCTGACCAACTCGCTTTGGCGGCGCGGCTCTCATCAAATGAGGCGAGTTTGGCCGGTACGAGATGGAGAGAGCGAATTCGCGAATTACTTGACATTTGACTTCTTGCTCAACTCGTACGGCTATGACCATCGCTAAGCATTACCGACAGTCCCATGCGTGTATTCCAGCACTCTTGAATTGCGCTGCTAATTGGAGGAGGGATTGACAAGGAACGGTTATGTGCGATCGGTACTAAGGTGAATCGGTTTTTTGAGGTCTCGAAGTTGCGATGGTCCAATGAAATCATCATGCTCAAGGCGTCCGACCACAATTCCGGCGGCCACGTGCTGCTGTTTAGCGAAACTGCGAACCGCAGTTCGACTGAAGTCCCCAGCATCGATGAAGACTTTGAGGTCGCTCGGCGGAAGGAGAGCGTCGCGGGCAAAGCCGTCCGCTGCCGCCTCATCGGCATCATCGGCGGCTGGCGACACTGAATCGGCGCCGTCAAGGAAGTCACGGCGGCGGGGCCCCGAGAGAAGGTGTCCTGATTCGTGGAAGAAGGTAAACCAGAACTGATCGTCGGCCCTATACCGCACGCTCATCTGGATTATCGCCTTAGAGCCAAGCCAACGAGCTGCACCACTCAGGTGCGTGCCGGTCAGTTCAGGAGTTAGAACAACGATGACGCCTGCATCAGCGCACATCGCCTTCACCCGCTCGAAGATCTGAGCGAACGGCTCCTTGCGGGTTAGTGGCCGAATCTCGTTGAGTGCTTGACGAAAGCGGGGGGCGTCAAAGGGTGGCGCGTCAACGCGGGCGGCTTGGATCTCTCCCCAACGCAACCATGCCGTGACCGCCTCGGGTGACGCCATGAATGCCGGTGAGGCTCGGTAGGCGGCGGCAACATCGAGTCGGTCGAAGGCAGCCGGACTGCTCACGCCGAGGAACGACAGCAAGTTGGCCAAGGTGCCAGCTTTGGAACTTCCACGTTGGATCAGATTGTGCTTCACCATGTCGGCGACCGGAAATGCGTCGATCCAATTCGCTTGGGAAGCCAGCTCATTCTCCGATTCCTGACGTGCCAGCGTGCTGCGGTATTGCGATTCCAGCCCCGTCCAGAAGCGTGCCGAGATTCCGAGTGCGCGCTCAAGCTGAATTGCGGTCTCGGGAGTGATGGCGGCTTTGCCTCTGACGATCTCATTCACCGTTTTCAGCGGCCGGGCTAGACGATTCGCCAACTCTGACTGGGTCATCTCACGCTCCTGCAAGGCCTCAAGAAGGACGTCGCCAGGCGCAACGGTCCAGTCCGGCTGCCAGTTGGAAAGTGAATTAGCTGTCATGGTAATCAACCACCTCCTTGATTGTTATGTGGGTTACCTTGGTCCTGTCGATGCCACCATCGTCAAGCGTCGGGACCGGATCGTGATTCGGCTCGAATATCAGTCGATACGAAGACCACAGATAGACGGCGAACTCGCCGCTTCGATTCGCTGTCAGTTGGTGACAGTTGCCGGGAGTGCCTGCCATGTCGGCCAGGGTGGGCGCCCCAAGGAGCGTCGCCAGTCGCCGTTTGAGGAGCTTCCACTGATCGGCTCCCCATTGCCGGCTGCCCGTGCGGTCGTCTGAGCACGTCTTCTCTAACTTGCGGTTGGACCACGAAATCTCGATGACACTGGCTCCTTGGCATCTTTAACCCTTAGGGTTAAGACTATACTAGCCCAAGGAGGACGACGGTGACCAATGCGCTTCAGCCCACGCTGTTCGGTCGGAAGGATTTTCAACCCGTGCCCGCCGGCGCGGGCCATTATGTCGTGGCGCTGCAGACCAAGCCCGGTGAGTTAAATGCGCTCATGAATGCGTCACCACAAACGTGGGCACACCTCACACCGCTGATTCAAATTGTTGGACCCAAAGGTTCCAGTGCGGAACCGTTCACAAAGAACCGTGTCGAGGATTGGGTCAAAAAGGTGGCTGTGGCTGTCGGAATTCATGCGTGCTTCCTCGACGTCTTACGAATGAGACCAAATCACCCAACCACTATGAGAGACGGAAACCGTCCGGTCTTATCGGTGATTCACGCCGCCGCCCGCAAACGACATCTGGCATTCGTCCCAGTGATGAGGCTCAGCGATGCAAAGACGATCGTCTCCCAGATAGCTGACACCACTGCCTGCGACGGCCGGGGTGTCGCCCTGAGGATCCCGTTGCTGGGGACGGTGAACCCCGATGGCCGAAGTGCGGAGACGCTCATCAAGGAGGCACTCGACGCAGTCCAGATGGAGACTGACAGCGCAGATCTGCTGATGGACCTGGCCTATCTCTCTGAAGACACCGAGATAGACCCCGAGGATCTGGCGTCCTTAATTGACGAGTTAGTGGCGGTCGGTCCCTGGCGCAGCGTTGTGCTTTTAGGCACGTCCATGCCTCGTTCGCTTGGCGGCGGTATCGTCGTCGCTGGTTCCATCGGACGTCTTCCCCGTCGCGAGTGGTTGCTATGGTCGGCGCTGAGCAAGTCCCGCTTGTCCCGCCTTCCGACCTACGGCGACTACGCCATCCAACATCCCGAGCCGCCGATGGACGTCATTGCGGGACAGATTCCGTTTGGTATCCGCGGTGCGATCCGCTACACCCACGAAACCGAGACCATTATTCCACGCGCGAAAGCACCCCGTCACGAGGAAGGTCGAGAGCAGTACCGCCAGTTGTGCGAAGTGCTCGTCAGTCAACCTGAATTCGCCGGTCGCGACTTCACCTGGGGAGACCGTCAGATCGCGGAATGTGCCGCTGGCGAATGTGAGCCCGGTTGGGAAGATCACTGGCGCGGGGCGGGAACTTCGCACCACCTGCGTCTCGTCGTCGATCAGCTCGCCGAAATCAGCTGATGACGAATCGCTACGTAGAGATGCGCGCCCGAGCCGGATCTCGTTGCAGTAGCGCATCGCGGACCACCTGCTTGATCCCATCGATATCAAGCAGAGAAAGCAATAGTTCCCACATGTGGAACCTGCCGGCGCGGGGATCTGGCACATAACCGAGAGCACAGAGCGCAGCATGGACCTCGCCTTTCCAAAGCAGGCGGACCAGGACCTCGGCATCAACCGCATCGTTGACGACTGCAGCACGGAGCAATCGAAAACTTAGGCGTGGCTCGGTCTCGATGACGAGCACTCCCCACGATGACGGAAGCATCTCCATCGCATGGTCGACGTGGCACTCTGCAAGTACCGCGTGGCAGCGGTCGAAAACTCGGGCGTAAGCCTCGGTCTGTCGAGGCAGCCGCTTGAGAGTATCCCGCTCAGTCTTGATTTCATAACCCTGCATGAGAGCGCCGATGACTGCGACATCTGCTCGCTCGTTAGACCTGGGCACCCAGAACTCATAGATCGCCTCGGCGTGTCCCGGGGTGGCTCCCAGAATGTCTTGGCGCAGCGATTGACGGACGGCCGCCTCGGTCATTGTCACGGTCGGACTCCGCAAACAGCTCGGCTGGGGGGGCTGACCGAATATCGAATAATGTGGAAGAAACCCAGGTCCGGAGGACGACGGTAAGTCCTCGACCCCTTCTGCTCGGCCACCCTAACCACGGTCATTACGAACACCTGTTCTATCGTACGCAAGGTGGTGTGACACGCGGCTGAAGTCGGGAGGCCCACGCAACGACCGTAGCCGAAGAACTCCACTCGAGTGATTTTCAGTGCCGACAGGGGTGAGCATGTGTGTAGGCCGCTCTCACCTTTGTAAGAAGATCCTCGTTTGACGTATAGCAAGGTTCATCACCGTTTGTCTTTCCGACACCTGGTCGGAGTCAGCCCAAGTGCCCGAGGACGGCGGGCGCGAAGCGTCAGGCCGGCCGTTCGGGCTCCCTGAGTGATCATCAAAATCATTGAAACCCTGACCTTCCAAAAATATTTGGTCTCGTCGCCCAAGTTTCTGTCCCTAAACACCATTTCGGAGTGGCTAGCCGGTTTCAAGTGGTAAGCGCAACGAGCTCAGCAAACTTCTCTAATGGTGTCATATAGCCAAGTGTGCGGCGAGGTCGACTGTTGAGGCTGTGCTGGATTCGCTGAAGATCTTCGGCGGAGTGCAGCGACAAATTGGAGCTCTTGGGAAGGTATTGGCGCAATAGCCCGTTGGTGTTCTCGTTGGTGCCGCGCTGCCATGACGAACGGGGTTCGCAGAAGTAGATGGGG
>Ga0307377_10008584_pt1 | contig 10344 bp, 18 predicted proteins | sample TR3MG_FD_202535 | JGI IMG/M metagenome (GOLD analysis project Ga0307377, IMG submission 202535) | Soil microbial communities from Risofladan, Vaasa, Finland - TR-3 | ecosystem: Environmental > Terrestrial > Soil > Coastal area > Acid sulfate soil | place: Finland: Risofladan, Vaasa | collected... | reverse complement strand
TCCACAGTTATATATAAGTCAAGCAATAGCAACATGTTATGTTCTCATCAAGATTGACATCAAATAAAATATTATATTTATGGATTTTATTGTTGACATGTGTTTTGTTTATTGGTATATTTTAATTGAGCAGGCAAGTAAGGCGTTTGCTACTAACAGTGCCAATGTAAGACCTGAAACCCCTGCTCAACATTGAAATAAAAATTAGCAGATAGGGGGATTAAAAATGTGGCAAGCAAAGTTTACAGCAGTAAAAACAGGTGATGAGTATGGTAGTTGTATGATTGCAGGTGATACTTATCAAGAGGCAAAAACAAAAGCTGTTAAATGGTTGTGTCATGTTTTGGATAAGCCTCAGCTTGGTATTGGAGCTATTCACAGTTTTGGCCATACCATTTATTATCAAGATAAAAAACTTGGTCTTTTAAATATTGCGAAATTAAATTAGAGGGGATATGAAAATGATGTATGTAATAGTTGACAGTGAAAAAGAAGGCAGGACAACATTAGTAAAATGCAATAGCAAAGATGAACTTAGACAACATTTAAAGCTAAATGATACTCAGGAAATCATCGGGACATTTACAGATAATGAAATAGCAACACTCAATATTTGTCATTTTGCTGTCGTTACCGGTTAATCTGTGGGGGATAATTATAATGAGGGACGAATTGAGGATTGTTTTTTGGTTAGCGTTTTGGACATATATTGCTTTGTGTTAATTTAAAAAAGGGAGGTTTTATAAATGGCGAAAGTAAAAACAACGATTGCTCCTAAAATTCCGGTGAATGAAACAAAAGAGGCAAGATTTGTTCGTGTAGTTACGCCTCGTATCATTAGAGCAGGCAAGGCTATTAAGTTAATCGGATATTGTTCGAGTACGAACTACGCTTTTACTCCTGAGCAGGTAAAGCAAATAAGTGATGAGTTGCAAACAGCCATTGAGGTTGTTATTGACAAATATAATGCTTCGCCTCAGTCTGCTCCGGCTTTTGAGTTTACTGAATAAACATATCCTCCATAGCGAAAAGGTGTGCCGGAAGGCGGGTTGATGGTGGGCAAATTATGGAGGTCTTGTTGTGGAAGTGAAACGTAAAGATTTATATGATTTTGAGGTAATTCTTGATGAGTCTGAGCTTCCTGTTATTATCAAAGCCTCGAATAAATGGGATTGTTCTATCAGTGAAGCATTAAGGAAAATTATTGTAACGTATCTTAACCTTTTAAACAAATAGCAGAATTGAAACGGAGGTATTTATGAGTTGGAAGGACAAAATGTCGGAATGGGGAGGCGGTGATTTAGCTTTTTTATCAGAGGATGGAGAGGCGATTATTTTTGTGGTTGTGGGCGAACCTGTACTGCTTGCCGGTAAATACAAAGGCCGTGTTTCAGAAAAAATCGGGTGTCCCGTAGTAACGGCAGACGGGTTTGTTTTATTCATAGCGGGCAAACGGCTCGCTCGTAAATTAAGCAAATACGAGGACGAGTTTTCCTCTAATGCTTTTATGGCGGTACGTCATGGAACGCAAAACGACATAACCTCATCTTATGAATTAAAAATCGTCCCCGATGCTGAAATGACAACCAATTTGCTTGCAATAGCGAAACGGGATTTTAATCCTGAAATGATAGCTGATGCGGTTAAGGCGGCAGAAGCGGTTATGCAACAATAACTCTTTTTCTCACCTTTCCTCGGTGGGCCGGTGTCGGCAGGGATTCCGGCATCGGCTTTTATAACGGAGTATAGAAAAATGGCAGGAAACACAAGAGGACGCTTAAAAGAACGCTTCGAGGGTGTGCATCGTAATTTCGAGTGGTCAAAACAACATTGTGAAGCCTCTTTGTTATTAGTCAAAGACCATAGACCAAATTTATCTGAAGCGATTGAAAGTCTGGCTGTGGGTATCAAAACGCTGGACGATTTAGCGATGGACATTTACGCTCATCTTTAACAATTCCCATAACATAAAACCATATTTACAATTATAATCTGGATGGGTTTGGCCGATGGGAATTGAGAGAGCGGAAGTTATTGCAAGAATGAGGGTTGCATTTAGAGAGGGATTGTCTGCCTCAAAATTTATAGCCAAAATGCGGGAAGTCGGTTTGTCTTATCGACGGCAGGAGATGTTAACAGATTGGTCGAGCGTTAACGAATTGGAGAGAAAAGAGGGCGTTATCCGGTACGTTCGCAAAGACCGTTATCCTACCGAAAAAAGCATCGCAGCCGTTGGATGGGAGATGAGCAAAGAGTATATGTACAAGGTGCAGGTAACGTCCCAAATAAGAGCCGGAGAGCCTATTACAGAGCGTTTCGTCAACATCATGTCTGATATACCCATGACGCCTTCAATGGTAGCCAGCGAAGTCGAGCAGCGTTGGGGTGAATGGGAGAAGTACGCAGCGGAGGAGCTGACCGGCTTGCAGGTTTGGTCGGCGGTAAAGAAGGTTATGGAATGAGTACGATTTCCCGAAAACCCCATTGTCTCAAACGGGAAAAAACTTTAGCAATACCGAGGCATTTTATCTTCTTTGATACTGAAACCATACCGGAGGATTTACCTGATGGCAGGACAAAGCAAAAACTTAAACTTGGGTGGGCTTGTTATTACCGAAAAGCGTTTGGCCGAAATCTTCCAAAATATGAATGGTGTAACTTTTACGATAGCGAGTCCTTCTGGTACTTTGTGTTTCAACATACGGAGCCGAAAAGAAAAGTTTGGCTGCTTGCCCGAAATCTTGTCTTTGATTTTACAGTCGTTGAAGGCTGGAAATATCTCCGTGTCGGTGGATTTAAGCTAAAGTTTTTTCACGATGCGGGGACAACATCAATTATATCGGTTAAGGGTAAATTCGGCTCGATAGTTTGCCTCGATATTATGAACTGGTTTGTAGAGTCGCTGGCAAAGACCGGCGAACGAATAGGCATACCAAAACTCAAAATCGATTTTGAAACCGCCTCTGTCGATTATCTCAATACATATTGCAAGCGTGATGTTGAAATCGAGCTTGAAAACTTCAAACGATTTATCAGATTTCTGGAGGTCAATTCGATTAGTCGGTTATGCTATACGAGAGGCTCGACCGCAATGGCAGCTTATTTGTTCGGTCATTATCACAAACGAATTTACATACACAACAACGAGCAGGCCGTTGAATTGGAGCGTGAAAGTTATCGAGGGGGTCGGACTGAATGTTTTTATTTAGGAGATTTGAACCATGAGCCTTATTATATTTTGGATGTTAACAGCCTCTATCCTTTTGTTATGCGTAATAATTTATATCCTGTTAAGTATCAGAAAATCTATAAGAGCCTTGCGATTAGAACTCTTACTGAGCTTGTCAAACATACGTCGATTGTTGCAAAAGTTTTAATCGAAACGGACGAGCCAGCTTATGCAGTTAGGCGGGGACGAACTACGTTTCCGATAGGTAGATTTTGGGTAACTTTGACAACGCCTGAATTGCTTTACGCTTTTGAACATAATCATATCGTCAAAATCAAAGATGCTGTTGTTTATGAACAGGCGAATATCTTTAAATCGTATGTTGACCGTTTTTACACTTTACGTCAAGAGTTCAAGTCTGCCGGTGTCGCTGAATATGAGGACTTGTGCAAAAAAATGCTTAATTCTCTTTACGGCAAGTTCGGACAAAAAGCAGACGTCTGGAAAAAAATCGGAGATTGTCCGAACGAACCGGACAGGGTGGAATTGTGTTTTACTTCCGGTGTGAACGGAGCGAAACAGATACGGTATTTGTTAGGTGAAATTTTTGAATTGACAGGGTATCAAGAGTCGTTCAATTCGTTTCCGGCAATCGCAGCACACGTCGCAGCGTTCGGCAGGATGTATTTGTATAAACTTATGAAAATAGCCGGAAGGGAAAATTACTTTTATTGCGATACTGATAGTCTGATTGTTAATGATACGGGTTTAGGCAATTTGCGAAACGAAATAAATGAGAGTTCTTTGGGAGGGTTGAAAATAGAGGATAGCACTTATTCTTTGACTATTCGGGGATTAAAAGATTATGTTATTGACGCCAAACAGGTAATAAAAGGCATACGAAAAAACGCCGTCGAAATAAGAGCCGGAGTTTATCAGCAGGAACAATGGCCGTCATTTAAGGGGTTGTTGCGGGCAAGCCAGACGGAAAATTATACGGTCAAAACAATTACCAAAGTTTTAAGTCGAGAGTACACAAAAGGTCATGTTAACTTTGACGGCTCAATTTGTCCGTTTGTTCTCTCCGAACCTGCTGAGTTTTTGCCTCTGCTTCTTTAAGCCTTCTGTCAAGTTCTGTATTCGTTTTGCGGAACACTTCTATACAATCTTTTAGCTTTTGTCCATCGCTCATTTACTTGCCTCAATATATATATCAATATGCTCGGTATCGTAACCACTATTAAGCAATTCTCGTCGGCCTCGTTCGGGAGTTATTAAACCTTCCTTCATAAATGATAATGTCTGAGCCGTAGTCCAGTATCGAGCAGGTTTATCCTTTTCGTCAATGTACCATTGTTCCATTAAAACGTCAACACGCTCTGCCGGTAAATCGAGTTTCAGCAATTCTGAGCGTGCTGTACTGTCGCTGTAAACCGTTTTCCTATACAGGTTATGTATGGCAGCAATTCTATCATCAGTCAACGCCCATTCTCGTTTATATTCAGCGGTCGAAAGTATAAAAGAGATATTCTCATCACGGACGCCGATTGTACTCAAAAGCGATTGTGCCTCAGAACGGCTTATCATGTATTTCGTGAAGGCACTTATAATATCGTTTGTTGTAAATTTACTTTGCGTAGCTAAAACCTGCTTGACGGTAAAATCAGACATTCGTTTTGCATCACGGTCGTTATATCCTAATTCCAAATAAGATTCAAAAACTTCTGCCTCTGTCATAACTCCGATATTATACATTCGCCTGATGTCAACTCTTGTCATTCGACGATATGCAATCTGCTTTATCTTGTCTCTCCAGAACGGCATAATGTCCAACGCTCTCAGGAGCAAAACAAGCTCGTCGTCGTTTATAACTCCACGATGCAGCATCTCAAAACCCTGCAACGGTGAAGGTAACGACCAATGAGCAGCCCAGTATCGTTCAGACCATTCCTTATTAAGACCTTTTTTACCAGCCCACTCCTCTAATGCAGGCGGGTAATCTTCGTATTGTCCGAACTTACTGGCAATCTCTGGAGTAAATGCTTCACGAACCGCCATTGTTATAATATCCGCAACCGGAGGTATTTGATAAGCCAATTCAGTATATAGAGGAAAATAATCTTCATGTATTCCGATACGTCTCAAAGCGGGACTGAGGTTTAATAGTTCGGGGTCTTTTCGTAATTCGTAGGCGATAATATCCTGACTTGACGGCTTTGTTAAAATAGCATCGAAGTAATTCTCAGCATAATTCGGGTGAATATCGGCAAGGCTGATGTCCTCAAGTATATCGTCCCTGTCTTTGCCCTGATGCAAATCACCCTGCACAAGAAGCATCGCGTTCGGTATCGACCAGCTCAAATCCTTAATGTACTCCCGATTATCAGCAGACCATCCCAAAGAAGCAAGCTCTCCCCGCAATTCGTATTCGTTAATAAATCCACGTTTGAATAAAGTTTGTATCTGCTCAGTAGTTAGTCGTTGGAGTCCTAACCATTCCCATAATTTAAAATCGACGGCATCAACATCGTAAAATTCCTGCAACGTGCTCCAGATATTGTCGGGGTCTCCGTTATAACGGCTGTATGTAATTAAATCGGGAATTGACGGATACGGAGCCTGAGCCTGATATAAAAACTTACCTAAAATATCCTCGTAACCTTCACTGTCAATAGTCAGCTTCCAAAAATCTTCTTCTATTTTTCCCCGTCGAAATAATGTATTTGCCTGTTCAGAAGTTAACCATGTTTCCTTAGCTCGTTTGTTAATGCTTCTCTGCATCATCTTCATCATCGGATTCATTAAAGTATGTAGAGTCTCGTCAATCATCTCGACGCCTACACCTAAAGCAAATCCACCAAAACCAGCGGAGGGAGGCTCGGCAAGGGTACGGACAAAGGTTTGAAAACCGGCAGGTAATTCAGCTATCTCAGGCATAGAGGCAAACAGCCCTTGAAAATACGGAGCGAAAGCACTTTCCATCTGCTCGTCAAAAGCAGCCTGAGCCTCAACCTGCATTGCCCAGTAATATTCTCCGTATGTCGCAGGTGATTTTATAGGCATTGTTAATACTCCAATTCAGGCTGAGCCGCCCACTCAACAAAAAACGGCTCATTCCAAATTAACTGTCTCATCCGGTCAATAAAAGCAATCGTCGCTGTTCTGCCCTCAAAGTCATTCGCAGCCCACGCCTCACAAATAGCTTGCCAAGTTAATTCTTCTCCACCGGAAAACTTCTCCAGATAATACGGGACTGGCCCCCGATAGTCCCAGTAAGGGTCGTAAACATAAGTAGCGTATAAACAACTATCTTTTAAATGTTTGAGAGCGTCAAATATATGTAAAAGACAATTCTTTTGGTCGCCGAAATAATCCAAATCAGCTTCGGCATCAATTATATCGCCGTTAGCGTCCTCAGCTTTAAATCGACTTGTATAATAAGCCGTTTTAATATCAGCTAATGTTTGAGCTTGTGTCGGGTCGGCCATTATTTTTTAGGGGTGGTATGGAAGGAATTGAATTAAGACTGAATTGTATTTGAGCCTCCGGTATCTCAGCTAAAAGACTGCTGATTTTCTTTTTGTACTCTATCGCAACATCGTCGTTGATAACCGGAAACATTATCCTGATACTGCATATCTCTTTGTTATCCTGTGCCATTTTCTGCCTTCCTTTTTAGTGTTTTATTTTTGACAACTCTGGTTATGTTCTGACTGCCCGAAGCAATCCCGTAAATTGCAGCAACCGCAGAAACAATACCTACCGGATTAAAAGGCTGACCTTCGACAAGAACCAAAGCATTTTGTAAAATAATAGTTCTTAACTGCTCCTGTTTTTCAAGGTCAACCATTCGTAACTGAGCCATGCTTATAATATGGTTAAGCTCTAATTGTAATTCCTGCCGGTTAACAAGCTCATGGGTATTATTCAAAGAAGGGACTTTCGGCTCGCAACCATAACAGTAAAGCAAAACTCCGATTGTAACCAAACCTGTTATCAGAAAAGTTGAGTTCTTCTTAATCCATTCTATCATAACTTTACTCCTTAAAGACCGCCTCGAACCGCAATTAAACCAGTAACCGCAGAACCCTTATTCCTGACAATCAATTCTCCACCACTTCCCATATAACAAGCAAAAACATTACTGTCGTCCAGCCAGTAAATCGTCGAACTCCATAAATCTACTGAATAAGTAAAATTGATAAAATAATCCTCGTAAAGAGGATAACTTGAAAAACCACCAAAGGCAACTATCGAGGCAAGCTCAAAATAATTCGGCAATCGCCAGTCTGTAAATCCAGCAAAATCCAAATTATTACAATAAGCTATCGCCGTATTCCAACCAACATCATCATCGGCATTTTTTCCGCCCGCCTGCTGCCAGTCTCTTGCCCACATTAAATTAGTAGCTCTGTCAATTAGAACTTTGTCGGCTCCAACATCGCAGATAATAAACCGTTCTTTGTTAGTAGCAACGGTTTTTCCAACCCACCAACCCGCTTGATGAGTACCATCATCGCCCGCCTGTGAAACATCAACCTGACTTGTTTTAGGCAAACCCCGTGAAGTAATTATATTCTCACTTCTCATTTTCATTATTCTGTGTAAATAACAGCAACCTTGTCAGTATCCTTTTCGATGTATAACTGTAAACTCCCCAAATCATTAACAGACAAACTAACCCATTCACCTGTAAACAAAGGATAACCGGTATTAAGAGCAGCAGCAGTTCCAATGTTAACAAAAACTCTGCCGGTGTTATCGGGGAAAGCTCTTATCAATGCTTCACTTGTTGGACACCCAGTACAGGTAACAACATAAGCGTCTTGGTCAGCTACAACGTTAATTACACCAACAACAAGAGCAGAACCCATGCGAATAATACCGTTTGGAGATACACGAATAAGACGACGACCTTCGCCGTCCCATCCGCATATTGCAGCAATTGTTTGAATAAGCGTATCGTCAACCTTAACCCGTCCAGTCATTTCGGGCTTTAACGGTAAACCTTTTAACGGAAAAGGTATCTCAATTTCAGGCATAATCTGTTATCCTGTTTCCTCATAACCTATCATAATTTGAATGGCCGTCGTCGCACCGGACGAATTATAAAAACCAATCTTACATTGCTGGCCTTCTGCCAGAGGTAAATCCATATCCAAAACAGGATATTCGCCTGTAAGAGTATAACTATCGTAATCAACAATTTGCTCGGCGTCCCTGTAAACTCGTAAATATTTATATTGAGTCGGTGTAAATGACGCCTTCTTTATGATTCTGTTTTTGCCGGACATACCGGAAAGCATATCAACAAGAACCTCAGCATTTAAAGTCAATACACCGCTTGAAACCCGCTTCCATTTAAGCATAATCTAACCCCTTAATAAAAAGGTCATTCAATAATTTATTCGGTCGTTACTTTCATAATTGCAGCCAAATCAACAGTATCAACAGCCAGCGTATCCGTGCCAGTCAATTCAAAAGTAACGTATGTTAACAATTCCTCACCAGCAGAAAACTTTAATGTCGGCTCAAACATATAGGGGTCGGCTGATATTTCATCGCTCTGACTGTAACTGCTCATAACACAAGCACCGATAAGACTAAAATCTATTCGGTACATTGTCTTATCTTCAGAAGGCTTTTTGGCTCTGAAAACAATTCCGGCTCTGTCCTCATCGAACAATGTTTCCCTGTCCTTAATCATCTTAACAAAAGTCGATAAAATGTAATTATCGCCGGTTGTTTTATGGCCGGTCGGGTGTCCTGCTAAACCCAAAATCTCAATACTGTGTCGAGCAGGCACAACAGCGTTACATGGAAAATCGGGAAACTCAGCCGGTGAATTGCTCTCGTCCATTAACAAATCACCCGAAACGGCTTTTGTTGCTGAGTTGTTCATGTATTGAATGAAAGTATATTCTTTGGCATCGCTTCCGTTCGGCATATCGGCTCGAATATCGCCTGCATCATACTTATCAAAAACAATTATGACTTCACCTGTCTCAGCATATCGAGATACATTAAATGTCTGACCTTCTGCAACCGGAATTGAAACATTTACTCCGTAACCTTCAAGAAACTCCATCAAGTTACGTTTGAAATTACCCTCAGTCAAAAAGGATAAATGATTGCCAGACTTCCCGCCAATTCGATATGCACCTACCGTTTTACGGTCAACACGAAGCGTTAAAAAAGTATCACTGCCAGAAGGCTCAGCATACAATCGCCTCACCAAATAAGACTTACCGGCAGGGACTTCCAAATCACCTCCACCAGAGGCCGTTATCCTTTTAACACAGTTACCCATTATCAACATGATAAAACTCCTTAATGTTTGTCAATATAACATACCCAAACAATCACAACGATTGCCAACAATATGAGTATCAGAAAAACCGTTCTTAACGCTTCAACTCGCTCATGTGGCGAATAAAAGAGGTCATGCGATTGATGTTATCGTCAAGGGTAACATCGGGCATCGCCTTAATTTTATCCTTGCCTCTGTCGATGTGAGGTAACAAAACTTCTGCAAAGGCAATGACTTTATCTTTGGCTCCGTCAATACCGGCAGCAATTCGATTTACTCCGATGTCCCTTGCTTTACGTTTCCAGTCCTCAAGAGGAACCCGTTTTAAACCGGCAGCCCATTTACCACTTGATACCGCAGCCGTCAAATTGCTCAGCATCTTATCTTGCTTTGCAGCAGCTTTCTCACAGGGATTTTCCGTTACTCTGTCAATACCTCTACGGACATCTTCGACCGCAGCTTTTAATCTCCGTGCGTGCTTTTCCTGAAACTCCGAAGCCGTTAATTTAGCCATAATAAACACTCCTTAACTGTTAACGCTGTTTCACTTTTTTTATCCGTGTATGTTAAGCGGTAATTAGTAAAAAATCATTTACCAAATAACATACTACCCTACCAGAGTATAATATCAGTGAGGTTATTTTGTGTCAACAAAAAATAACGGGGATTTAGTTAAAAAATGTAAAGTTCTGAGGATATATTATATCAGAGAAATTGTTGGAGGGTGTGTTGATATGAGAGAAGCTATATTCGAATAGCAAACAAAATATAACACGATATTTAACGCCGGTGGTGATGATATATACTGCCCCTATTTGAATTGGGTAAATTATGGGGAAAATTTGTCCTGAAAGTTGTGTACAAT
>Ga0307377_10008582_pt1 | contig 10345 bp, 10 predicted proteins | sample TR3MG_FD_202535 | JGI IMG/M metagenome (GOLD analysis project Ga0307377, IMG submission 202535) | Soil microbial communities from Risofladan, Vaasa, Finland - TR-3 | ecosystem: Environmental > Terrestrial > Soil > Coastal area > Acid sulfate soil | place: Finland: Risofladan, Vaasa | collected... | reverse complement strand
CAGATACGCCGCATCGAACTGCGGCCGCACGAAACCGGTGTCGATGGTGTGGATACCATGGGTGGAAGCCATGCTCGCCTCGTGCTCGGTTGAAGCGGGCAGGGTAGCAAATCGGCAGGCCGCCTGGTCTGCGCGCATCAGCCTGACAGGCTGCTAGCCGACGCGCCGCATTCAGGCCGAATCGACCAGCACCAGCTCGGCATCCTCCAGCGCCGTCACCCGCAGTACGGATTCATCGCGGATCGCCGCACCGTCGCGCGCAGAGAGCCTGATGCCATTGATCTCGACCGCGCCCGTGGCCGGCACCAGATAACCGTGGCGGCCCGCGCCCAGGGTGTATTCGGCGATCGCGCCGGCCTTGAGGGTGGCGCCGAGTACGCGCGCATCGGTGCGCAGCGGCAGCGCCTCGGCATCGTCCTTGAAGCCGCTGGCCAGCGCCACGAAACGCCCCGAGCGGTCGCCGACGGGAAATGGCCGGGCACCCCACGACGGTGGCTGGCCGAACCGGGTCGGGATGATCCAGATCTGGAAGATGCGGGTGGCGTCCGCTTCCATGTTGTATTCGCTGTGGGTGATGCCGCTGCCGGCACTCATCACCTGCACATCGCCGGCCTCGGTACGGCCGACATTGCCGAGGTTGTCGCGATGGGTGATCGCGCCCTCGCGCACATAGGTGATGATCTCCATGTCCGCATGCGGATGCGGCGGAAAGCCGGTCTGCGGCGCGATGGTGTCGTCGTTCCACACCCGCAGCGCGCCCCAGCCCATGCGCTTGGGGTCGTGGTAGCCGGCGAACGAGAAATGGTGCCTGGCCTTGAGCCAGCCGTGGTCGGCTCCGCCGAGGCGGTCGAAGGGTCTGCGTTCAATCATCGAGGTTCTCCGTAGCTGGATCGCGCCACGATCGGCGCCTGACGCAAACATGGGGCGTGCCTCACATTCTCGAAATGTGCGTCAGGGAAACGGACTGTCGCCGCAAGGGCCACGTTCGCGCGTCATGGCCGGCGATCGCGGGCCGCCGTAGCGACGATCGTGCGGCGTACCGGGCTCACCACTGCAGCATGATCTTGCCGATATGCGCGCTGCTCTCCATCAGCGCATGGGCGCTGGCCGCAGCGGCAGCGGGAAACACCTGGTGGATCAGCGGCCGCACGGTGCCGGCCTGCAGCAAAGGCCAGATCTTCGCATGCAACTGACGGGCGAGTGCGCCCTTGAACGCGACCGGACGCGCACGCAGCGTCGAGCCGGTGAGGGTGAGACGCCGGCGCATGATCAGCGATGCGTCGATCAGCGCCTTGCTGCCGCCGAGCGTGGCGATGAATACTAGCCGCCCACCCTCGGCCAGTGCGTCGAGCTCGCGCGGAATGTAGTCGCCGGCGACCATGTCCAGGATCACATCCACGCCACGGCCTGCGGTGGCCTGCTTCAGCACGGCGACAAAATCCTGCGTGCGATAGTTGATGGCGACAGCACCCAGTTTTTCGCAGGCATTGCACTTTTCCGCACTGCCGGCGGTGGCGAACACGCGATGACCCAGTGCATGCGCCAGCTGGATCGCGGTCACGCCGATGCCGCTGGAGCCGCCCTGCACCAGCAGCGTCTCGTGGGCGCCGCCTTCGCCATGGCCAAGCTGGCCGCGGTCGAACACATTGCTCCACACGGTGAAATAGTTTTCCGGCAGCGCCGCCGCCTCGAGCATCGACAAACCGGCAGGCACCGGCAGGCACTGCGCCAGCGGCGCCACCGCGTACTGGGCATAACCGCCGCCGGCGAGCAGGGCGCACACGGCGTCGCCAGGCTTCAAGCCGAACGGGTTGTCGCCGGACAGATCACCTGCGATCAAGGTGCCGGCCGCTTCCAGCCCGGGCAGGTCGGAGGCGCCCGGTGGCGGCGCATAGTTGCCCATGCGCTGGAACACATCGGGCCGGTTGACGCCGGCGGCCGCCACCTTGATCAGCACCTCGCCCGGGCCGGGTTGCGGGATCGGGCGTGCAGTCAGTTGCAGCACGTCCGGGCCGCCGGGACGGATGATCTCGATCGCTTGCATGGTCGGCATGGGATGGCTCCGGTGCGGCAGGTATTCGTGCAGGTCGGTGGCGGCAGGCGCGCAGATCAAGCGTACAGACCTCATCGGGCAATCACGTCGATCCGGCGCGGCTCACCAGTCGGTTGGGCGATAGTCCTTCAGGAACTGGCCCCACACATGCTCGCCATTGCGGATGCCGCTGATGATCGGATCGACGATCCGCGCAGCACCATCGACGATGTCCAGCGGTGGGTGGAAGCGTTCCTCCCGCACCTTTTTCGCCGCCAGCTCGGCAGGGTCCTCGTCGGTCACCCAGCCGGTGTCGACGCTGTTCATGTGGATGCCGTCGTTGTGATAGTCGGTCGCTGCCGTGCGCGTCATCATGTTCAGCGCGGCCTTGGCCATGTTGGTATGCGGATGCCGGGTGGTCTTGAAGCTGCGGTAGAACTGGCCTTCCATTGCCGACACGTTGACGATGTGCTTGTCGCGCTCCGGTGTGCGCTGCATCAGCGGCTTCAGGCGCGCATTGATGATGAACGGCGCGATCGCGTTCACCAGCTGCACTTCCAGCAGCTCGACCGACGGCACCTCGGCCATCAGCAGTCGCCACGAGTTGCGCCCGCGCAGGTCGACCTGCTGCAGGTCCTGGTCGAGCCGGCCTGCGGGGAACAAATGCTGCTGCGCCAGCAGGTCCTCGGGCAGCAGCGGCAGTTGCGACAGTTCGGCGGCGCGGGTCAGCCCGGCCAGGTTCGACTCCTGACCGGCAGGCGCGATCGCCGTTGCGTCGCCTTCGGGCAGGATGTGCGCGGCGCGCAGGCCCTCGTAACGACCGATCAGCTTGCGCGTGTTTTCCGGCATCTCGTGCGGCGCGGCGGTTTCGCCGGCCATCATGTGCGTGTAGAAGTCCGGCGGACGGCGTACGGTCTGGCAGGCGTTGTTGATGATGAAGTCCAGCCGCGCACGCGTGGCGAGCAACTCCCGGCAGAACGCCTCGACACTGGGTGTGTGGCGCAGGTCCAGGCCATAGATCTGCAGGCGGTCGCCCCATTCGCCGAAGTCCGCTTCCGCGGCGTAGCGCGCCGCCGAATCGCGCGGGAAGCGGGTGGTCACGATCAGCTCGGCACCCGCGCGCAACAGCTTCAGGCCGGCCTGGTAACCGATCTTCACGCGACCGCCGGTCAGCAGCGCCACGCGGCCGCGCAGATCGGCCAGTTCGGTGCGCTTGACGTAATTGAACGCGGCGCAGCTCGGGCACAGCTGGTCGTAGAAGAAGTGGATCGTCGAATACTTCTGTTTGCACACGTAGCAATGCTGCGGCTCGATCGACTCGCGTGGCACGTGCTCGGCGTCGACGTCATGCGCCTGGAAACCCTCCGGCGCAAACACCGTCGGTGTGGTGAACACTGGCTTGCGGCGCAGCGCGCGGATGCCGGTCTGGTTCAGCACCGTATCGTCGGCGCGGATTTTCGATGCGTAACGCGCCTTCGCCGCGGCCTTCAGCTTTACCCGGCGTGCGGCCGGGTCGGGATCGTAAACCAGTGCGACCGCCTGGTGCAGACGTCCACGCTCCGCTGCCGGCAGGCGCTCCAGCAACTGCGGGTCGGTCGCCACCGATTCGAGCAGCTCCGTCGCGTCGCGCAACCGCTCCAGCAGTGCATGGTCCGCGCCAGCGGACGTTGGTGGGGTGGAATGGGTGATCGTCAAAAGTGTGGTCCGTGGTCGGTAGGCATGACAGCCCTGCAGTGAGCGTGGCACCGCGTACGGGCTGCCAACCGCCTATTTTGCCCGGTTTGGCCGTGCAGCGGGGCCGTGATGCGAAAGCCACGGGTCAGCGCTGCAGGGGCTCGACCGCCTGTCGATCGCGGCAAACAGGATCACCCGGAAAGCGGACGGCTGGTTGCCGCGAGCCAGTCCTGCAGCGAGAAACTTTCGCGCTCCCCGAGATCGAGCTGATGGCGCCCGCACCAGTCTTCGGCGGCATCGCGGCCGAGTTCGCGCAACGCCTGCAACTGGCTGAGGCGGGTGTCTGCCGCCGAATACCCCTCGCGCGTGGTCAGTGCTTCCTTCGGCGTGATCACATGCATGCGCAGACGGCGCAAGCGGCGTTCCTCGGTACTGGCCGCGAGCCGCCCCTCGATGCGCTGGCGCCGCAGCGCGAGATCCCGCAGCTCGCGCCGGAACGCACCGGAGAACGAGAGCTGGGCCGCCAGCTCGGCGATGTCACGGGCCAGGCGCGGCACATGCGTGCTGTCGAACGGCTGCAGCAGCACACACAGCAGATCGTGGCCGCCGGTCGTGAGCAACGGCTCCAGTACGGGATTGCCGGCGAATCCACCGTCCCAGTAGGCCTCGCCATCGATTTCCACTGCCGCGAACCATTGCGGCAGACAGGCCGATGCCAGCAAGGCGTCATGGCTCAGTCGCGCATTGTCGAACAGCGTGAGCGCACCGTCGCGCACCCGCGTCGCCGCCAGTTGCAGCAGGATCGGTCCGGCGCGCAGGGCGTCGATGTCGAACAGCTCCTCGACCAGCGGTCGCAACGGGTTGGCGGTCAGCGGCGCGCCCGGCGCCGGCGGCCAGCTCTGACCTTGACTGAAGATGCCCGCGGCGGCGGCCCACCAGTCGGCCACCACGTTCTGACGGGCAAGGGACAGCCAGAACGCATCCAGCGTTTCGCGCGCGCCGGGCGCACCGGCGCGCTGCCATCCCTGCGCCAGTGCCACCGCATTCATCGCACCGCTGCTGGTGGCGCTGATCGATTCGATCTCCAGCCCGGGCACTTCCAGCAGGCGATCCAGCACGCCCCAGGTAAAGGCGCCATGCGCACCGCCGCCCTCGAGTGCGAGCTTGATCGGAACGGGCGGACTGCTGCTGCGTTGCATCATCCGATCATCGGGGCAGTGCCGAAGTCGCGTCAAGTGTTATGCCGAAACCTGCGCGCCGCTGCCACGTCGTCGTCGAGCGGGCCGCCATTGCGCGGCAATTGGCCGCATCGGTTACCGTGCGCGTGTGTCGGGCATAGATTGTCGGGCTGTTTCAACTCATCTGCCGGAGCCAACCATGTCGAGCAAGTCCTACAAACAGATCACCCAGGATCTCAACCAGGCCATCGCTACCTTCCGTGCCGCAGAGCCGGGTCCGATGAGCGGCTTCTCGGCGATGGCCAAGGCCGCGATGGAACCGGGCGTACTCTCCGGCATCGACAAGGAGCTGATTGCGCTGGCGATCGGTGTCGCCGCCCGCTGCGACGGCTGCCTGGGCTTTCACGTGAAGGCGCTGGTTCGCCTCGGCGCCAGCCGTGAACAGGTCATGGAAACCCTGGCAGTGGCGGTCTACATGGGCGGTGGCCCGTCGTTGATGTCGGCGGCCGATGCCGTGCGCGCCTGGGAGGAGTTCACTGCGGAAGGCTGATGCTTGCCGCGGCAGGCCGTGAGCGTTTTTTTTTGCCGGTGCCCCGGGATTGCCTCATTTTCTGCAGCGAACGGCCAGCCACGAGGGCGAGCATGCACCGGCCCGTGTGCCAGATGCGCCGATCACTCCCTGTTGCCGCCATGCTGACCTGATGAACCGCCGAACACTGCTGAGTCGTGCCTTGCTGGGCGCGTCTGCGCTCGCCTTTCGCCCCGCGTTCACGCTGGCGACGAACGTCGACGGCACAGCCGCCCGGCTGGCGGCGCTGGAACGCCGGCATGGCGGGCGACTGGGTGTGTCCATCCTCGATACGGGCAACGGGCGTCGCGTGGCGCATCGGGGCGACGAGCGCTTCCTGATGTGCAGCACGAACAAGCTGCTGGCGGTGGCCGCCGTGCTGGCGCGCGTGGATCGCGGTACCGAGCGGCTGGACCGGCGCATCGTGTTTGTCCGCGAGGCAGTGCTGAGCTATGCGCCGGTGACCCGCCATCACGTGGGCGCTCCGGGGATGAGCGTGGCCGAGTTGTGCCGGGCGGCGATTACCCTGAGTGACAACACGGCGGCGAATTTGCTGCTGAGCAGCCTCGGCGGGCCGGCTGGAGCGACCGCGTTTGCCCGCAGCATCGGCGATGCGGTGACCCGGTTCGATCGCATCGAGCCCGAGCTCAATGTGGGCAGCCCCGGCGATCTGCGCGACACCACCACGCCGAATGCCATGCTGGCCAGCATGCACAAGGTGCTGCTGGGCAACGTGCTTGCGGAGGCCTCGCGCGGGCAACTGCTCGCCTGGCTGCGCGCCTGCACCACCGGCATCGACAAGCTGCGCGCGGGCGTCCCGGTCGACTGGACGGTGGGCGACAAGACCGGCAGCGGCTTCAAGAATGAAGCCAACGACGTGGCCATTCTCATGCCGCCGCAGCGCAAGCCGCTGCTGGTCACGGCGTATTACGCCGGCTCGTCTGCCGACGCGGCCACGCGCGATGCCGTACTGGCCGAAGTGGGCCGCATCGCCGCATCGATTTGATGGATGCGCGACAGGTGCGGTGCGTCGGAACCACTGGATTCGCCGCACCCACGCCTCGCTGTCGCTGCCTGCGCTTCACTCTGCCCGCTTGTAGATCACTCCGCCCTTCATCACGAACGGCACGTGCTCGATCGCGCTGATGTCGGCGGTCGGATCGCCGCGTACCGCGATGATGTCGGCGTCGAGGCCGGCTTTCAGCTGGCCGAAGCGGTCCTGCTGGCGCAGGATTCTCGCGTCGACCGCGGTCGCGGCGAGCAATGCGCGGGCCGGCGACATGCCGTCGCGCACCATCCACTCCAGTTCCTTGTAGTTGGTGCCGTGGGCGAACACGCCGACGTCGCTGCCGCAGCCGATGGTGACGCCGGCAGCCATCGCCAGCTTGAACGCATGGGCCGACTGCCGCATCTCCGCGGTCGGCGGATCGCCCGGCTTCCAGCCGTGGAAATATTCGGCGTAGGCGGCCACGGCTTCCAGCGTGGGCAGGTAGGCGACGTGGTGCTGTTTCATCAGCGCGAATACTGCGGGCGTGCCGGCGAAGCCGTGTTCGATGGTGTCGACGCCGGCCAGTACCGAGCGGCGCATGCCTTCGGGCGTGGTCGAATGCACCGAGACCGGCAGGCCGAGCGAATGTGCGGCCTCGACGCCGGCGTTCAATTCGTCCTGGGTGAAGGTGGGCACCGCACCCTGGCTCTTGCCGCAGTGGTAGTCGGCGTAGATCTTGATCCAGTCCGCGCCGTGGCCGGCCTGGTCGCGCACCGCGTCCAGCATCTGCGCGCGTCCGCTGACCGGGATGCCGCCCTGCGGCAGATCCATGTCGGTGCGAAAGCCCATCGGCCCGGGACCGTAGCAATGGCTGGCGACGGTGGCGCGGGTGGCCACGAAAAGATGCGGGCCGGGGATCAGGCCCTGCTCGATCGCGCGCTGCACGTCGACGTCGGCATAGCCGGCGCCCTCGGTGCCGAGGTCGCGCAGCGCGGTGAAGCCGGCCATCAGGGTGGCGCGCACATGCAGCACCGCCTCGATGGTGCGATAGGGCAGGGGCTCCTTCAGCACCTGGTCGTTCCACCGCGTTTCGTTGTACGGGTGCAGGAAGATATGCGAGTGCGCGTCGATCAGGCCGGGCAACAGCGTCGTGCCGGGCAGCTCGATGGTCTGCGTGCCCGGCGGTTCCTTGACCTGCGCAGGCGGGCCGACCGCCGCGATATGGCCGTCCTGGACCAGCAGCACCCAGCCCGCATGCGTCTGCTCGCTGCGCGCATCGAAGACGCGATCGGCCTTGAGCAGCCAGGCGTGACCGGCCGGCCGGTTGACGGTCGCCGCGGCGGCCATGCCCACGGCGCAGCCCAGCAGCATGCCGCCGAGCAATACCCTCATACTGCGCAGAAAAGTCTGCATCGACATGATCTCTCCCCTTTGCGGATTTCCCTCCGCCTCTTGTAACACCGGCGAGGGTGTGCGGGGATACGCGGGCTGGAAACCGTTCCCCGCGACCGCGGCGGGCAATACGGTGAAGTCATGCACAATGCCATGCGCACGTCCCGCTTTGCGCAGCATGCGCCGAGCTGCCTGCGTCGAAACTTGAATTTGTTGCGCTGGCATCCAATATCGAACAGACCACCCCGCAGGGATACCCGAATGTCGACCTCCGTCCAGCAGCAGAACCGCCAGCGTTTCGATGTCATCGCCGCCGAGTTGGACGACAGTCCGAGACGACGCGAGCTGGCGACCGGCGTGGCCGCCGCGATCGCCGAGACGCTGCCGCTGCAGGCACACTGGCATGCGCTGGAATACGGCTGCGGTACCGGTCTGGTGGGTGCCGCGCTGGCGCCGCGGCTGGGGCACTTGCTGGCCTGCGATGTTTCGCCCGGCATGCTGTCGGTGCTGACCGAGAAGGCACGCGCGGCCGGACTCGATCACCTGCAGACCCGTGTGCTCGATCTCACCAGCGAGCCGCCGCCCGCGGAACACTTCGATCTGATCTTCAGCAGCATGACGATGCACCACATTCCGGACGTCCCGGCGCTGCTGCATACATTCCATGGCATGCTCAAGCCGGGCGGCTGGCTGGCGCTGGTGGATCTGGACGCCGAGGACGGCAGCTTCCATGGCGAGGACATGCCTGGCGTGATGCATCATGGTTTCGATCGCATCGCCCTGCAGGATGACTTGCGTGCTGCCGGCTTTGCCGAGACCAGCGCGCGCACCGCGCACACGGTGTCCAAGACCGCCGACGACGGGCGGGTGAGCCATTACCCGGTATTCCTGATCACCGCCCGGGCGTGACGAGGTGAACGGCAGGCACAAACCTCAGGGCAGGCTCATGCATCGGGGTCGATTGATCGTGCGTCGTGCCCGGCCGGTTCCCGCCATGTCAATCCTTTGCGCCCGCGACAGGCCCGGCAGCATCGCGAAATGATCGCTTCGGAACTCGACAACCCTTTCTGGTCTTCACTGCGCAGTCGGCATCGTGCGCTGGCGCAGTGCATCGGCGCTGCCGCGCGATATCCGGCGCCATACGCGCCTTTCCTGGGCGTGGCGAACGCGCAGGCGGACGTGGCCGGGGCGCTCGCGGCGCTGCTGGAGCCGGGCGAAACCGTGTACCTGCTCGGGGTGGCGCCGACGCTTCCGGACGGCTGGGTTCTGGAGGCCCATGGCGAACTGGCGCAGATGATCTGCACGGCAGCGATCCCGCCGATCGACGGGCCGCCGGTCATTGAATTGTCCGATCTGCATCGCGCGGATGTGCTGGCGCTGACGGCGCTGGTGTATCCGCATTATTTCCGTCCGCGCGCGATGGAACTGGGCCGCTACTTCGGGATCTACCTGGACGGCCGGTTGGCGGCGATGATCGGCGAGCGCCTGGGCATGGACGCATCCCAGGAGATCAGTGCGGTCTGCACGCATCCGGACTTTCTTGGCCGCGGTTACGCCCGTCGGCTGGTGGCGCAGCTGTCGAACGACAATCTCGCACGCGGCCGCCTGCCGTTCCTGCATGTGAGCCCGCAGAACCAGCGCGCGAAGCGGCTGTACGAACAGCTCGGCTATCGCCTGCGCCGCGACATCGGCTTCTGGTCGCTTGGCCGGGCAGCGTCGGGTGCGGCAGAACCGTGACGCGCAGGCGCGCCGGATCGCGGTGCAAGACTGGCCGGCGGCAAAAGGGCAGTATCGGTTTCGCGCTGTACGCGCACGTACCCGCTGTCCACGACTTCAGCGGAATTGGCCGCGCACCAGAGTGCGCGCCGTTTCGCGCCTGCCTTTTCGCCCAGCCGTATCGTATCCGGATACGGTGAGCCCGTTCAGCGCACTGGCACCGGCACATGGCGGGTGCGCCACCATGCCAGCACGAACAGCGCGGCAAACAGCAGGTCCATACCGCCGCCGGCGAGCATCAGCAACGACAGGCGGTGCTGCAGGTACAGCACCAGCATGGCGGTGCCGAAGCTGAGCTTCTCGAGCGTGGCGGGGATCATCATCGGCCGGTAGCGCAGCGGATCGTATGCCAGCAGCGCAAATCCCAGCTGCCATGCCAGCGCGACACCGATGAAGCCGTAGTAAAACTCCGCATGGGTGATCGCCGGCGGCTGCATGCGCGCCACCATCGATTCCTGGAAATACATCGGCAGCAGGGCAATCAGGCCGTAGAGGGCGGCAATGAAAAACACCCGGCGCGAAAACAGCATGCTCGACTCCCCCTGGTCCGTCTCCGGCGAGCTTAGCGGATGCCGCGCTCGTACGCTCGCGGGCGGGGCGACGCAGACGAAACGGCGAAATCCCGCGCCGGAGTGCCATCGTTTCGGGTGGCGTCTTGCGAACGTGCCGAACCGCCAGGCTGCCAGTCACTCATGCCTGAGTGCCTCGATCGGATCGAGCCGGGCAGCGCGGCGGGC
>Ga0307377_10008579_pt1 | contig 10347 bp, 8 predicted proteins | sample TR3MG_FD_202535 | JGI IMG/M metagenome (GOLD analysis project Ga0307377, IMG submission 202535) | Soil microbial communities from Risofladan, Vaasa, Finland - TR-3 | ecosystem: Environmental > Terrestrial > Soil > Coastal area > Acid sulfate soil | place: Finland: Risofladan, Vaasa | collected... | reverse complement strand
AGCATCGCAACCAATCCGTGGCGGAACGCGATCACCAGGATGATCATGAGGACGCCATAGACCAGAACATTGAGCCCCCCGAGCGGTCGCACGACCTCATCGAGGACGGCAAACAACACGCTCCCGATGACCGGTCCGAGCAGGGTACCCATCCCCCCCAGCAGCAGCGTGACCAACACGGCGATATCCACGCTGACCGGCCCGAATACCGTTGGATTGATGTAGCCGCTGTAATAAGCGTAAATGGCACCGGCCGCACCGATGAGCGCCGAGCCGACGGAAGCGGCAAGAACCTTGTACATGGTGACGTCGATGCCGGCCAACTCCGCGGCAAACTCGTCATCGGCGATCGCGCGAAATGCAGTCCCGGCCCGCGAGCGCATCAGCAGGTGATAAAAAACCAGGGAGAGCATGAGCACGCCGAGAATTACGTAGTAGCTCGCCAAGCCTGGCGCCAGCGCATCGGGCCTCAGACCCCTGGTCTCGATACCTGTTTCGCCGTTCGTCCACTCGCGCAACCCGAGGATGAGATTGGCGAAGATCATCGAGAACACCAGCGTCACGATGCCGACGAAAATCACCCCCAGCCCGCGGCGCACTGAGACGTAGCTGAACACGCCGCCCAGGACGGCGGCAGACACGATTCCGACCGGAATGCTCGCCCACGGGGACACAGACATGCGCATGGCCAGCACCACCGAGACGTAGGCGGAGCAGCCGGCCAGCGCGCCAACGCACAGGAACAATTGGCGCGTGTGCCCGAAAATGATGTTGAACGCGACCGTATAGATCATGTAGATCAGCATCATCGTCGCGAGCCGCAGGTAGTAGGCGCTGCCGCCCAGGCCCAGCGGCACCAGAGCCAGCACCACGACCACGAGGAGCAGCGTCACGTATTCGGCAAGGTATCGGTTTGGGTTCATGTACGGGACGCGAACAGCCCGGCAGGCCGCAACAGGATAGTGAATACAGCGGTTCCCAACAGAATGATGAGCGTCAGATACGCCCCGACGTAGTAGCTCGCGAAGGCGTTGACAATGCCGAGCAACACGCCGGCGGCCAGCGTACCGTTGATGCTGCGCACGCCTCCCACCACCGCGACGATCAGCGCATAATCGGTGAGCCCATTTCCCATTTCAGGGCCAAGGGAAGAAAACAGCCCCTGGGCGATGCCTCCCAGCCCGGCCATCATGGCACTCAAGACTACGATCACGGTGCGGATCCTTGCCGGGTTGATCCCGCACAGTTCGGCCCCCACCTCGTTCTGGATGATCGAACGGATGACTTTTCCCAGCAAGGTTGCTTTCAGGAAGGCGAACAACAGTGCGAAGGCGAGGATGGCAATTGCGGCCACGGCTGCACTCGCCGTTCGGATGCTGATTCCGGCCACATCGAACGACGGCGTCGCAAGCCTGAGACTGAGCGAGATATCCGAGTACTTGTAGTCCATAAATCCATTTACCACGAAGGAAAGTCCCAGGGTGATCAGCAAGCCGAGCAGCAGCCGCTCTTCCCCCGTGCAACGGTAGGCGGGGATCAGCAGCGTCCGGTCCACCACCAGACCGAAAACGCCGGCACTCAGGATACCCAGCACACAGGCGGCCACGGGGTGCATTCCCGCGTTGATACACAATGCCGCAACGATTCCGCCCACCACGGCGAATTGTCCTTGCGCCAGATTCAGCACCCCTCCAAGTCCGAAGATCAGGGTGATTCCCACCGCCATGAGAGCAAGTTGCAGTCCCTGGACAGTTCCGTCTATAAGTATGGCGATCACGATTCAGGCCATTCCCAGGTAGGCCCGCTGGATGTCCGGATTACCGAGGAGTTCTGTCGATGGTCCGAACAGGCGTATCTCCCCGTTTTCCAGCACGTAGGCCCGTTCGGTAAACGCCAGGGCGTGAGGGATCTGCTGCTCAGCCAGCAGGATGGTCAATCCCTCAGCCTTGAGCCGAGCGAGCTGCCGGTACATCTCGCTCACAAAATGCGGTGAGAGTCCGGTGGAAGGCTCATCCAGCAGCAGTATCTTCGGCCTTGCCATCAACCCCCTGCCGACCGCCAGCATCTGCTGTTCTCCACCGCTCAAGGTGCCAGCCATCTGCCGCTTGCGCTCCTCCAACCTCGGGAACACGCGCAGGACGAACTTCAGGCGTTCCGCGCGCGATTTGTAGTTCGTATATGCGCCGAGCTCGATGTTTTCCAGCACGCTCATCTGGGGGAAAAGCTCGCGTTCCGCCGGAACGTAGACGACACCCCGCTTGACCAGCTCGTAATGGCGAAGCCCGTCGATTCGAGCGCCTTCGAAGAGGATCCCGCCACTGCGAGGCGCGAGCATTCCGGCGATCGCCTTGAACAGCGTGGTCTTCCCGGCGCCGTTGGGACCGATGACCGCCACCGCCTCGCCCTGCCGCACTTCGAGGCTCACGCCTCTCACCACGGGCATGTCCCCGTAGCCGACCTCGATCTCCTGCGCCGCGAGCAGTGCGCTCACTCGGCGCTGCCAAGATAGGCGTCGATCACTCCCTCGTCGCGAGCGACCTCGGCGGGGGTTCCCAGCGCGATCAGCTGGCCGAAGTTGAGCACCAATACGCGATCGGCCACCCCCATGATGGCTTTCATAATGTGCTCGACCCAGATGACGGTCATGTCCAGTTCGTCCCGGATCCGTCGGATCAGGCCCATCGCGCGTTCCATCTCGGAAGGATTGAGGCCGCTCATGGCTTCGTCGAGCAACAGCAGCCCCGGTCTCATAGCCAGTGCCCGTGCGAGCTCCAGCATGCGCCGTTCCTGCAGCGTGAGGCCCTCCACCGGCAGGTCTTTCTTGTCGAGCAGCCCCGCGAGATCCAGAAAGAACTCGACTCGCTCCCGGTTCTTGGATGACTTGGCGTTTCGATCTTTCCCGCCAAAAGCCGAGCCGATCGCGACGTTCTCCAGAACAGTCATGCTGGCAAACGAGCGGGGGGTCTGCAGCACCCTTGCGACCCCCCGTTGCGCTACCTGATGAGGCCGCAGCCCCGTCACATCCCGGCCCTGGAACAGCACCCTGCCCGCACTCGGCCGGAAAATGCCGTTGATCAAATTCAGCAGGGTCGACTTTCCGGCCCCGTTCGGTCCGATCAGCCCGAGAATTTCTCCTCGGGCCGCGGTGAAGCTGACATCGTTCAGTGCCGGCAATCCTCCGAAGTATTTTGTAAGTCTCTCGGCTTCAAGAACCGCCTCAGTCCTTCGGGACATAGGGTTCGATCACAGGACTGCGGTAGACCACCTTCTGGCGCCAGGTGGCCCCCACGTCGACCGCCCCGGGATCCCCCTTCTCGTAGGTATAGAGGATAGGTTTGGCTGCCTTCATCTCGCCCCATTCGGTGTACGCAAGCGGCCAGGCATAGCCCGGTTGATCGAAGCTTCCCTTGCGGATCGCATCGGCGATGACTTTCGGGTCGGTGGACTTGGTCTTCTCGATCGCGCCCGCGACCATCTTGACCATCGCGTATCCGGACAAGGAGTTGTTATCGAGCAGGTGCTTGTAGCCTGCAAAGTACTTGGCCGCGAGCTGCTTGTACCCCGGGCTTTCGAAGTCGACACAGCTGTAGTCGACATAGTGCCCGTACATCATTGGCCCGACTCTCTGCGCCATCATCTCCGCGGCGTACCATGGCCCGACGACCATCGCCTTCATCCCCAGTTCAATCGCCTGCCTGGTGATCGTGGGAACACCGGGGGGGTGACCGGTCCCGATGATGAGTTCAGGGTTCATACCTTGAAGCTTGCGCAGATACGGCGTGAAATCCTTTTCGCGAACCGGCGCCACCTCGACCTGGAGCTTCACGCCCGGCAGGGGTTTGACCGTGGTATCGACAGCGTCCATGATCGAATGCCCCCACGAGTAGTCGGCTGCGATCTCACCAACGCGAGTAATCTTCTTCTCCTTGATCATGAAGGCGATGGCCCCCATGCTTTCCGGAGCCGCCGGCAGGCAGGTGCGGAAGGTGTACCGGCTTTCCTTCTTCAGGATCTCAGCCGCGCCCGCCATGGTCAGGAAGTACGGGACCTTATAGGATTCCGCCTGCTGCGCGACAGCCAGCCCGACGTCGCTCGATATGGTCCCCCCGGCCGCGACGACGTGCTCCTGCTCGACCATGTACTTGAACGCCGTGATGCCTTCGTTCGGGTTGTTCTTGTCGTCCCGCTCGATCAACTCGAACTTTTTACCGAGCACACCCCCCTTTGCGTTCAACTCTTCGATCGCCATTTTCATGCCGTCCCGCGCCTGCAATCCCCAGACCGCGAACGGCCCGCTCAACGACGACACGAACCCAAACTTGATGGTTCCCTGCGCCAGCGCCGCGCCGGATTGCGCAAGCGCCCCCAGCAGGACAAAGCTCAACCAAGCCAGCCGTCTTGTATTCATTTTTCATCCCCTCCATCGTTTCGATACGGTTTTCACTTTTGCCACGCATAACCTCACAGGCAGCGCAACCACTCTAACATTAAACGCCGACCCGGGGTCAAGGCCAGACATGCGAGACCTGACCTTTATCGGCCCGCCGCCGGGCAACTCGTCGCGTTCGCCGCATCGAGGGCGGCAAGGCCTCGCCCCCGCACGCGCACACGCGAATGACGACTTCATCCTTACTGCGCAGATAAGCGGTGCCGCGTACGCCGGCGGCACGCAAACAAAGAGGTCAGCCGTTGCTCTTTGGTCAGCGGACGATAGTCTTTGCATACGCTTCTTCTTACGCTGTTCTTATTCCCTGGTCCATTCGATCTTGCCCTCGGGCAGCAGATACAAAATCAACGCGCGCCCGCCACTTACCGTGGGTCGATGCCCCGAGTCTCGAGGATACACAAGCCAACCCGCACCGTGGTCATCGAACCTGGCGTCCTGGTCTACCGGCATGATCATGTCGATTTCGCCGGTCGGATGGCGGTGATGATTGCCCACCAGGTCGGTGATATCGACCACGTCCACGCTCAATCCCTGCGTCGCCTCGCCCGCCTCGAAAATCCGGCCGAAACGCCGCTTGGCGTCGCCCTCGCGGCACAGCCAGCCTGCGGCAATGCCGGCGTGGCAGGCCTCGCGGATGCGCTGAAACTGTTCGCATTCCGGGGAGAACTTCAGATTGAGTTCCCCCTGCAGCGCCGCGTCCAGCGCGCGACCCTGCGCAAGGCGCGCGACCGGCGCAAGCAGTTGCTGCAAGCGCATCGGCGAAGTCATCGCGCTGCTCGGGCTGTGGGTTCTTGCGGCGCCGCGCCAGGCGACAATCGCGCCGGCACGCTGAGCCATGTCTTGCTCATGACCATTCCTCCTCTTTTAGGCCGTTTTCTAATTTTACGCTGCGCCGCTTGCCAATTCGTTGATATGCATTATAATGCTATATATTCGTATCGTCAGCATTATAATTCCACTCCGGACATGACGCCGATGGGCGCACGCGACACACTACAGAAGACCAGAATGACCGCGGCGGCGGACGAGGCCTTCCTGCGCACCCTCGGCGAGCGCGTGCACGACGCCCGCGCGCGGCGCGGCATGACGCGCAAGATCCTCGCGCGCGACTCCGGTGTGTCCGAGCGTTACCTCGCCCAACTCGAATCCGGGCTGGGCAACGTTTCCGTGTTGCTGCTGCAGAGAATCGCCGCGGCGCTGAATCTGTCCCTGAACGAGGTCCTGCAACAAGGGCCGGAGCAACCGGCGGAACTGACGCTGATAGAGCAGTTCCTGCAGCGACTGCCGGCGCAGAAGCTTTCCGCGGTGCGCTCGCAGCTGATGCGCGACTACGGCGCTGCGCATAGCGACCGCATGAAGCGCATCGCGCTGATCGGCTTGCGCGGCGCCGGCAAATCCACCCTCGGCAGCCGGCTGGCGAAAGAGCTGGAGGTTCCCTTCATCGAACTCGACCGCGAAGTCGAGCGCGACGCCGGAACCAGCCTGTCGGAAATCTTCCTGCTCTACGGGCAGGCCGGCTATCGCCGCTACGAGCGGCGCTGTCTGGAGAACGCAGTGAAGAAAAACGGGCGCGTCGTCATCGCCACCGGCGGCTCCATCGTGTCCGAGCCGGGCACCTACGACCTGTTGCTCTCGACCTGTTGTACCGTGTGGCTCAAGGCCCAGCCCGAGGAGCACATGGCGCGTGTGGTGGCACAGGGCGACACCCGGCCGATTACCGGAAACCGCGAAGCCATGCAGGACCTGCACCGCATCCTGCGCGGCCGCAATGGGCTCTACGGCCGTGCCGACGTGACCATCGATACCGCGCACAAGAGCATCGAGCAAAGCCTGCAGCAGCTACGCAAGGCCGTCGCAACTTGGAATTCGTAGCAAGAAACTTGTCTTGCTGCGGTCCGAATCAGGGGAGCACGAGGGGTAGCAAGGAGGGAAAGCAGCAGCCCCTCCGCTTCCTTGGGCTCTCGAATTATCACAGAATCTCGAAACAGGAGAAGCCATGCAAGCAACCATGAGCAAGACAGCAGAGCCGGCGCGCGTCAGCTTCGGCACCGACCCCGAACGCTACGTCCACTGGCGCATGAGCGTGGACGGCGCGATCGCGACGCTGTCGATGAACGTAAACGAGGACAAAGGGCTCAGGCCCGGCTACAAACTCAAGCTCAACTCCTACGACCTCGGCGTGGACATCGAGCTCTACGATGCGCTGAACCGCATACGCTTCGAGCACCCCGGGGTGCGCTGCGTGGTGCTCACCTCGGCGCGCGAGCGCATGTTCTGCTCCGGCGCCAACATCTACATGCTGGGCCAGTCCAGCCACGGCTGGAAGGTGAATTTCTGCAAATTTACCAACGAGACACGCAACGGCATGGAAGACTCGAGCCGCAACGACGGGCTCAAATTCCTCGCCGCGGTGAACGGCACCTGCGCCGGCGGTGGCTACGAAGTCGCGCTCGCCTGCGACGAAATCCTGATGATCGACGACCGCTCCTCCACGGTAAGCCTGCCCGAGGTGCCGCTGCTGGGCGTACTGCCGGGCACCGGCGGCCTCACGCGCATCACCGACAAGAGAAAGGTGCGGCGCGACCTGGCCGATTTTTTCTGCACCACCAGCGAGGGCGTGCGCGCCGACCGCGCCAAGGACTGGGGCCTGGTGGACCACAGCGCGAAGCCACAGGTATTCGCCCAAGCGGTCAAGGAACATGCCGAGCGCCTGGCGGGAGCGAGCGACCGCCCGCAGGATGCGAAGGGCGTCACCCTCACCCCACTCAAGTGCGCGATCGACGCCGACGGCTATCATTACGAATACGTGGACGCGACGATCGACCGCGCCGGACGCACGGCGACGCTCACCGTTTCCGCACCGAAGCAAGCTCAGCCCGGGACTATCGACGGCATCGTCGCAGCCGGCGTCGCCTGGTGGCCGCTGCAGATGGCGCGCGAGCTCGACGACGCGATTCTCATGCTGCGCACCAACGAGCTCGACATCGGCACCTGGCAGCTGAAGACCCGCGGCGATATCGACAGCGTGCTCGCCGTCGACGCCACGCTTGCCAAGCACCGCGCGCACTGGTTCGTGCGCGAGACCCTGGGTCTGCTGCGCCGTACGCTGGCACGACTGGACGTCACCTCGCGCACGCTGTTCGCCATCGTCGACCAAGGCTCCTGCTTTGCCGGTACGCTGGCCGAATTGGCGCTCGCCGCCGACCGCGGCTACATGCTGCAGCTGCCGGACGAACCGGAAAAGGCGCCGCGCATGGTCTTGTCCGAGCTCAATTTCGGCAGCTATCCGATGGTCAACCACCTCACGCGGCTGGCCACGCGTTATTGCGGGCGGCAGGAACCGGTGGAGGAAGCGCGCCAGGTGATCGGCGAGAAGCTGGACGCGCACGACGCCTCCAAGCTCGGCATCGTAACCTTCACCCCGGACGACCTCGACTGGGACGAAGAAATGCGCATCGCGCTGGAGGAACGCGCCAGCCTGTCGCCCGATGCGCTCACCGGAATGGAGGCGAATCTGCGATTCACCGGCGCCGAGACCATGGAAACCCGCATCTTCGCGCGGCTGTCGGCCTGGCAGAACTGGATTTTCAACCGCCCCAATGCGGTCGGCGAGCAAGGCGCGTTAAAGGTTTTCGGCAGCGGCTCGAAAGCGAAATTCAACTGGGAACGGATCTAAATGGCTACGAGGGGATATCCCCCAAGGGGACTTCCTGCGGGGCGCCTCCCCTCGTGCTCCCCTAATTCAGCTGCCTACCGGAAATTCCGTTAGGCGCTCATTGCACTAGGAGAAAATTATGAGCATCAACTACAGCGAGAAAATACCCAACAACGTCGACCTCTCCGGCAACAAGACGCTGCAGCGCGCGCTGGAGCATTGGCAGCCCGGCTTTCTCAACTGGTGGTCGGAAATGGGCCCGGACGAATCGAGCGATTTCCAGGTCTATCTGCGCACAGCGATCAGCGTCGACCCGAAAGGCTGGGCGCATTTCGACTACGTCAGAATGCAGGACTACCGCTGGGGCATTTTCCTGGCACCGGCAGAGGCCGAGCGCAAGATCAATTTCGGCGAGCACATGGGCCAGCCGGCCTGGCAGGAGGTGCCTGGCGAGTACCGCTCGACGCTGCGCCGCATTATCGTCACCCAGGGCGACACCGAGCCCGCTTCGGTGGAGCAGCAGCGCCATCTCGGGCTCACCTGCCCTTCGCTCTACGATCTGCGCAACCTGTTCCAGGTCAACGTCGAGGAAGGCCGCCACCTGTGGGCGATGGTGTATCTGCTGCATGCGCACTTCGGCCGCGACGGGCGCGAGGAGGGCGAAGCGCTGCTCGCGCGCCGCTCGGGCGACGCCGACAATCCGCGCATCCTGACCGCCTTCAACGAGAAGACCCCGGACTGGCTTTCCTTCTTCATGTTCACGTTCATCACCGACCGCGACGGCAAGTTCCAGCTTGCCGCGCTGGCCGAGTCGGGCTTCGACCCGCTGTCGCGCACCTGTCGCTTCATGCTGACCGAGGAAGCGCACCATATGTTCGTCGGCGAATCCGGCATCGCCCGCATCATCCAGCGCACCTGCGACGCGATGACCGAGCACAAGACCGACGACGCGGCCAAGCTGCGCGGCCTCGGGGTGATCGACCTGCCCACGCTGCAGAAATACCTGAACTTCCACTACAGCGTCACCAGCGACCTGTACGGCTCGGAGATTTCCTCCAACGCCGCCTCGTTCTACGCCAACGGACTCAAAGGCCGCTTCGATGAAACCAAGCTCGCCGACGACCACAAGCTGCACGGCTCCGAATACCCCTACATGGAAGTCGTCGGCGGCCAGATCGTAACCAAGCATGCCCCCGCGCTCACCGCGCTGAACGAGCGCCTGCGCGATGACTGGGTCGCCGACGTGCAATCCGGAATCAACCGCTGGAACAGGATTCCGGAGAAAGCCGGCATCGCCTTCCGCTTCACGCTGCCGCACAAAGGTTTCAATCGCCGCATCGGACTGTTCACCGAGCACCACGTCAGCCCGGACGGCAAAATTCTGAGCGAAGCCGAATGGACGCGTCAGCACAGCGCCTGGCTGCCATCCGAAGAAGACCGCGCCTACGTGTGCTCGCTCATGGGCCGCGTGGCCGAGCCGGGCAAGTTCGCCAACTGGATCGCTCCGCCGGCGCGCGGCATCAACAACCAGCCGGCAGACTTCGAGTACGTACGCTTCAACTAGTGGCCATTTCTGTCAACCGCGGTTTTGTCATTCCGAGGCCAGAGGCCGAGGAATCTGCTTCTTGCGTTTCACGAAAGGCAGATTCCTCGCTTTGCTCGGAATGACAATTACTTGTCAGCGCCTTAAACGATCATGAACGCACCTACCGAACTCAAGCGCCAGCACCTCATCGATCCGGAGATTTGCATTCGCTGCAATACCTGCGAGGAATCGTGCCCGATCGACGCGGTCACTCACGACGGGCGCAATTACGTGGTCAAGTTCGAGCTATGCAACTTCTGCAACGACTGCATCTCGCCCTGCCCCACCGGCGCCATCGACAACTGGCGACGCGTCGCCGAGCCTTTCAGTCTCGAGGAGCAGTTCTCCTGGGACGTATTGCCGCCCGACTCCTCACCCGAGGTCGCGGGCGAGAGCGCCCTGCCCGAAGAAGTGCAACGCATCACCGACATCGCCACCGAGGGCCAGGGCGGGCCGGCCACGCCGCCCTGGTCGGCAGCGCATCCTTACCTCAACCTGTATACGCTCACGCACCCGGCGGTTGCGACCGTGGTCGGCAACCACCGCCTGACCGCCACCGATACCTCGAACGAAATCCATCATATCGTGCTCGACTTCGGCGCCACCGCTTTTCCCGTGCTCGAAGGCCAGTCGCTGGGCGTCATTCCGCCGGGCACCGAC
>Ga0307377_10008574_pt1 | contig 10353 bp, 3 predicted proteins | sample TR3MG_FD_202535 | JGI IMG/M metagenome (GOLD analysis project Ga0307377, IMG submission 202535) | Soil microbial communities from Risofladan, Vaasa, Finland - TR-3 | ecosystem: Environmental > Terrestrial > Soil > Coastal area > Acid sulfate soil | place: Finland: Risofladan, Vaasa | collected... | reverse complement strand
CGTGCGGACTTCCCCGCCTGGCTGCAGCTTCAGTACGATCAGGTCGAGCGGAATGGTGACGACGGCGGTGAAGAACGGCTCGCCCTGCCCGCGGCGATACTCCAGCCCGATCCGGTCCGTCGCTTCGATCGAATCGAACAGCTCCTTGCCCGTCGGCGAGGTCAGCTCGATCGGCTCGCCGGCGAAGCCCTTTACCTTGGGGCGAAACACGACGGCATGCGTCGAGTAGGCGTCCTTCTGCTCGGCCTTGCGCGACAGGAGGATGCGCAGGTCGCCGGGGGCCGGTGTCTTGCGCCCGGGGGCGGCTGCGGGGTCGGCCGCGAGCTGGATGTCGAGCAGATTGCCGCCCTTGAAGACGAGTCGCGGGTCGGCTGTGCTATTGATGAGGTCCGACGGGCTCGTCACCTTGTAGAGCAGGTAGAGGTTCGCATCATCGTAGGCGGCACGGGCGCTGAATGACTGCGTGGAGTTGATGATCTTCTCCACGGGCTGGGCGAGGTCGAGGGCCTTGCGGCCGCGGACGATGACGAGGCGCTGCGCCTGGGCCTTCTTCGCCAAGTAGTCGGTAATGGTCTCCGCCGTCTTCTTCACGTCGGCCTCGCTGATGGTGTAGGTCCCGCCCGTGAGGCGTTTCACCGAATCGAGGCCAAGTATCTCGCTGACCCGGCCGTCCTGGTCGCCGGCGAGCGCGAAGTAGCGGTCCATCCCCGTGGGCTTCACGATCTGGCCGTTCCCGTTCTCGCAGTGGATGATGTCCGGCCCCATTCCTCCGCCGAGCCGGGGATCGCGGAAGGTCATACCGACGCACAGCCCCTCGTCGCGGGTGTAGATGTGGAAACAGCCGAAGTAGGTGTTGAGGCCGGTGAACTCGCCGGCGTTGCCGAGCAGTGCGGTGGGGCCCCACAGCTTTCCGGGTTTCTGCGGGGGCATCCCGAGCGCGAGGTGCCACGAGATGGCGCCGCGATAGCCCCAGAGCAGGCTTCCATCGGGCTTCCACCGCCCGTAGCCGATGAAGTCGCCCGGCGGCTCGCCCGGTCTTAACGTGTAGAGCGTGCCGTCCTGCGCATCGATGCTGCCGACCGGGAAGGAAACCGTCTCGGGCTTGGTGAAGTCGTAGACGGGCCGCCCGCCGGCTTCTATCCGCAGCGGCCGATAGACCTTTCCGGTCTTGCCCATGCCTCCCCAGAGGTTCAGGTCGCGGTCCACCCACGAGAAGCCGCGACCGACGACCCAGTCCTTGCCCAGGGAGGGCGATATTTCCGATTCCTGGAAGATCTGGTCGTCATTCTTGTCGACCCACACGAAGGCGTCGTCGGTGGGATACTTCTGCTTGTCGGCCATCACCGGCGGCCGGAAGAGCGGGAACATTACGATTGGCTTGAACCAGTCGCCGTCCCGCATCAGCAGCATCGGTCCGCGGTAGCGGTTGCAGCTGGTCCAGCCGTACTGCCGGCCGTTTCTGGCCGTGATCGTGCGGAAGCCGTACCCGTGCGTCGAGAAGAGCCCGGGGGAGTCGTCGCCCTTGGGCCGCCAGATCGTGGCGTAGGCGGAAGACGTCTTCTTGTCGAGGTCGACCTTCCATATCGTGCCGTCGCAGTAAACCTCGTCGGGCCGCTCGGGGTCCATCCAGATCATTGCGGAGTAGTGGGCGCCGCCGAAAAACTCCCGGCTCAGTGCAGTGGTCTCGGTGTCCCACACGCTGATCCGCTTGGGTGCGTCGGCCGCCTCAGTCACCCACAGCCGGCCGGTCGGGTCCAGCGCGAGGCTGCCGGGCTCGTACATCCCCGCCGGATCGAAACGGCCGACGGATGGCCGGCCGCCCTCTTTGCCGATTGTCGCCCGGGGCTTGCCGTCGGGCGTGAAGACGAGCACGCGCTGCTGCGAGCCGCGCACCGAGACGAAGATGGACCCATCCTCCGATACCGCGATGCCTGATGGTTCCTCGAGTGTCTCGGCACCGAGCTGGCTCACGCGGCCGTCGGCGACCGTGGCGAGGCGGTTGTCGCTGACCGCAACCAGCGTGCCGTCCCGGCGTACGGCGATGCACCCGGGCTTCAGCACCGGCCAGGCGGTCTTCAGATCGCCCTGCACGGCGTCGTAGAGGAAGATGGAGTTCCTGCCGGGGCAGGAGGCGTACAACACGCCGCCGTGGACCGCCAGCCCGCCGATCGACGTGTCGGCAGCGGGCGTGAGCAGGGCGGCCTTGTTGCCGAAGGCGAGTACGCGGCCGTCCTTGGCGTCGTAGAGCCGGATGACGTCGCCCTCTTTCGACCAACTCTCCTGGCATGCGGTGAACACCCGCTGGCCGTCGGTTGCGAGGTGAGCCGCCGCGGCGAGCGTGCCCCACTTCTTGCGGCCGTTGGCGTCGACCCTGATGATCCCCCAGCCGACCTCGGCGGAGTCCCAGCCCAACAGCATGTCGCCGCCGAGGGAGCACGCGGCTCGCGGCACACCGTGGTCGCCTCCCCAGCCTCCCGTGTTGGCATCCGTCTTCCACGGCGGCTGGCCGCTGTTGTGCACGGACAGCACGTGCTTGACGGAGAGCGGCTGGTGATAGAGGCCCTTCCACGCGTACGTGCCTGCCGGCAGCGGCCGGTCCAGGTCGTCCAGGCCGTCCCATTGCTCAATGATGTGCCCGGCCTGCCGCGGCGATGACGTGACCAGCGAGCGCGCGATCTCGTTACGTTCGTTGTAGAGGGCGATGGTCACCTCGGCGTCTTGCGGGAGATCGTACTCGAACGCCAGCGGCCGGGGCCTGGCCGGCGGCACGCCCTCCTCCACCAAGTCCCTGGGGAGGTTTCCCTCCTTCGGGAACTCCAGCTTACCCCAGCAGCCGGAGTTCTGGTAGGCAAAGCCGACGTACGCTTGGAGGTCGTACGCCCAGCCCGAGTAGCCTGCCGTCTTCAGGCCGTCGGGCCGGCCGAAGTTGAACTGATAGGTCGCCGCAACCACGTCGCCCCCCTTGGGTGGATTCTTCGCACCGAGCGTGGCCCACGGGATGCGGTACTCCATCGTGTAGCCCTTCCTGTCGATGGCCCCGGCCCGGTACATCGTGCCCCACCCCCCTTCGGCCGGCGCTTTTCCATTGATCCTGCCCGCGCGATTTCATAGAATCCTGCCCGGCTCAACAAACCGCGACTCAAGCGTGCTGAAAGGAAACCAATGGCGCCAGCAATGACATCCTGCGAGCGCGTGCTCGCCGCAATCAACCACGAGAGCTACGACCGCGTGCCGCTCGATATCTGGGCCACGCCCGAGGTGTGGGTGAAGCTCCGGGACCATTTCGGCCCGGACGCCGATATCGGGAAGGCGCTGCACATCGACGGCTTCGCGGGAATCGGCCCGAGATACATCGGCCCGCCGGCCGCGCCGGTCCCGGATGGCGAGAGCGTGGACTTCTGGGGCATCCGCCGGCGAAACATCGACTACGGGACCGGCGTCTACAGCGAAATCTACCACTGGCCGCTCGCCTTCGCCAAGACGATCGACGACCTCGACCGCTACCAATGGCCCTCGGCCGACTGGTTCGACTACAGCCAGATGGAGGCCGACGCGAAGGCCCTCGGCCGCGAGAAGGCCATCCAGTGCGGCTACATGGCGATCTTCTACCATCACAACATGCTGCGCGGGCTGGAGGCGTCGCTGGTGGATCCGCTGCTGGAACCGGAGTTCACGAAGGAACTGCTGCGCCGGCTCGGCGAGTTCTTCTACCAGCATCACCTGCGGATGTTCGAGGCCGCCGGCAGACACATCGACGTCTGCCAGGTGACCGACGACTTCGGCACGCAGACCGGCCCGATGATCGGCATGGGCGTCTTCCGCGAGTTCTACCGCCCGCACATGCAGCGGTTTATCGATCTGTGCCGCTCATTCGACATCAAGGTGATGCACCACGACGACGGCGGCATCCGGCCGTTCATCCCGGACCTCGTGGAGATGGGGATCGACATCCTGAACCCGATCCAGTGGAAGTGCCCGGGGATGGACCGCGAGGAGCTGAAGCGCGAGTTTGGCGGCAAGCTGTGCTTCCACGGCGGCGTCGAAAACCAGGAGATCCTGCCCTTCGGCACCGAGGAGGACGTCCGCGCCGAAGTGCGCCGAAACATCGATCTGCTCGCGTCCGACGGCACCGGCTACATCCTCTGCTCGTGCCACTGCATCCAGCCGGTGACGCCGGTGGGGAATATCATCGCGATGTACGACGAGGCATGGAAGTACGGGAAGAGGTAGAAGGACGGGAGGGCGGAAGGAAGAGATGAAGAGATGAAGAGATGAAGAGATGAAGGGATGAAGGGATGAAGAGATGAAGAGAAGGAGGAAACTTCGAACATCGAACACTGCACGTCAAACATCGAAGGAAAGAGGAACGTTCAACGCTCATCTGTCAACGCCCAACGATCAACGGGCCGTCGTCCACTGAGTCCACTGAGTCCACTGAGTCCACTTGGTCCACTCAACCTGCCCTCGGAGAAGATTCCTATCGCACCGCCATCACCGCGAGCACGATGATGTTGATCATGGCCACCCACACGCAGATGCCGACCAGCCCCAGCGAGGGCACGAGAATCGGGCCGGCGAGCAGCGCTCCGACGCACGCGCCCAGCAGGTCCATCCCGTAGAGCCAGCCGGCTGTGCGGCCGAGGGAAGAGGGAGATGATGAGATGATGGGATGATGAGATGATGGGAAGGATGAGATGGATGAGATGGATGAGTCATCGCTGGAAAATGCTGCGTCCTGCTTCTCCCCATCATCCCGTCTTCCCGTCGTCCTGTCATCCCGTCTGCCATCCGTCAGCAGCCTCACGGCCAGCGGCAACTGCATTCCGCCCACGATGCCCGCGATCAGCGGGAGCAGCATGAACACGGGCGACGGCGGCTGCAGTCTGAAGAAGACGGGGATGGCGAGCGGATACAGGCAGAGGGCCGCCTGCACGAGCAGGAAGCCGCGGCGGGCGTGGTAGCTTGAAAGCTCGGCCTGCCGCCTCACCAGCACGCAGCCGATCGCCAGCCCGCCCATGAAAATCCCCACCATCAGTCCCACCCGGTAAAACAGGTAGCCGTACAGAATCTGGAAGCCGATCAGCACCACGATCTGGAAAACCATGTGCGACAGCCCGCCCACGGCCACGGCCAGCCCGGTGGCGGACCGTCTGGCGAGCACGATACCGGTGCCGAGCAGGATCAGGATCGCGGAGGGCACAGCGTAGAACCACGCGCTGCCGGCGTTGATCACCGCCCACAGCCAGCGAGCGGGGCCGCTTCGGAAATGGGCGGCCCATTCGGCGAGGCCGTAGAGGTAGCCGACCGGCTCGAAGTCGAGGTTGAGCCGCGCCCTGCCTTCCACGCGGTCGAGGGATTTCCGCAGGCCCTCGGCCTTCGCACGGCTCAACTGGAACGGCAGCATCTCCCGGCGGACGTACACGGTCTCGATGCCCAGCTCGTCAAGCCTGGCCAGGATCGGCCCCGCGTCCGGCTCGGGCAGCGGGGAGTCGGACAGCACGAACAGGCTGGTCTCGCCCGGGAGGACGTTGACGTGGGCGAAGACCGCCAAGGCGGTCTTCCGCAGCGAGGCGAGCATCAGCCGCTGCTCGGGCGACGGATAGACTTCCGATCCGGGCACGCCAAACACGACCACGCCGCCGGGGTTCAGTCGGCGCTTCAGCTCGGCGAAGAATTCCATCGAGTACATGCGGTTCAGCCGCGCTCCGCGCGGGCCGGGCAGATCCATCAGCACGGCATCCCAGGCCGGCCCCGGAGTCTTCACGAAATAGCGGGCATCGACATTCCACACGTGTACGCGCGGATCGGAAAGCGGGAGGACGTCCTCCGCCGGAAGGTGCCGGCGTGCCATCTCGATCACCTGCGGGTCCAACTCGACGTAGTCGACGCGCTGCACGTCGTGCTTGAGGATTTCCTGCAGGCAGCCGGAAAGGCCACCGCCGATGAGGAGGATCGCCTCCCTGCTCCTTGTTCCTTGCTCCTGCTTCCCTGTTCCTTGTTCCCTGATCCCTGTTCCTTGTTCCCTGATCCCTGTTCCTTGTTCCCTGTTCCCTCTTCCCTCTTCCCTGCTCCTTGTTCCCTCTTCCCTGTTCCCTCTTCCCTCTTCCCTGCTCCTTGTTCCTTGTTCCCTGTTCTTTGCTCCTTGTTCCCTGTTCCCTGTTCCCTCTTCCTCTTCGGACGCGGCGATCGAAGCAGTTGCGAGTCCGACGTGCACGAGTTCTTCGGCAGCCAGGCGGGAGCCGGCGGTCGCGGTGATCTGGCCGTCTTCGTAGATGCTGGGCTGCCCGTCGACGGCGACGGCCGCAATGCTGCCGTGCAGGGAATTGCGGGCCTCCAGCAGCGTCATCGGCTTCCAGGCGATTCCCCAGCGGAGGCCGTCGAGCTCGCTCGTAACCAGCCCCCGCGCAAAGACCAGCCCGAGCAGCGATGCGAATACGATGACCGCGAGCCGGCGACGCTTGCCGAGCTCGCACGACAGGTCACTGCCCCCATCGCACGCGACCAGCAGCACCACGCACACCACCAGGCACAGCGACAGCCCGGCCGCCAGGCTCATCGGCGCGAGATGATTGATCACGAACAACGACACGGCCACTCCGCCGGCGCCCGCGCCGGACGATTCGAGAAGATACGCCCGTGCAGCCGGCAGGGACGAACCTTCTGTTCGCCCTGCTCCGGCCCCCGGTAGGGGCGAACCTTGTGTTCGCCCTGGTCCGATTGCCGAAGCACCGCCGCAATCCCGACGAGGGCCAACACAAGGTTCGCCCCTACCCTCCTTCTGCCCGGCCAGGATTCTGCTGCCGAGCGCGAAGAACCCGCCCTGCACGAAACAGAGCGGGGCCAGCAGCAGCGCGGCGCTCCAGAGGAAACCGGCAAACCCGATCATCTCGACCGGTCCGACTCCCGAGAGCCGGCGGATCAGGGCCGACGCGAAGACCGTGGCGGGCAGCAGAATCGCGGCAGCGGCGAGGGCCGCTGCATACAGCCTGACCGGGTGAGCGACACGGTCCGCCAGGCGCCCTGCAATCCAGCTTCCGGCTGCACCCCATACAAGCCACGCCGCCAGGATCACCCCCAGCGACAACTCGTTGCCCTGGTAGGCGGCCATCAGCTCGCGCAGGAGGATCACCTGCCCGGACGTCGAGCACGCCCCGGCGATGAACAGCGAGACCTGCGGAATGCGATTCGCAGAACGTATGGTCATATCGCCGCCTGTTCATCCTCTGCCGCGTCAGCTATGTGCCTCCGTCGCATGCACGCCCTTGGCCTCGGAGGTGGGTGGACAGCAATGAACCTCAACCGTGACGTGAACAAGCGGCATCCCGCGGGGCAGAAGCCCGGAATAGTGGTCTGGAGTCTTCGGAGTCGACGTGACCAGCGCAACCTCGGCCGCGTAGATTCCGGGCCCGACCGTCCATACATGCAGGTCGGAAACTCGGTTGTCGCTTTCCGCTTCAATAGCCTGCCGTATGGCGTTTCTCACCTGCTGCGGCGCCTGCATGTCGAGAAGCACGTGTGCGGACGAACGGACCAGCCCCCATGACCAGCGCACGATGAGCGCGGCCCCCACCACACCCATGAAGGGGTCAAGCCACACCTGCCCGAGGTACTTGGCCCCCAGCAGGGCGAAGATCGCCAGCAGCGATGTCATCGCATCGGCAAGGACGTGCAAGTAGGCCGACCACAGGGTGTGGTCGCAGTGCTCCGGAGCATGATGCTCGTGATGGTGCGGCTCGTGCTCGTGGTCATGTCCGTGGTCATGCGGATGATCGTGGCCGTCATTGTGTTCGTGGTCATGGCCCTCGTGCTCGCTGCGGGGCGCGGCGTGGAAGTGGTGGCCCCCGCCGAGTATGAGCAGGCACACGCCATTCACAGCAAGGCCCACGACAGCCACCAGGATCGCCCAGTTGAACTCGATCTCGACGGGGGAGACGAAGCGCCCCACGCTCTGCCATGCCATCAGCAGGGCAAAGACCACCAGCAGCATGGCGCTGGCGAAGGCTGCCAGCGAGTTCACCTTGCCGGTGCCGAAGTTGAACCGCGCGTCTTTGGCGCGGCGGCGTGTGTAGTAGTACGCGAAGGCGGAGATGGCGAGCGCTGACGCATGGCTGCCCATGTGGAGGCCGTCGGCGAGTAGCGCCATCGACCCGAACGCGATGCCCGCCGCGATCTCCCCTGCCATCGTCACGGCCGTTATGGCGATGACGGTCAGTGTCCGGCGCTCCCCCGACACCTTTCTGTCTTGCCCGAATGTGTGATCATGCAGCCAGTGTTCAATCGACTCGGTATGCACGGCTTTCTCCTGCAGGCTGGAATGCGAACGTGGGGGATAGCCAATACCCGCCCGAACCAACTGCCCATTCTACGCTTTGCCCGCCGGAATGTCAACATTTCTGACTCACCGCTCCACAGATGCAAAGCCCGCTGTGACGGAAGAGGGGACGCGGAGAATAGGCCCCTTTCCGACATCTTCTTACTTTACAATGTTTCATACTCGGAATCAAATATTCTTGTTGACTTCCCCGCGACTCGGGGGTATCGTGGAAACCAGCCGGCGATTTCCGGCATCCGGCATCAGTAGGTGCGATTGCACAGAAACAGGAGTACATCCACTATGCGCACACTGTTCAGGAGCATCTTGATCATGGCCGCATCGATGAGTTTCGCCCACGCCGAACGCACGCTGAATCACGGCCTGCACGCCGTGCCGGCGCCCAAAACGGTGAGGATCGACGGCGACCTGGCCGAGTGGGACACTTCGGGTGCGATCGCCTGCTGCAAGGACGTCAACGCCCTGCTGGACGTCGAGAGCTGCAGGGTCTCGGCGATGTGGGACGCCGAAAACATCTACCTCGCGTTCGAGTTCCGCGACGCCACGCCGATGCAGAACAAGGTCGACCCCGCCACGATGGCCGGCAACGGCTGGCGGTCGGACGCCGTGCAGCTCCGCTGCAACATGGCGGGGTTCGTGACGCACCTCGACCTGTGGTATTTCACCGATAAGCAGCAGGCCGCGATGTCGATCCGCTACGGCCGATTCGGCGCCGATCCGCTGAAGATCGACCGCCCCGCCGATCCCACGAAGCTCGGCGCGCGGCAGGCCTTCAAGCTTTCCGCCGACCGAGCCGGCTACGTGCAGGAGGTGAAGCTGCCGTGGGCCGTCATCACCGAGGACGGCAAGCTCCCGCCGAAGCAGGCCGACCTCCGCCTCGGGCTGGAGCTGTTCTGGGGCGACGTTACCGCCGAAGGCTGGCCGCGCAGCCGCGTGACCGACAACCTCTTCGACGGCGCCACGCAAACCGATTTCTTCTGGACATCCGTGAACAACTGGGGCCGGCTGATCCTCGAGGAGCAGAACAACATCACGCTGCCGCCGCCCGCCTGGATGCTCGCACGCAAGGCCGAGCCGAAAGGCCTCGCGCCGATCGCCTTCAGCCTGCCCGCCGACAGCTTCGTGACGCTCGCCATCGAGGATGCCGCCGGCAACCGCGTGAACAGCCTGCTCGGCGGCGTGAAGCTGCCCAGGGGCGAGAACACCGTCTACTGGTCCGGGCTGAGCGACCGCAACGAGCTGCTGCCCGCCGGCACCTATCGCTGGGTGGGCCTGTATCGCGAGCAGATCGACGTGAATTGGCTGATGAGCTTCTACCAGCCCAACAAGGTCACTCCGTGGGGCAACGCCGACGGCACCGGCGCCTGGGGCCCCGACCACGGCACACTGCGTGTGGCCGCCGCCGGCGACGGGCGCGTCTACCTCGCGGGGACGGGCGTGGAGGCGGGATTCGGCCTGTTCGCCGTCGATCTCGACGGGAAGAAGCTGTGGACCGCGAAGATGGCCGAAAGCGACCGGATCGCCTATGCCGGCGGGATGGTCTACGCTTATTCGATCGGCGGCGGTGTGAATTTCCTCGGCATCGCGCCGACCGGCCTCGTGCAGATCGACGCCAAGACCGGCAAGTGGATAGACATCCCCGGCCCGGACGGCAAGCCGGTGAAGCGACTGCCGCTGACGGCGAATGACGAGAAGCCGACGGGCTTCGCCGCCGACGCCAACGGCATCTACCTGTCGCTGCCCGACAAGGGCGTGGTGCGCGCGTTCGACCGCAAGACATTCGAGCAGACGCACGAATACGCGGTGCCCGGCGCCGGGCATCTGTTCGCAACCGGCGCCGGCACGCTGCTGCTCACCACGCCGCAGGCACTGCTCGAGTTGATCCTCGGCGACGGTAAGACCGTCGAGCTGTACAAGGGCGACCTCGCAAACGCGCAGGCGATCACCGCCGCGAAAGATCAAATATGCATCGCGACAGGCAAGCCCGACCACCGCGTGCTCGTTCTGCGCCGGAGGGCTTC
>Ga0307377_10008571_pt1 | contig 10354 bp, 8 predicted proteins | sample TR3MG_FD_202535 | JGI IMG/M metagenome (GOLD analysis project Ga0307377, IMG submission 202535) | Soil microbial communities from Risofladan, Vaasa, Finland - TR-3 | ecosystem: Environmental > Terrestrial > Soil > Coastal area > Acid sulfate soil | place: Finland: Risofladan, Vaasa | collected... | reverse complement strand
GGCCCCAACCTGGTCACGGATGGGGGGCTTGCCTATTCGGCCAAGCTGCTGGCTGGTTACGCCGTGCAGAAGACGCCTACCCAATATGAGACAGCCGACTCGATCCTCATCGGAAACGGCGGGGCAGATACTGCCGGGTCGTTCCCGGCAGGGCTGCAAAACACTCCCACAGTTCCTGTGCCCCCGACACGCCCCGACACCTCCCTGGTATCCCAGATCCTGAATACCCCCGGCACTCCACCAGGAGCTGCCGGAGCTATCGAGGCAGCCAACACCGCCATCTTCTCCGCCAGCTTCCAGGCCGATGACTACGTCAACGGTGACTTCCCGGGATTTGGGGCCATCGGTGTGAAGGCCCTCTTCATCAACGAGTTCGGGCTGTACGTAAGCGCGCCCATATCGGGCACGCCCATCCTGGTGGCTAGAGTGTGCGTACCGTCCATAGCGTTTGCGCCCACAAGCGGGTACACAATCGCTGTGGAATGGACCGTGGGGTACCTGTAAGCCATGCCTACCACTGCCGTCTCTGCACAGAAGCATCTCCGCAGCACCGCCCCGTACAACGCGAACAGCTTCGCGGAGCAGAACGGGGTGCTGGTCGGCAAATCGGCGCGCCTGCGTGGCTTCGGGGTAGTCAGCTTTGTCCCGAACACGACGCTAACCCTGGATCCCGGAGCGTTTATCTCTCACGGGCTGGCCCTGAACCCGACCGAGCCCAACAGGACTGCCGGCATCATCGCCGAGACGACCGTCAACGCCGTCCTGGACGCCACGGGGTTTTTGTTCTCTTCTGACTTCTACGTCTTCGCCCTGGCCAACACACCTTCCGAGGGCACGACCGTAGACTTCGTGATAGCGGCTAGCCCCGCCCCGGTAGGGCAGAATGCTCCGCTCCTGAGGTACGTAGCCGGCGAGTTCATCCTCGAGGACGCCCTGGGGGCCGACGGCCTCGAGGTGCAGGTCCAGACAGCCCGTGTAGACGCTGGTGCCGAGCAGTTCTTCCTGACGCCCAACGTCGGCCCTACTCCCAGAACCGTCACGATCTCGTCGGCCAATCTCCCGGATGGGACACTGTTTCCCACTGACCCGGCGTTTCCTGTTGGCGGGCTTACTGCCTCAGCGACGAACTACATCTTCTACAACACTGGCGTAGGGGCCCTGCAGTTCAACACGACCGGGTTCCCGTCTTCGAATGCTCTGCCCCTGTGGGAGGTCACGCTCAACGGATCCAGCTACGTGACCTCGAAGGTGGACCGCAGGCCCTTCATCGGTGGTGGCTCCGGAGGAGGCACGGCCAACGCTGTCGAAGTAGAGCTGCTCGATATCTGCGACGACTCGGTGATGCAGAACTACCGCATCAGCGTGATCTCTGCAGACGCCGCCCCGGACGTTGACACCGGCACCAGCACAGGGACCTTCTTGGCGCCCAGCGAGTACGAGCTGGACAACGGAGAGCTGCTCGAGTCGGCTTTCTCCGGAGCTGCCCTGGAGGCTCCGGCCAGCGTCTCCCAGGTTACGGTAGTTGTGCTGGTCTACCAGCTCCTGAACCCCGGTGATCTTACCATCGAGGTGTCTCGTGACGGCGGCGCTACCTATGAGACGGCCGCTGACAACTTCGTGAACCACGTGTTCGGCGCCGTACCTGCTGGCAACAACCTGCAGCTTCGAGTGACCAACGCTTCCGGCGGCACCATCGTAGTGCGCGGCTATGGCATGTACTACAACAACATTGGTGGGCCGACTGGAGTGCTGGGCGAGCTCGAGGGCGTAGGAGTAGACAGCTCTGGGCTGAACATCTTCAACAGGAACGTTCAGTACGCCACAGTTACCCGGCAGGCCGGAGTGATAGCGGGACAGGGAGTGGTTCGCTGGCGAACAGCGGCGGCTCCTACAGTGAGTCTAACTGACGAGTTCGAAGTCCTGGCCCCGGGGCTCTCAGTGTTTGCACGAACCCCGGCAGGCATTGTTGCAAATAACGTCGCTCCAGGTGTCGTCACGAATTTCGTGTCTGGGGCACCGGCAAACTACGTGTTTGTTGATATGAACCTCGCTGTTCATGGAGCCACTGTTGCGCTGCAGATGTCGGCCGGTCCTCCCCCGGCGTACCCGGGGCGAGTGATGCTGGCCTCCAGGGGTGCCTGGGGGGTGTACTGGTGGCCAGACAACCTGGAGCTGCAGGCCGCGGACACAAACCCTCTGGCAGAAGTTCTGCCGGCGCCTTACGGCTTCGGCGTTGGTGTCCGGGACGGACTCGTCAACCCGTCAGTAGTCAGGGCTATCCCGTCGGCTGCAAACCCCTTCGCTACGATGACCGAGCTCTCCGGTGTTGGTGGATCAGCCATGCTCCTGGGGCTGCTGGCGAACGGGAGCACAGGGTCCTTCGCCCCCCCGGATGCTGTTTCGCTCATGCCTGGGGGCGTGCCCTATACTCACCCGCTTGGAACGAAGAGGATCCGGGTCGATGTCAGTTGCTGGCACACGTCGGCGCCAGCGTCTTTGCAGTCGGCACTGATCGACATTGATCTTCAGTACGGTGGGGGAGTCGGAGCGGTTATTTCGAACACGTTCGGAACCAGCGCACCGAGCACGCAAGTCCCGACAGCCCCTCCTCCGTACACGGCAGCGCTGCCAATCACTGCAACATTTGCAGTGACTGGACTCTCTTGGATCACAGGCACTGTTACGCTTACCACACTTGACCTCGTCATCCACCACACGGCAGCGACTGGGGCAGCAATAGCACGAGGAAAGATTGTTTACCTGGGGTGAATTCATGGGAGTATCAGCTGAGCACTTCATCACGATAGACATCGCCAGCGCTTCTCTACTGTCATACACTTCGCGGGTGTACGACGAGGAGCTCCCCCAAGGGCCAATCGTCCCTGCCGAAGGCATTCTCGTAGAAGAGGTGTCTGAGCAGCTCGGAGGACTTTCCTTGCAAGAATTCTTCGAGCAGAAAACTCCGGTGATCGTAGATGGCGAGCTATCTCACTGGGCAGACCGACATGCTGGCTTGGACTTCGAGATCAGCGCGGTGCCCAAGAACGATGGTTCCAACACGCCGTTCATTTCCCTGAAGGACGGCCTCCCGTACTCGGCATTCATCGTCGTACCAAGCTCTGGCATTGCCTGTAACTCGCAAGCTCAGGGCACCCTGGACGGCACAGGCAATGGCTCCTTTAGGGTCAAGGTTACCGATGGGTCGCTCGCTTCCGGGTCGGTCACAGTGCTCCCGCGTGGACACCAGGACTTCGTGCCTGTGACGTTCAGTTTTGATGTAGAGGCGGGTGACTTCTGATGTCGGACACCAGGTTCAGCGACCTTCAGGTGAGGTACATAGCCCTCGTCGGGGAGATGCGCATGTGGTCTGCCTTGTCGGTACCAGATGCGAATTGGGTCTTCTGCGATGGAGCACTTCTACTAAGAACTGACTACCCTGAGCTGTTCGATCTTTATGACGCTGACGGCCTTCCCTGGGGCCCCGGTGACGGAAGCACTACCTTCGGCATTCCAGATCTACGTGGTACGGCCCCCATCGGCGTGGGGTCAGGAGTAGGGCTCACCCCAAGGGCCTTGGCCGCTTCAGTAGGGGAGGAAGCCCACGCCCTTTCGGCGGCGGAGAACGCAGCGCACTCCCATGGAGCTTCTGGAGGCTCGGTGTCGATACCTAAGGCTACTTCGCCCGGCACTCTCCAGTCTAATGTTCCGTCCTTGGCACTTGGAGTGAACTACCAGAGTGTCCCCCAACCTAACCAGGTGATCTCCGTCAGCGGGACAACGCAGAGCGCCGGATCCGGATCAGGGCACAACACCATGCAGCCCTCGCTGGCCGTGAACTTCATCCTGAGAGCCCTGCCCTAGGAGATAGCCCCATGTCCGCAATCAAGCTCATCAACGCCAACGAAGGCCGCCGGGACCCCGTAGCCAGCGACAGGACTACCGTCTACACCGACGGCTACAAGAACCTGTTCACAGCAGGGACTACTCCCAGCATCGCGGACATACTGGTCGGCATCGGAGGGGATCCTTCCGGGACTATCCCGCTGAGCAACGTGCACGTACCCGGCACTGACGACTTGATGCTCTACGTAAATGGGCAGCTCCTCCTCGAGCCTGGCGTGGACTTCACCGAGGTCGGCAACCAGAAGGTCTTGCTGTCGGCCTTCTGGATCGCGGTGCTCACCGCAGACCCGGTAAACAGCAAGGTCAAGATCATCTGGAACAGAGCGCTGCCGGGAGCGCGGGACCAGCTTCTGCAGCACCTGCAGAACTGCCCTCCGGACATCGAGGGCGCGATACTCGACAACTCGGGTTCTCCTCAGCGCGCAGCGGCGGCAACAGCAGCTAATCCTCTCACTACCTTTGCTGACCTTCCGGTCGTTCCTGCGAGTAGCAAGATATTCCCGGTCTCACAGGCAAATCGTCTGATCGCTACGTACACTCCCGGGGTCCCGCAAACACTTAGCTACACGTTCAACGCTACATTCTTGGAGGCGTATCCCGTGGGGGTTACGCATGCCGTTGTTAGGGTGGTCTCGAACAGCGATCCGACAGGAGGGCCGGGAGATCAAGATGTGTACCTGGCCGCATACACGGCTACCCCCGTGTCCATTGCTCTGCCCCAAAACAAGATCGCGCACCGCAGTTTTGCGCTGGGTTTAGATGTAGATGGGGGGCTGTCCGGGTGGGCCCTGGTTGAGCTGAACTCCCCTCGCGGAGTAGCAGACATTACTGTTTACTCTGCCCACCCGAGCGTGCAGCTTTCAAACGTCGACGCCTGGGTTATCCATGAGGCTTACATCATCCCATGACCTATGCCTTCAGACCATCGCCGCACAAGAGCTCCCGCAGGGGGTGCTCCATCAGCGCGATCATCTTGCACTTCACTGCGAACGCAACACTCGCGGCGTGTGTAAGGTGGTTCCAGAGCCCCAGCTCGAGGGTGTCGGCCCACTACGTCGTAGGGCGCCGCGGCGAGGTCGTGCAGATGGTGCAGGAGTCTGAGAAGGCGTGGCACGCTGGGCTGGCTTCCCTCGAGGGAGACACAAGAGTCAACTCCATGTCCATCGGCATTGAAATTGTGAACTGGGGGGAACTTCGTAAGGACGAAGACGGCCAGTTCTTCTGCTGGCCAGAGGCCACTAAGGGCAGCGGAGAGTACACTCGTCCTTACGACATCGCCACGTACGGCAGCCCAGTAAGTGGTGACGGCAAGTGGTGGGCGCCGTATACTCAAGAGCAGAGGGATGCCGTTGCGAAGCTGTGTCGCGAAATCGTGGCCCGCTACCCGGGCGTCACTCGAGATCGGATCGTGGGGCACTCCGATGTGGCCCCCGGGCGCAAGACGGATCCTGGTCCTGCCTGGGGCATGGAAGAGGCCAGGGACAGAGTGTTCTTGGTTGAAGAGTCCCAAACTGGGGATGACTCGTGGTACAGAGGGGACAACGAGGACATCCAGGAAAAGTAGCTGCTAGCCAGGCAAGAGGACAGAGCCGAGCCCGTGCCCTGGGGTGATCGCATCTACGCCTTGGCGGAGCTGGCATGTCGGACGAGGCTCGAAATACTCCTGAGGGCGGCACAGACTTCGAAACCCACAAGTTCGAACTGGCGTGCTACCTCGACGGACCCCGTAACGTGCACCCTCTTCACCACAGCTTCGACCCCGCGACAGGGCAGTGGTGCTTCATCTTTCCGATCTCGCGGAAGGAAGCCGAGAGATACGAAGCTGAGTTTCTCGGGTCAGAGTCCAAGCGGTTTGATGACTCGGCAGCGTACTTCAAGAAGGCTAGGGGCCCTAGAAGGCGGGGAGTCCGATAATGGCTATCAGCCAAGAGACCCAGGTACGGCGCTCGGAGGTTTACGACGCCGACCTAGACAACACTCAAGCCGAAACTGCACCCACTTCCCTCCAAGATGACGTCAACATGCTGCGGACGCTGTTCCGCAAGGTCATCAACCCTCTCGGGAACTGGTTCGACAACCCCCCTATCGACCTCACGGCCATAGCGAACGACCCCACCCCCGCAGACTTCGTGGTGCATGCGGCTGACACGGCTATCCATTTTCAGCAGACCGACATCGACCACGTCAACCTTCTGAGCAAGGGCACCAACACCCACGAGCAGATCGACACCCACATCGCAGATCTCCTTAACCCTCACGGCGTCACCCCCGGGCAGATCGGGGCCGCTGCGCTGGTGCACCTACATGTCGCGACTGACGTCTCGGACTTCGCACCCGCGGTGAACGCCCAAATAGCGGTCAACGCTCTCGTCGCGGCCAACACGGCTAAGGTCAGCGCCGCCGGCTCCATCGACACCCACAGCGACGTCCACACCTCTGGGGCTAACATCCCGGTGGCTGGCGACATCCTGTTCTGGGATGGGGCGCACTGGCGGCCGGCTACCCCCGGAGCAGGTGGCGCCTCCCCTGTTGGCGACGTCTCGGGGCCCGGCCTCGGCGCGTCCACCGACACCGCGGTGGCCCGGTGGGACACGGCCTCTGGGCAGCTCCTGGACAACAGTAGCGTTCTCTTGTCAGATCCCGCCGGGGGGATCACCACCATCAAGGGCGGCCTTGGCATTACGCTGGCCCTGCAGTCAGATGCAGGCAGGCCTCTCGAGCTCCGTAACGCTACCGACAGCGTGGTGGCCCTGTCGGTAGAAGCTGGAGCCTCCGGCCGTGTAGTGGTTTCCCCGCACGGGGACGTGGTCCTGTCTCCGGAAGGAGACGTCGAGATCCGTCCAGGCACCTCCCAGGCCACCCGGATCTACCACGGAGACAACATCGAGGCCTTAGCGTTCGCTGCCGCGGCCGGCGGCCACACGGTGCTGTTCGACACCCTGAGGCCAGCGACGGGCAACTCGGTGGCTCTCGGAGACCTGGCTGCCGGGGGCCGGTGGGCCGACATCCTTACGGAAAAGCTTACCCTCGAGGAGGGCGGCTTCGTTCCCGCTCAGGTAACTGGCATGACCCAGCTCTACATGAGCGCCTTGAACCACGTGACGGCGATCAAGAGCAACGGGGTCGTCGTCGATCTCGAGCTCGGGGGCGGCGGGGGATCTGGTCTCCAGTTCGCCTATCAGACCTACGTCCCGACCCCAGGGCAGACGGTGTTCATCTTGTCCCAGGCGCCCGTTGGTAAGACGCTGGTGTTCATCAATGGGGTACAGAACACCGACTTCGTCGTAGCCGGTACCCAGCTGACCTGGAACCCGGTGGCCGCGGGGTTTTACCTCACGATCACTGACGACTTTGACGTGTACTATGAGGTGTGAGTATCTTCACATTGGCCTAGCAATCTTGGAGTAAGCCCGACGTGGTAGTCTGAGATGTGTGGGGCCCAGAAGCTGGTGGATAGTCTGTCCACAGCGCTTAGACCTAGAGGGTAAAGGAGACAGAGTTGGCACTCATCAACGGGAAACAGCTGCGAGACGGCACTATCGCAGCATCCAAGCTCGAGGCCTCTGCCGTAGCTTGGAAAAATCCAGTCGCAGTCAAGGGCCTGGTCGGCAACGCTCCTGTGGTCGGCATCAACGCACTCACCCCCACGCTGGGTGACGCCTACTACGTCGTCGGCTCCGGGAACATCACCCTGGGCAACCTTGACGTAGCCTCGGGCGACATCGTCGAGTACGACGGTACCATCTGGGCTCTGATCGTCACGAACTCGGGAGGCTTTCCCCCTGCCGGCACGCGGGCCCTCCTGTCCACCCAGACCGCGCTCGTCGCTCCCTACACAGACGGCGAAGATGACGGCCAGGTCGTGGTGTACGCCGCCAGCTCCAACACCGCCACCGACACCGGCGACGCCATCGACGGCAACGCTGTGGCAGTCAAGGGTGACGGCAGCGTGTTCGAGCACAGCATCCTGGTGTTCTCTGGCGCCGTACCCACAGGCACCTGGGAGGGCGGCGGCGACGTCATCGCCGGTGCCGGTCTGACCAAGACCGTCGACACGCTGGCCGTAGGCGACGCCGGCAAGGGCGTTCAGGTCAACGCCGACGACGTCCAGGTGGATGCCAGCGAGATCGCTTCGGCGTCTGGTGGTCTGCAGCAGGTAACCGGCGGCGGCAACGAACATCTGCTCGAGGTCAAGCTCGACACCACTACCGGTGGCGGCACCTCCGGCCTGGTCAAGGGCGCGAACGGTCTAGGCGTAGCGGCTGGCCTGGCTGGTAACGGTCTGACTCTGGTACAAGGCTCCGCGATGGCCGTGGACCCCGACACCGAGACCGCGGGCAACACGCAGGCCGTGCAGGTTACGGCGAACGGCGTCGGTCTTCTCGTCAGCGACATCGCAGGTACGGGTATCGAGGCCGATGGTTCGGCGAACCTTCGCCTGGCCACTCAAGGCAACGGCATCGCTGGCGGCAACGGAACCACCCTGTCACTGGGTACGGCCACCACGATCACCATGACCGGCGGCGTCTGGTCCTTCACCGCCGACCAGCTGCAGGTTACCACCGCTCCGGACTCGGCGAACGACCCCGTCAACAAGACCTACGCCGACAACCTGGTATCTGGACTGCTGTGGAAGAACCCTTCTGTCGGCAACCTCCTCGGCAACGTGGACGTCCTAGGCCTCGTCGGTAACCTCGCCGCGCTGGCCATCGAGGCCCTGTCTCCGTCCGAAGGCGACGCCTACGTGGTGAGCACCGCGAACGGTGCCGGCGCGTTGACTTCGGCCGTGCTGGGCGACATCTGGCAGTACGTCTCCTCCGCGTGGGTCAAGATCGTGACTGGTTCTGGCGGCTTCGTGCCTGCCGGCGTCTACGCTCTGCTGAACGACACCACGGCGTTGGTCTCTCCCTACACAGACGGCGTAGACGAGGGCAACCGGGTGGACTTCGACGGCTCAACCCTCGACGGGTCAGGCCTCATGTTCGCCGGCACAGCTGGAGACGCCTACGTGGTCGACGGCCCCGGAGCCAAGTGGGAGGGCGACGTCCGCGAGTGGAGCGGCACGGCCTGGGTGCAGCTCGTGGCAGCGGCCGGAGGGTTCGTGCCCGCAGGCACCAGAGCCGTGACTGGGCTCACTCCCCCGTTCGTGCTCATCTCCCCCTACGTGGACGCCACGGACGACGGCGAGATCGTGAGCTTCACCGGAGCCAGTAACACTGGCGTGGACACCGGCGATGCCATCGACAAGGCAGCGATGCTCTTCCAGGACGATGCCCACGTCGGCTTCTACGACAACTCGGCCTACGTGTTCGAGGGAACTACGCCGACAGGGTCCTGGGTACAGTGGAACGGCGGCAGCCAGGTCAACGCTGGCGCTGGTCTGACCAAGAGCGGCAACACCATCAACGTCGGTGACGCCGGCAAGGGCGTCCAGGTCAACGCGGACAGCCTGGAGTTCTCGGCATCGGAAGCTGTCGCTGCTTCGGGCGGACTCAAGGCAGGCTCCAACTCCTGGCAGCTCACCATCGAGCCGGCCGACTTCGCGGGCACGGGTCTCGAGGACGACGGCGCGGACAACCTTCGTCTCGCCACCCAGGGCAACGGTATCGCGGGTGGGGCTGGCAGCACGCTGTCAGTAGCCCTCGACACCACTACCGGTGGCGGCACCTCCGGCCTCGCGGTAGGGGCCAACGGCCTGGGCGTGGCAGCAGGGCTGGCCGGAAACGGCTTGACTCTGGTGCAGGGCTCAGCCATGACCGTAGATCCGGACACCGAGACCGGAGCCAACACGCAGGCCGTTCAGGTCACGGCGAACGGCGTTGGCCTTCTGGTCAGCGACATCGCAGGGACTGGCCTCGAGGCGGACGGCTCTGCGAACCTGCGGCTTGCGGCGCAGGGCAACGGTATCACCGGAGGCGCTGGCACTACTCTGAGCGTGCAGGCCGATGGTACTTCCGTCAGCGTCGGAGCTTCCGGCGTCAAGGCGGCAGTGCCCACCACGGGGGACAAGGAGCAGCAGTCGGCTGCCACTTCCGGCGATGGGCAGACCACTGCGATCACCATCGCGGCTACTCCTGCCGGCGACGGCTACGTTCAGGTCTTGCTGAACGGTATCCAGGTCACCCTGGGTGACGGCGTGAAGACCAAGGACTGCTACTTCAGCGCAGACGCAGGTACCACGGCGAAGGCGATCACCGCCATCGTGGCCACCGACGTCCTGTACTGGAACGGCGTCGTCGTCGGGTTCGACCTGGAGACTACCGACTACCTCGATTTTAACTACAACGTCATCGTATAGCCACCAAGGGGCGGGGGTCTTCGGGCCCCCGCCCCTACCTACGTTTGACGTCGAGGTAAGGAGATAGTCTTGGGCGCTACTATACCCATAAAGCAAGTTTCAGGCCTGCAGACCGCTCTCGATGGAGCAGTGTCCGCTCCTACAACTCTGGAC
>Ga0307377_10008570_pt1 | contig 10355 bp, 18 predicted proteins | sample TR3MG_FD_202535 | JGI IMG/M metagenome (GOLD analysis project Ga0307377, IMG submission 202535) | Soil microbial communities from Risofladan, Vaasa, Finland - TR-3 | ecosystem: Environmental > Terrestrial > Soil > Coastal area > Acid sulfate soil | place: Finland: Risofladan, Vaasa | collected... | reverse complement strand
AACGTGATCGTTACTCCTGTGGACCGGTCGCCCTGTTGAACATCGACAAGCACTTTGGTCGGCAGGCGACATACAAGGACTTGCCTCGATACCGCAAACGAGTGCGATGTAAGCGTCCGGATGGAACCTACACGCGGGCCATCTCAAAGGTTCTCGGACGGGCAACACGGAGATCGTTCAAGAAGGCGAAGCAATTCCTCCAAGATGGGAATTGCATCGTGGTTCAAACAAAACGAAAGAAAGGCCACTACTACCTCGTGATGATAGATCGACTTGACCTTGGCATTGTGAACATTTACCAAATTGGACCTTGCATCCACCGCATCGCTCCACAAGAGTTGGGCTCCAAGTTGAAGAACTCTTATCGCACCTGGTACGTGAAAGAGGCAACGGGAATCCTATGAGAGAACAAGAACTACTCGACGCGCTGGCAAAGGGACCGGGCGGGGTCCAAGTCAATGTCACAGAAAACGGTTGCACCGTGAGCACTCGGTACAACCCCACAGTGACACACCGTGGACCAAACATCCAAAATGCCGCCTTCAAAGTAGCTGCGGAGCTTTGGCGAAGGAGGTGGTGTCCGCATGCCGTGCGTGTCGCCTTGCAAGTCTATGACGAAAACACTGCAATCCTTCAACTTTAATCGGAGACACCATGGATTACACACCCGAACTAATTGCCAGCGCTTTGGACTATGCCGTCCTCAGCCCGCTTGCCATGATCAAAGACATCCGTGATGGCGCAGCCTTCTGCAACAAGCACAAGCTGAAGAGCTTCTGTGTTGCTTCGGCCAACGTCGAGATTGCAGCCAGCATGTTCGACAACGTTTCATCAGTGGTTGGCTTCCCGCACGGGAACTCATCGCCGCACGCCAAGTACGAGGAAGGCGCAAAGGCCATCTGGGATGGTGCGAAAGAGTTGGACGTGGTGATCAACTACGGCCGGTTCCTCGGTGGTGACAGCGGGATCATTCACAAGGAACTCAACACGCTGTGCATCCTCGCGGCAACGAATGGCGTCCTGGTCAAGGCGATCCTGGAATCGTGCCACTACACCCTGCCGCGATTGGCCGACGCCTGCAAACGGTGCGTGGATGCCGGCGTCCACTTCGTCAAGACATCCACCGGATTCGGGCCCGGCCCAGCGACCCCCGGAGACGTGCAGATCATGTTGGATGCCGTCCGTGGCACGGAGGTGTTCGTCAAGGCAAGTGGGGGAATCAAAACCTACGCCGACGTGCAATGCTATCTGGATTTGGGTTGCATGCGTCTTGGTGCTTCTCGCTACCTGGAGTTGCTTCCATGAATCGACTAGCTCACACACGCGCTTATCTGTGTGGCGCGATGGACCAAGACCCGGAAGGCGGCGTCCTTTGGCGACAACGCATGCGAGACGAGCTTTTCGATCTCAAAATCCATTGGCTTGACCCAACCAGGAAACCGATCAACATCGGTGGGGAGAGTGACGAGGCTCGTCAACAACGTCGTGAATCCAAGAGACTCGGCGACTATGATCGCGTGGCAAGAGAGATGCGGCCGATTCGTGCCGTCGACCTGCGGATGGTCAACTTCTGTGACTTCATGCCGACCAACATCGACCTGAGAGTACATGCTTGTGGGACCTACCACGAGATGGCATTAGCCAACTCGGAGAAGAAGCCGATCCTCATCCACGTCGAACAAGGGAAGTGCAACGCGCCGGACTGGCTCTTCTCCTATGTGCCACATCAGCACATCTTCGGGACATGGAAGGATATGTACGCCTACATCCGCTATGTCGCCCACAGCCCTGGACCGATCGAGACCTACCGCCGTTGGTTCTTCTTTGACTGGACAGGTGAGAAATGAAACTACCCTGCCCCAAATGCCTGGCGGCCAAGCGTGATGCCGCGAAAGCCGCCGGCCAAGACACGCAGTTACTCGACATACAGATGAGCATCGTCTGCAACAAGTCTCCGCTGGCTCCTCATGGGAGTGACCCTTGCTGTTGCGGTGCCGATTGGATACCGGACGATCAAACCTCGGACACTTACTACCACCGCTTCAAACGCCGGTCTGCTGCGATGCAGAAGGAGGTGGAATTCCTCAACACGAGACTTGGCGAACCTTACGTACCGTGTCGCCACCCGAACTATGACCCCGACAACATGCGTTGCCCAGATTGCAGAATGATGGCGCGTGACATCAAACTCGAACGGAAACAACCATTGAGTCAACAACAAGAACTGTTCTTCGTTGTAGCCTTCCATGGAGGAGGCTACATCCAAGCATACGTTGGCGAGAACGGTCCAAAGGACATCAGTGACCCTGGCATTCGAGTCTTCGCCACCGAGAGTGAGGCAAACCAGGTTGTCGAGGAAATGTTCGGGTTTGATGTGTTGAAAGTCATCCGAGTCCACCGTGACAACCTCGGTATCACCACAATCCCAGAGTGAGGTGACCGCTCCCGCATTGGCTACTCGGCCGCCTTCGGGCGGCTTTTCTATGCGCCTCTATGCAGCCTTGGCTTCAGGAATCACTTCCTCTTCCATCTTCTTGCCACAGACACAGGTGGGGGTGCCAAGGTCGAGCCACTTCCGGGTTGTGCGCACCTGGTAGCCGCAGGCGGGGTCCGGACACTGGACCTTGATCATCCGGGTGCCCTGGGTCTTCGGCTTGTTCGAGAAGCTGAGCTTGGCGTGCGGGTACGGGCCGATCCGGGCGGCCATCTCTTCGAGCTTCGCGGCCAGTTCCTTGGTGGCGTGGGTGGCGGTCATCTTACCTTCAAGCCCCATCGCGACGGCAAGCCTGCGGAAGGGCGCCTTGTGGCCGGCTTTGATGCCAACGGCTGTGTGGACGAGTTCGTGGACGAGCACCTCGGCCACCTCGACGTGGGTGTCCAAGAGAGGGCTGATGAAAACTTCAAAATGCTGGTCGTCAGATCGCTCGTCACCCCAGCACTCGCCAATACGGCGGTTCTTCTTGGCCTTGGCGCCCTGGCTGGGCCACCCGCAGGTCAGGCGGACCTTCTCTGGAATCTCACCGCCGGCGTCCAGAAAGTCAGGTCGGAGGGCTTCAGTCATCTCGTTCAGCCAATCTTCGCGTGTCATGGTGCTCGCTCCTATGTTGTAGGTGTTTACACAATCATACACCACAAAGAGCACCGTGTCAAATTTGAAATGCGCAAATTGAATGAGCTTGACACAATCATCAGAACCGCACGTATTTGGCAAATGTAATCCCACCTTCTGGGGATGGTGGTAACAACTAAGTAAGTAGCAAACGGTAAGTCAACTGTCGGTATGACAATTGATATGACACATTCCACACAACCCGTTTGATCCGTCCTTCATCCTGAGGTAACTTTCAAATAAATGGGGCACCAGGGGTTCATCATGCATCCACTGATCCAAATCAACGAAGAATTCGTTTGCTTCGCAAGCATAACGAACAGAATCACGAAACATCTGTGGCCAGATGAGCCGGTCGACTTTCTCCTCCGTCGCGTAATAAGCACGCTACGAACGAAGCCGCCGATGACCATTTCTGATCTTGCGAGGGGGCGTGGCGTTACTCGGCAACGTGCAAGACAGATGGTGGCAACGTTGACTGTGGGTGGTTTCATCTTGATGGAGACCAACCCTGCCCACAAGACAGCGAAGCTCATCAAACTGACGGAACGCGGCCGTGACTACATTGATGGATACAACGCAAAGGTTAAGACCTTCCTCCAAGAAGGGATGAATGGTAAAGTATCCAATGAGGAGCTTCAGCAGGTCTTACGAGTGATTCGCAAAGTGCGTCCGATCTTCGACGCTTGGTTGCTCGACGCACAAGATGCTGCTGGCTGTTTACACGGGGCCCCGAAGAGTACATCAACAGAATGACGTGCTCAATCCAGCTAACAGCATGTCTTCACTTGCTTCCTAAAAGCTGGGTCTTTTCGTTTCGATTCCAGAATTGGCTTAATGTCCCGTGTTTGCCCGGCGATTGCCTCCTTCCAACTGCGGACTTTATCGGATGATACTTTCCAATGTTGACGAATCGCATTGGTTGATTCACCACAGACAGCCAAAACCAACCCACCCATCAACACAAGATCACCATTGGATTGAAGGGGCCAACCATTCCATGTGTCAACCACGGAAATTCGCTTCCTGGTAACATAGTCCTTCACCTTGTTGCCAATCTTGATTGGGGGCTTGTAAGGGCCAAATGCAAACGGAAACTCCACACTAACTACACGGGGACCAGGACGTGGTCTATCCGAGCCTTTGTTGATGTCACCATTCTCTTTCTCCCAGCGTTTGACAAGACGCAACACGGCTACCTGGTGAAACAGTCCGCCACTTTGCATGATGTAATCCGCATCATTCAGTTCATTAGCGATCTCCTCGTGAGTGTAGCTCTGACTGTGAAGCTCGACAATACGGGGCATGACATCCTGGTAGAAGTTGCGTGCCTGCTGGATTCGCAGGCGTGAGGCAATCTTCGGCCCCTTGCCGGCATAGCGACGGAGCGCCTCGGCACCGGCGGTTGCCCCAGGTATACTTGATCCCAGTTGTACGCCTTTCTTCTTCAGGCAGGCAAATGTGGCTTTGAGTTCCACACTCTTGTTGGCCGCCCCGTCTTCGGCCGCCGCAATCAGGGTTTCAAGAGTTCTAGGACAACAGGAGGATTGGTTCAAGGCAATGAAATCTCCACAACCACGCAGAATCTTCAAAAAGACATGACTCGTGCCCGCTTGACCGAGATTGCTGATGACAATCAGTCGGCCATCGGCCACTTCAAGAGCCCTTTTGAATGCTGGGAAAGATTTCCTCTTCATTGCCCCTGCCCGCTCCACCTCTTCGGCGATGATGTGGATGTCCTTACCGTCTAGGTAACGCTGAACCATCTGGCGTTGCTTCGCTGGTGGATTGGATAGCGTGGACCGGATGTAGAGGACAGCTTCTGTCATGTTTGGCCTCGTTTGACGTGTAATGTTGCTCAGTTAATGATAGCATTACCGGGTGGGTGTGTCAAATATCATCCCAAACCTCAAAACCGTGCCACCGGATACCCCTGGGAGGGGAGAAACCCAAGTTTGTGGTATCCCATAGTTGAAACAGGCCTAGCTTGTGGTGTATGATTGATGTATGAACGCAACCAACACCCTTACCAATCTGAGACAACTGCTTGCGGCCGGGCACAAAGTCCTCAAATGTGAGGTACATGACGGCCAGGTGGTCATCATCTTTGATGATCGGGAGATTCCGGCACCTGGCTTCAAAATTGGTGTCCCATGCCGGGCATTCGCGCAATTCGTTACAGAGGCTGGGCTCGATCGCCTGGTTGACAACGTCGAACGATACCTGGCGGCCCTGGAACCTGGCCAGGAGGGAGCAATCTGCTGGCCCGGCTTCGAGCCTGGGGACCCTTGACATGGTGCGATTCACGCTGCTGCTCTTGCTCTGGCCGGTCTCCGTTCTCGGGGCCGAATCCACTCCTTGTGGGGCGTCTTGATGAATTTGGCCAAGGCTCGGTAGGCCAGCGTCCATACCTCCCGACGTTGCTCGCGAGTGGCGTCAGGTTGAGCCCGGATGCTGTTCTTTGCTAGTTGGTGGAAGGCCGCCAGCTTCGACGCCTTCTCTTCCAAGAGGGCCGATGCCTGGTCAGCCCCACTGGTTGATTTGAGTTGCTGCAGAAAGTCTTCTGTGGCAACCTCCTTGAGAATGTCAATGTGGGGCCGGTAATCGTTGCCCGCCATTGACTGAACACGTAACGCAACTGAGGCGGCACGGAGGAGTTCGACTGCCATCTCGAAATGCAGGTCCCGAATCGCCCGGGCCGGGACACTTTGACCAGCCGCGTTTGTGGCCAGGATGCCGAGCAGGCAGGTCGCCAACAGGATTCGTCGGTGTGTCATTTGATGATCTCCAAGGTGATAGGATGTGCCTTCTCAAGCATAGCTCATATTGAGGGTCTGGACCGGGCGACCCCGAAATAGTCACATCTAGGGGTGTAGGCCCGCTATGCCGCGGGACTCCTAGTTGATCGGCTGGATTTGACCCTCCCCACTGGTGGCCGGTGAGGCTGGAAGGCTCGATACCGGCAACCGGCAACCGGCAACCGGCAACCGGCAACCGGCAACCGGCAACCGGCAACCGGCGACCGGCGACCGGCGACCGGCGACCGGCGACCGGCGACCGGCGACCGGCGACCGGCGACCGGCGACCGGCGACCGGCGACCGGCGACCGGCGACCGGCAACCGGCGACCGGCAACCGGCGACCGGCGACCGGCGACCGGCTTCCCGGATGCCAGGAAGGCTCGATACCGGATGCCAGGGCAGTAACAACCCCAAAAATGTCCCTGTAATCTTTTTCTGAGAAGGTCACTGTCATAACTCCAGGTGGGTCAACCACTTAGGACTCTTCAGGTGAGAGAAAGGGGTCAATTCACACTAATTCGTATTAGAGCTATAGCTTGTATTCTCCTTTAACTCTCTTTTATCTTTCTTTACATCCAAGAGTAATTACTTAGTTACTTATAAGCCCTAATAGGTGAGGTCAATTGACGCCCCGTAAGGACTTAGGGCGATATTTACCGCGTCAAACCCATAGTAACCATCCAGTACCCAATGAATTGATGTTGTCAAAAAGCATCCCACGCCCTAGCCTCGACTAAACCCCCCGTTCTAACCCCATGCTGGTCAACCTTGGAATCGGCCATAATTGTCTCCCTCATTCGGCCCACGACTGCCTACCTCCCCTGAGGGGTATGTTTTATGGCCATTTCAGGGCCATTTCAACAGCCTGATCGGAGCCAACTGGGAGGCCAACTGGGAGGCCAACTGGGAGGCCAACTGGGCGAGATCACCAGGCGACCCGGATCGGTTTGACGCGGCACGCTTCCTACAGGGGGTGCGGACCCCCCTCGATAGGGCAGCCGCGTGTTGTGGTGGCCCTACCCCGGTTCGGGGGTGGGATTTGACCCCTCCCCGGTGGGTATTTGACCAGCACGACCATCACAACCACACCCCCCTATGTGGGTGGGTTCCGATAGCTTATCTTATCGGAACCCTTCCATCCAGACGAAACCACCCACCACCCCCCACCTGCCACCCACCACCTACCCCAGGTGGGTGTGTTCATTTTGATTTAACAACAACGCAATTGCATTGTTCGTAACCGCGCGCATGTTTTCGCCCTCTTCTGTTGCCATAACCCTTTGCTATCAAAGGGCTTATGTTGCTTCCTATGCGCCAATATTGGTCCCTATTACGCAATTGCGTTGTCGAGTGTAGTCAGTTTGACTACACAACAGGGGGCCACCGATGTATGCACAACGCATTTGCGTTGTCGAGTGTAGTCAGTTTGACTACACAACAGAGGCTTCAGGATTCAGGCTTCAGGCTTCAGGATTCAGGCTTCAGGATTCAGGCTTCAGGCTTCAGGCTTCAGGCTTCAGGCTTCAGGCTTCAGGCGTCAGGCGTCAGGCTTCAGGCTTCAGGCTTCAGGCTTCAGGCTTCAGGCTTCCGGCGGCCGGCGACCGGCTTCCGGCGACCGGCTTCAGGCTTCCGGCTTCAGGCTTCCGGCTTCCGGCGGCCGGCGACCGGCGACCGGCGACCGGCTTCCGGCGACCGGCTTCCGGCGACCGGCGACCGGCTTCCGGCGACCGGCTTCCGGCGGCCGGCGACCGGCTTCCGGCGGCCGGCGGCCGGCGACCGGCTTCCGGCGACCGGCTTCCGGCTTCAGGCTTCCGGCTTCCGGCGACCGGCTTCCGGCGACCGGCGACCGGCTTCCGGCGACCGGCTTCCGGCGACCGGCGACCGGCTTCCGGCGACCGGCTTCCGGCGGCCGGCGACCAGCTTCCGGCGGCCGGCGACCGGCTTCCGGCGGCCGGCGACCGGCTTCAGGCTTCCAGCATCCCAGCATCCCGGCTTCCAGCATCCCAGCATCCAGGCTTCCAGCATCCCAGCATCCCGGCTTCCGGCGACCGGCTTCCAGCATCCCAGCATCCCGGCTTCCCGGCTTCCAGCATCCCAGCATCCCAGCATCCCAGCTTCCCGGCTCCCGCCTCCCGCCTCCTGGCTTCCTATATTAGTGTACGGGTGTATACGGTTTGCCGATAATCGCCACACCTCCACACCCCGCAACGCCTCCACCCATAGGCCAGTATACAGGGATACACCGCACCTACGCCTGCATTATCCCTACACTACTCACAATACCACCTTACAGGGATAATAACTTGGGATTCTCTTCGATTTTCTATTTGCAATCCTTCCCCGCTGTCGTTTGTGGTGTATTCTTTATATAGAGGGAACACCACTAACAACACCACACAAAGGGACACAACTATGATGGTCGGAATCGGAATCGTTGCCGTTGTCGTTTGCTTTGTCGGGATTTGCCTAATCGCCACAGCCGATCCGGGTATGCAAGGGAGGTTTTAACGATGGGTGGTCTCATCTGCAAACGCGAGATTCTAGCCCACCCCGCGCAGATCGTTCGCGCGTTTGGTTGGCGGGTGCTTGTTCGCTGCTTGCTGGCCAGCCGCCGGACTACGTTTCTTTCGATCTTGTCAACTTGTAACCGAATCTGAGGGAAAAACCAATGAGTGAGACGAAACACACGCCGAGACCGTGGAAAGTTGTTGATAATGACACGATAATCGGAAAAGATGGGAATGTTGTGGCTGAATGTTGCGGCTATTCCGTCAAAGCAAGGGACAAAGAGCAGCAATTGCAAGGCGGTCGCGAAGCTAATGCTGAGCTTATCGTCCGTTGCGTCAACTCACACGACGCGCTGTTGTAGGCGACCCTTGCGAATGTCTGCCGGACGATTGCAACTGTGACCCCGAATAATAACGCAAGAGGTGACAACAATGAACCGCCAGATACGCCGTCTGCAAAAGTGCATCAATGAAATTATCAAAATCCACGACGATGGCCGGGGCAGTGACGCAACGGCGCGATTGTTGGACGCGCTTAACGAGGAAATCGCCCGACGGGAAATGTACTGCAAAAACTAACCGCGCCCCACGGGGGCCACGTCGAGCGGGGTTTCGCGTTTTCGTCCATTGTCTGCTGGCAACCCGCAACACAACCGAATCTAGCAACACAAGGGGAACGAGAATGTACCTTAAAACAGAGAGTAAGCTTTTCCTATTGTTTCTCCAGCCACCGGGGATAGACGGCACCGATGCCCCTATAAAGTGTGTGGTTCGCAAGGTGACCTTACGACAACTAGGCCATTGGTTAGTGGGAAAGGCGAGATTGTACGGGCACAGCATATCGGTTTCGGGATGCTATGGGTGTGACGGCCTACCGTGTAGTGTCCCGCTTGAGGTTTACAATCGGGCTCCGATGACACTTCCCGCCAAACTGGTAGAAGCTTGGAACAAGGGCGGGGGCTGGAATTCTGCCGGGAGCGAAGGTCCGGCCGTCCGCCAATGGGCAAACGATAATTTGGACGAATTGCGAAAGTAACCCCGAATAATAACGCAAGGGGTGACACCATGGCCACAGCAACGCAACCCGTCCCGGTGTGGAGAATCAGGGCGCAATCTTGGGAGTTGATTGACAATAAGGAAACCCGGAACCCTTGCGCCCGCTGCAATTGTCACCCGGTTACGCTGTGGCGGGAATCGGGTGGGGAGGCGCTTTGCGGTCACTGCGCCTCTCGGGGGCTTATCGCAGGGTGACCACATTACACAAGTGAGGTGCAAAATGAACTTCCCAAGAGAATACCATTCGGCTTGCCGCTATCTTGTAAGGTTTGGGGGCCATGGTGGTTGTCCCCGTATCGGTCGACTGAAGATCGTTGCCGCATTGCGTGCATTGCGTGCTATCGACAGAGAGTTGGCCCAAGAGTGTCGAAAGGGGATGTTATTCATATCCGGACACTTCCCTATCAAGCAATCGAACTAACCACAGTAACCAACAACGCAAGAGGTGACACAATGAATACTATCGGCGAATTCGAGCTAATCGACCACGGGATAGAACACTCCCAATACTTCCAAGGCTGCGGGGTTGCTTTTACCCTGTTTGACAACGTTGTCACTGGCATCGGCGATAACCCTGCCGAAGCTATCGAGGATTGCTTGGAGCAAATTGCAATGAGCGGGTGGGAAACCGAGGGAATGGAATCGCGTGTCTTGGAGCAAGAGGGGTTGGAAGAAATGCCTACAACGCCAAGCGTAATAGACAAATACCCGGTTGACGGGGACGGGGAAGAGTGGGAGGGTGACTGCGAATTGTATTACCACGTTTCGATCCGCTGGAATGAGGAAAGCGCCGACTAGTACACTCGGGGCAACGGACTGCCCTAAGCTACTCTCACTGAGTAGCTTAGGATTGTCCGTTTCACCACGCAACAGGGAGAACCAA
>Ga0307377_10008568_pt1 | contig 10356 bp, 3 predicted proteins | sample TR3MG_FD_202535 | JGI IMG/M metagenome (GOLD analysis project Ga0307377, IMG submission 202535) | Soil microbial communities from Risofladan, Vaasa, Finland - TR-3 | ecosystem: Environmental > Terrestrial > Soil > Coastal area > Acid sulfate soil | place: Finland: Risofladan, Vaasa | collected... | reverse complement strand
TTAATTACATAATTTCCATAAGTAGCCGCATTTTGCGCATATACATAATCAACATATTGTGTAAATGTATTATAAGTATCTAATGATGCGTCAGTTATAAATGAACCAGCAAAAGATATAGAATTATTTGTTCCAGGAGCATTCCAAATAGAACTAAATCCACTTAAATTTTTATTTAATTGTGCATATCTATTTGTAGTGTCATTATCGTATATTGGTTCTGCACCATATAAATTAATCAAACTTTTTTGAATAGTTGAATTATTAACATAATATGGTGTTTTTACGAATGAATAATATGATGAATCAATCTGTGTTCCAGTAACAAATCCTCTATTTAATGGATCTATTAATGATTTTCCTGGAAGATATGAAGAATATCTCATATTATAATTAAGCTCATCGTTACCTTGATACCATATCATTAAAATTGTTTTTGTATTTTCATTAATGATAACTTCTATAGGACGTTTGTTACTTTTATTTTTTGATGGTGAAGAAATAAATGAAAATCTATATCTATCATAATTTTTAATATTCAAAACATTTTTAGCAACATTTTGTACCTTAAATGAAAAACTTAAACCCATAAAAATAACATTAATAGTATCTTTATACAAGTTATGATAAACTATAGATGAACGAGTTTTTTTAGCGTCTACATTATAATTTGAATATACTAATTTTGAAAAATAATCAATATATGGATATTCGAACATAGCTTCTTTAAATGTTAAATATGTAGATGCGTCAGAATCATAAATAACGTCGTTAATATCATAAAAAATATAAGATTCCCATGCCTTTTCACCGGGTGTCAAATATTTAAATGAAGGATAAGAAATTTCTTGCGTAAAGTTATAATCATCACATATAAAATTACTACTTACATCCAATATGTTGTTATTTAAAATGAGTCTTAATGAATTATTTCTACAGTCTGTTCCAAGACTTACCCATTTTGAAACAACGGGCACAATAAGACCATATTTTAATAATGTACTCGAATCATAATAATCATAAATATTTTCTTCACTTCCAGCAGATCCATCCTTTAAAGCTTTATAATTATAAGAACCATCTAATATAGCATAAGTGGCAATTGTATTATTTACAGCAGATAAATTAACACTATTATCAAATGTATTAAATAATGTTTTAGAACTATATAATCTAAGTGATGCATCTTTTTGTTCAATATATCCATTACCAGATTCTATAACAAAAGATCCCATAATTTCAATATTATAATTATCTCCTGCTTTAACATAAATTTTATATGAACTTACATCATCTTCTCTTTTATATGAATATTCACTTTTAAATCCTAAGGATATATCATATACATTGTAATCAATATCTTTAACAGGATTTATTCCCATAAGAGATATATTAAGAGGATATATGCTATATGCATTTAATTTATTACTTACAGTTTTGATGTTTGCATTAGTCATTATCAATACTTTATCTTTAATACTTAATGGATCTTTTACATATTGATATGAATTATTAGAAACATCAAAATCTATTATTTTTCGATACCATAAACTTGTATCTTGATAAAGCGTAGGTTCTTCAAATTTATCCAGTATGTTTTCAGAAGCATCAAAGGAATAAAGATTATTGTTTCCTCTATTAATAAAATCTAACATTATGCTTTGACGATTTCCGAATAATTCAAAATCTATAGGACCAAAAGACGCATCATATGAAAGTATTTCAAAATCACTACTATCAGGAGTAAATCTTCCAAAAAATGTTATATCTGAAGGTAACGCCGCACTATTAAATCCTGATGAAGAAACATCGAAATCAGTAAGAGTACATGCAGTTAATCTTTGAAATGCCCATTCTTCACTTAGATCTGCATCATCATTAAGAATAATAGATACCCAATTAGATCTCCTTATACCTGCTCTAAAATAAGTTTCGGGATAATCTGAAAATCTATTAATTGCTTCTTCTATTTCTCTAATTTGATCAACTACAGTTCCATTTATATCGAAATATGTTCTATAAACCGTAGGATATAAATTACTCGGATCTTCAGAAATAGTACAATATTTTTGACAATTATAATTACTTGCATCCACACTATAAATTTCCCAAATTTTATTTTGAGTTTTATTAATGATTCTTAAATGTTCTCCTTGCTCAAGAGTAGTATTAAGAGTTAACGTTATAAATGGATTATTATTTGTTTTTACAATATCTGTACTAAAAATATTTTCATATGGTTTGCTTACATATGAATTAAAAGATGAATCATTAATTTGATTAACATTTATAATTCTTTCTAATTTAATTTCGTTGTTTAAAACAAATATTCTATTGGCATAATTGTCTACAACATTTCCGCTTGAATCAAATATAGCCGAGTTCATAAATACACTACTATCTTTATCATCTAAAGATAATATTTCAACGGATCCACCAGATGTATCAGAATAATATGCAATTTCATATAAAACATTTTCGGTTAAATAAAGACCAAAATATCTGTTCATTGTGTATACACTAACATCATCATCACTAAAAATGAATTGGAGATTTATTAAATTTGGACATAATAAATTATTTCTTTCAAATCCTTGTGATAAAAATGCGTTTAAACCTGTAAAATTATTAGACTTTTTATCAAAGAAATATGTTGTTTCTGATCTTCCAGTTATAACTCCTTTATCTATTGCAATACCATACCAACTATTAGGATCTGATTGATTAGCAGAAGGATCTGTTAATGATAAAAATACTGGAGCTGGAATTTTAACAACATCATTCATATGTGTTGCTAAATATTTTCCAAGAGGAGATTTATCTTTTATACTCCAGCTTTTAATTATATCACTATTTTCTAAGTAATTAAAGGCTAAAAGAGAAATAGAAGAATCATCATATGTTTCAGTGTTATAAACTCCGTCTAATCTAAATACAGCAAAATAATCCGGTAATTTTGAATTTATCCAAAGTGGAGCAAGCAAACCATTATCTTCAATGTATAATTCATCTTTTAATAATCTTGCTCCATAGTTATATGTAGTATCAAATTGATCTTTATATTCTGTTTTTGGCGTAGCTATAGAAAGTGTATTATTAGCACTTACTTTATAAATTTCTCCTAAAGGCATCGATGAAAATACATTTCTAATATCACTTGATAAAACACTGTTTCCAGAAACTTTTTGTTTACGATATTTTTTATTTGATAATATATCTGATACCTTAAAGGTGTCAAGAAATAAATTGCTGCTGCTATCTGTGCAAAGAACTATGTTTCCTGTAAATTTAGGATTTGTTCTTAATATCATATATGAAGCATGGTCATCAACTAAAATATCATCATTATCATATGTATTAATTTCTCCCGAAGAAACAATATATGGTCTATTTAAAATTGAAACATCGTGTATCGATACATCGGTTGTTCCTGTAGAAAAATCTACAATGTCATAAAATTTAAATGTAAGATTTGAATCAAATTTATAATTTATATCAGAATAAACGTGAAATGAAGCAATATTATTTGTTTCGTCTAATTTTAAAGCGTATCCTATTGATGCAGAATAATCATTAATATCAAGACCGTTTACATATAACATTCTATCTCCTATACAACAGTCAGGAAGAATCCAGTATTCAGACGCATCATAAGTAAAATTTAAAAATGCCTCAGGATTTTTAGAAGTTAATATAGCAGTTTTATTGAATTGCTTCATGGATTTTTATATTATTTATGGCGTAATATCATAAAAGAAATCTTCGTATATTGATGGATCTCGATTAATAATATATTGTAGCCATTCTTGTAATGTTGTAGTTAATTGAGTAGAAACAGCCCACGATAAACTAGGTGGTTTTTGTATAGTAACATAAGTATTTAATGTAATATCATCTATGTGAGATTGTAGATTTGCTGTATTAACTTTTTCTACTATATTAAGATGATTTCGTGTCTTTTGATCATATGCAAGATTAACTGCTTGATGTTTAAAATATGTTCCAGTTCCAGATGCTGGATTAGGAATACTGTCGGCAATATGAGTAGGAACTCCTGCTGCTGATAGTGTTTGATCAAGCTTGATAGTTTCTTCTTCAACTGCAGCATCACTTAAAATGTTTGTTATTTGATTTGATGTTTCAAGATTTACTGGAAATTCGACTATAACTGGCGTTGACCAAGAAGATCTTAAAGGATTTAAAGGCCAGCCCGCTTCTGATATTGATCGTATTTTGAGTTCAACTTTTTCTCCTTTTGTTATTGGAATATCTAACTGATTAATGTTGTTTAATTCTCCATCGGAGATATTATCGATAACCCAAACATATGTTTCTGTTGATGCATCATAAACTTTTGTTTTAATGGAGGTTGGAATTATAGTCCAATCTGTAAAAACGCCTTTTATAACTTGTCCAGTAGAAGGATCTTTATATTCATATGTATTAAGAGCAACACCAGTATTGTCTAATTTAATATAACGATATGCGTATTCAAATTGTATAATTTCCTGATTATTATTTGATTCTGGAATTGGGAAAAATCCGCGTATTCTATATTTAGGATTTGTAGAAACCGCTGAATTTTCGTAAGCAAGTGTAGCAAGTGATCTAACTAGAGATTGATATTCTATTGTTCTTTTTGATAAATCAGTATTATTTGCTGAAATTTTTGCGTTTAAATCCGCTCTTTCTCCTTCTTCTGTTAATTCAACTAGTTCTGCTTTTTGTTGTGCAATAGTTGTTTTAAGACTATTAATAATTGTTTTAGTTGACTCAATTTGTGTCTGTGTATTTTTAACTGATTCGGTATCTAATGCAGCATTTAATTGAGTATTTAATTGTTTAACAGCAAACATATCTGCAGTGATAAAGGGAACATTTGGAATTAATCCTAAAAATGATGGAATAAAGTTTTCTTTTGCCTGTCCTTCTAATTGTTTTCCAAAATCATAAACATGAGAAGTATAATAATCATCAAGAGTTATATTTCCATTATTAATTACCAAATCATTTGTAAAAAATGTAATGCCATTACTCCATTCATCAGCGACAATATTAAAATCATCATTAACACCCTTAATAAAAATAGCGTTGCATTCATTAAATCCTATAGGAATATGCAATATTTTTGATGAAAATGGAGAATTATATATCTCAAATTGATTATTAATTGTAGGATGATCCATACCTACATGAGGCACAATATGAACTCTTTTTTCATTAATTTGAATATCATCAATTGTCCATACAGAATTACCATATCTAAGATGATCTCCAACTGCTAATTGATAATTTTTTATTATAGGACTATCTGAAGTAACTCCGTAATGCATTGTATCGAGATAAAACCATTCTTTTCTTGAAATAGTTCTTTTATCTGTAATTACAAAATATCCGCTATAAGGTTCAGTTAAAAGTGGAAGATCTTGAAGTTCTTCGTCTTCCCAATATTTTTTTCCTTCTTCATTAAGATATGTTACAGTTTCATAATAAGTTCTATTAACTCCAATGATATTATCTAAAAACCATTGTGTCTCTTCATCATCATAATTATCAAATATAACTCTTTTAACTAAAACTCTATCTGAACGATCATCTATCTTATTTTTAAGATCAAATGATACTATAAGTTGAGGAGACATCATTGATTCAAAAAACCAATTGCTTCTTGTAGTAAATTTTGTCGGAGCAGAAATATTATTTATTTTACTCGGAGATATTGCAACAGGTGTCGTACTTATTTTACGATATGTTCCATCATTTAATAGTACTACTCCTTCTCCGCTTATAAAAGTATCCATTGCTTGATAAAGAGAATTCACTTTATTAATTACTGTATTATATGAAGGTAATGAATATGTAACTAAAGATGCATCTCCAGTTATTAAATCTGTTTGTTGAACAGATAAAGTAACAGAATCTTCTTGCGTTGTTAAACTTTCGCTCAATTTAATAACATTTTCCATAGAAATGTTCATTTGCTCAACTAAAAGATTGATTGTTTCTGTAAATGAATTATTATTTGCCATATTTTATATTAAATTTAATTTTTATATTGATGCATCTTCATTAATTTTTCCAATTATATCTATACTACCATCTGTAGTAAATTTAAATAATGCAGTATTATCATATAAGAATAATAAATTATTATTACTTACATCTATTTTCCAATCGCCAAGATATACAGAAGTGTTATTTATTATAATATTATCGCTAGCATCTCGTATTGCATTTTCAATAATAAGATCTTTTACTTTTACACTTACGTCAAATTGTGCAGAATAAGTAGGATTCTTAGTAAAAAATCCTAATTTTCCATTTTTCATATATATAGATGAATCAACAAGCGGATCATCGCCATCAACAAACATCGCAATTGTATTTTCAGTTCCGGTGATATCTCTTTCAACATCATTAACGCGATATTCTAGATTATTTATTTGATTTAGGACATTTGTTTGATTTGCTGTAATATCTAAGTACTGTTCTGTAATATAATTAATTGTTCCAGTATGTTGATTTAAAATACTAAGTGTTTTATTTAAATTATTGAATACTTCTGTAAAATTTTCTAGCGCCGTTTGTGAAGATGTTGATTCATCATATATTGTAGCAGCAGTATCATCTAACATATAATCAGATTTAACATTTAATCTGAAAGAATATGAAGTTCCAAATCCTGCCGCACCACTTTGTATTTTAGTGATTGACGGTAACTCAATTTCATTAAGAGGATAATCTTGTGTATTTCCACTTGGAGGATCTAAAAATAATATTCCTAATAAATTAGTTGCTAATGTTTTATCTAAAACTTTATTATAAACTGAATAATAAATGAGAATAGAGTTAAAATCAAATTCATCATCTTCAGCTAACTCAGTTGCTAATGTATCAAAAGTTAATGTTGTATCATCTAAAATAGTTTTTAGATTTGTTAAATTAAACTCAATTGACATACAATCAACTTTAGAACGCTTAAATTCAATATTTATTGTATCATATAAAAGATTAATATTATAAATACCTTCATCAATGTATTGTGAGCTATCAACAAAATAACATCTGCTATCATTAATATTAAATGTATTATACATAAATGTATCATACGTCCACCACCAACCGGCAGTCCAACCCGCTCCATCACTACAATCATAAAACATAGCCGGCGTGGGATCGGTGACGTGAATGCTAGAATCTGCCAAATCATAATAGGCTTTAATATCTAACGCATCTGGATGAGGCTTTGTATAAGTTTCTCTTCCCTTAATATTTACAGCTCCCCCTGTTATTGATAATCCAGAATAATAATTATCGTCTTCAACTTGTTTAAAATATACAGGAGTTTTTCCATATGAGGTAGGAACTAAAACATAGGTTTCATTATAAGTACCAAACGTATCTGTACGTACTGAACCAGCGCTAATTGTTCCAATACATTTAACAATTGAATTATACCCTACTGAAGTATCGTCGGCATCTGCTTCTTCTTGCCAATATGTTCCGGCAGCAGTACTTACATCTGTCCAACGAATAGCGCCAGTTTCTTTTAACCATTTCCAGAATACTCTTTCTGAAACAGTTGTCATTAATGCTGGATTATAATCATCTTTAACTAGTAAGTTTGTTTCAAGATTTAATGCATAATTTTGAAAACTTTCTGCTATAATTACTCTCCCATCTTTTATATTTCCATCTTCAAGAAATGATTGATACGCGCCAGGAATTGCAAATACATTAAATTTATTTTCTTGTAAATTTTCAGGCACATCTACAGAAGGAATATTTAATAATGCATAATGAGATAATTTTACTGTGTTATTTCTTTCATTAATATTTAATCCGATATCTTCAAGCGCGCTTGAAAAAGTAAATATAGTACCACCCAGGGTACGCATGCGTTTCACAAAAGGAGTTACAATTGCCATATTATAATTTTATTTTATTGTAATTTTTATCAATTATCATTATATAATTTGAACCATTTTTAATTACAGCTTTTTTCTTGTTTAATATTTTTTGTTTATCTATTTTCGCTAAATAAGAATTTTTACATTCGATAAATAAATTTAAAGAAGGTATATAAAAATCAGGAAAATATATGTATTTATGTCCATTAAAATCATATTTTATAGCACATCCATTTTGAATATCCGGATATGTATCATAATATTTTTCTAAAAAATCTAATTCATAAGAACCTCTATAATAAATATTCGTATTTTTAAATAATTTAGAATAATATGAGTTAACTTGTGATTTTTGAAAAATACTGAAATTTTGTAATGGCGCTTCTACCCCGTATTTTTTTATATTAGTATTTTTTATTTTTTCTCGCACTAATTTATTTTGATTAGGATTTTCAACACCATATCTTTCTTTGTTAGTTTGCTTAATTTTATTTTTAACATCATCTCTTTGAAATGGATTGCTACAACCCCATGTTTTTTTACATTTTTCTATTATATCTTTTCTCTGATATGGATTTTCTACTCCATATTTTTCAAAGTGCAATTTTTTTCTATAGATATTTAAACACGTTCTTGAACAACAGTTTTTATATCCATTTCCTATAGATCTATATTTTGTAGGTTTTCCACATATTTTACAAATACCGTCTATTGGTTGTTTTAGAAATTTATCATAATATTCTTGTGAAATTTTATGAGTTTTAACTACATGTGAAGACAAATAATTCATATTTTTGAATTCTCGTTTACATATTTTACATGTTATAGTTGACATATTTATAAATTATATTTTTAAATTATTATATAGGTTTCTCTGTATTGTTTAACAAACCAAGTTGTTCTCAAGACGCATCATATTCAATTGTAATTTTATTCTTGTTCCTCCTTGAGTTCGCATTCTTTTAACAAATGGCGTTGTCTGTGACATATGATTTATAATTTTATTTTAGTATACAAAATAGACTTTATTTTATATATCTAAACTAAAAATATTTTTAAAAAAGAATAAATAAAATGTTTGAAATGTTTTTAAAATAATTGTGCTTAAGATGAAATTAAAATTAATTGACTTCCATATTTTAATATTTTAGCTAAATATTTTAAAAATTTATTTAAATGACGTATTTCATATTCATATGCTCCAATTTCTGGCGGATCAGTAACAACATTTCCTTCATAATCTAAACCAATACTTACGTCTATTCCTGCATTTATAGCTGGAGATATATCTCGTAATCTAAAATCAGTTTCTAATAAATAAGATCCACTGCTATTTATGAATTTAGGATCAATAGTTTCTGACGTATTAGGACTGTTTAGATCAAATCCAAATCCTTGCCATTCTGACCAATTTCTTGCGCTATCCGCCCAATAAAATAAACTACCATTTGTATATAAATTATAATCACACTCAAAGGTTCCAGAATTAGTTCCTTCCCAATATATATAATAATTTCCCCCCGATAAAGCTCCTATTATATTATTTTTTATTTTTATAGATGCTCCATCTGGTATATTACTTGTTGATCTTATAACATATTCTGAATCTTCTTCTGACATTAAAACATTATTATAGATTCTTACATCTGCAGTTACTGGAAATGCATCCTGAAATCTAATACACCCGTAATTACCGGCTGATTTTACTATTATGTTATAATATATTTCTAAAATTCCAGTAACATCATCTGATCCTATTGATATTGCCTCACCCCAATCAGATATATAATTTTCTTTAACGGTAACATTTGCTATACTTCCTGTTGTGCCAAGGAGTATTCCTGGTTGATCTATAATGGTACTTCCGTTATATATTTTATTACCGGAAATTTCACCAAGACTATTATTTGCCATTCTAATCGCTGAAAATTTTCCATCTGCTGGTCTAGTTGTATAAAAGCATGAATTATCTTTAATATAAATATTACTACTATCCTGTGATTGATAAATAAACGAACCTTCTATTCCTGATACCCACCCTGAATCCTGCTCAATGGTATTTCTCTGACAATAAACGTAAGTTGAATTACCAGCTATTAGTATTCCTGTATATCCAAAATTCTTTATATAATTATCTTCAAAATAACAATAATCGGCTTGGTGCGTATCAATACTTTCCCATGAAATTATATCTTCAACTCTATTAAATTTTGCATAAACATATTTAGGATAACTAACAGATGTTCCTGACGTTGAAAAATAAATGCCATACGCATTATCTCCTACTCCTTCTCTTGTTGAAGTATGTACATAATTATAATATACTTTATTATTTGATAGAGTTCCTGCTGCATTTGTTCCTTCTAATCCTATACCTGCATATCCAAAATCGTGAATATGATTACTATATTCTGATGCTGTAGCTGTTTGAATTGCGGTTATATCT
>Ga0307377_10008567_pt1 | contig 10356 bp, 8 predicted proteins | sample TR3MG_FD_202535 | JGI IMG/M metagenome (GOLD analysis project Ga0307377, IMG submission 202535) | Soil microbial communities from Risofladan, Vaasa, Finland - TR-3 | ecosystem: Environmental > Terrestrial > Soil > Coastal area > Acid sulfate soil | place: Finland: Risofladan, Vaasa | collected... | reverse complement strand
AAATTGTGGGTTCGGAGAATATCCATCTCGCGTTGGAGGACCGGATGTGCTATTCCTATGACGGCACATTCCGAACCTTTTTGCCGGACTATATCGTTAGGCCGAAAAGTACCTTGGAGATTCAAGCGATTGTAAAATTGGCGGCGGCTTGTAAGATCCCACTTTATCCAAGAGGAGCGGGAACGGGGTTAAGTGGGGGCTCCGTTCCCGTTAAGGGGGGGATCGTCATGGATCTTACCCGCTTAAATAGTATATTAGAGATTGATGCGAAGAATTTGTTGGCGATTGTTGAGCCGGGGGTCATCACGGGCGACCTCCATAAGGCAGTTGAAGCCTTAGGTTTATACTATCCGCCCGATCCTGCGAGTTTAAAAATTTGTACTATGGGTGGTAATGTGGCCGAGGGAGCGGGTGGGCCCAGGGCCATTAAATACGGGGTCACTCGAGATTATGTGATGGGGTTAGAAGTGGTCACTGCTGCAGGGGAAATAATCCGTATCGGGGGTCGGACAGTTAAAAATGTTGCAGGTTATGACTTAACACGGCTCTTTGTCGGTTCTGAGGGGACGCTAGGGGTGATTACCCAGATTATAGTAAAGCTCATTCCTAAACCAGAAGCTAAAAAGACGATTATGAGTATGTTTCCCAAACTCGATGGGGCGGCAAATACAGTGCCTCAAATCATTGCTAAAGGGATTATTCCAGCTGCTTTGGAAATCATGGATGATTTGGCCATTAACTGTGTGGAAAATCACCTGCATATGGGACTTCCAAGGGATTCAGAAGCCGTTCTTTTGATCGAATTGGATGGAGACAAGGAGGTCGTTGAAAAACAGGCGCCTATCATTGCCCGAATCTGCCAAGACAATGGAGCATCAGAGGTAAGAGTAGCCCGTGATGATGCGGAATCAGAAGAACTCTGGAAAGCTCGCCGCGCAGTTTCGGCCGCAATCGTACAATTGAATCCGACCAAAATATCGGAAGATGCTACGGTTCCCCGGACGCAGATTCCGGAGATGATTCGACGTTTGAAGAAGATTTCCGTTAAGTATAACCTGCCAATGCCGATTTATGGGCATGCAGGGGATGGGAATTTGCATCCAAATATATTAACCGATCGTCGTAATTCAGAGGAAATGGAGCGGGTCGAAAAGGCGGTAGAGGAAATTTTTAAAACGACGGTGGAACTAGGGGGGACGCTGTCAGGAGAACATGGAATTGGGCTAATGAAAGCTCCTTTTATGAAACTCCAATTTACGCCAGAGGAAATTCACTATTTCCGGGAAATCAAGAAGGCATTTGACCCCCATAACATTCTCAATCCGGGAAAGATTTTCGGGGGTGAGGAAAGTGAAGGATTATTCACATCTCCAAAAAGAAATTGATCACTGTAGTAAATGTGGAGGCTGTTTGGCAGCTTGCCCTATTTATGGGGAACTGGGTGTAGAAACGATGGGTTCAAGGGGCCGAGTTTTTCTTTTTAGTCAATACTTAGAAGGGAATTTGGAACTAAGCAAAAAATTTGCTGAGATCATGTCTCTTTGCTTATTGTGTAAAAATTGTACGGCTACCTGCCCGAACGGAGTGGCGACAGATCAACTTGTTTTGGCCGCTCGCAAGGAGCTTGTCGGTAAATATGGATTACCTCTAATTAAAAAGACAGTTTTTCATCACTTGCTCAAGTCCAATGGACGCTTAAACCTAGTCGCCCAGTTATTAACGGTCTACCAACGAACCGGACTACGGTGGTTGGTGCGAAAGTCCCGTCTCTTAAAACCTTTCCCATCCGACTTAGAAGCTAAAGAGAAGCTACTCCCGGATATTCAAGGAGGACGCCCTTTCAGGCAAGAGGTTTCCCAGAGGATTTCAGTGGAGAGTCCGCAACGGCGTGTCGCATATTTTACGGGTTGCATGACGAATTACGTTTTTCAAAACACAGGGAAATCTGTCCTCAACGTGCTCAAAGAGAACCATGTAGAAGTCTTCATTCCGGAGCAGTTGTGTTGTGGGGTGCCAGCGGAGGCGAGTGGGGATGAGAAAACTATGTTGCATTTAGCCGCGGAGAATGTTAAATTTTTCTCTAAGTTAGAGGTTGACGCGATTATTACCGATTGCCCAAGTTGTGGGATGGCTCTCAAGGAATACGGAGAGAAATTGGGGACTGAAGAGGCCAAAGCATTTAGTTCTAAAGTCAAAGATATTACCCAGTTCCTGATGCAAGATATTGAACTTAAGATTCCAATCAGTAACGCTCCGGTCACAGTGACTTATCATGATCCTTGTCATGCCATTAGGGGTCTAAAAATTCAAAATGAACCACGTGAACTGCTTAAAAAAATTCCGGGTCTTACACTGAAAGAAATGAACGGGGCGAGCCAATGTTGTGGTTCAGCGGGTTCATTCAATTTATCTTATTATCAGATCTCTATGCAGATCCTAGATAAGAAACTTAAGAATATCGCAGATACTGGGGCTGAAGTGGTGGCTACCGCTTGTCCGGCCTGTGAAATGCAGATTGGGCACGGAGTTCGCAACAATCATCTGACGCAAAAAGTAATGCACCCGATCGAGTTGCTTAGTCAGGCCTATTTGGCTGGGGATGAAGTGTGACATGAATTATGAACTCTTCTGTATTATCCGTAGTTACGGCGGTTAAGCAAAAAAGAGTGAGCCTATCCGATAAAATTCAGTGAATTAAAAAACATTTGAGAGAGGTCTAAGTATGTCGTTTGAATTAAAAGGGGTTTATGCTCCTATTCCAACACCGTTTGTGGACGGCAAAATTGCCTACGATAAATTGGAGAGCAATTTAGACTATTGGCTTGGCTCCAAGCTTGAGGGGCTTGTCGTGTTAGGTTCTAATGGTGAGTTTGTACTATTGAGTTCTGAAGAAAAAATCCAGCTTATTACGTTTGTTTGTCAAAAAGCTAAGGGCCGTAAATCTGTTATTGCTGGAACGGGTGCAGAGTCCACCTCAGAAACCATTTATTTGAGTCACCAAGCTGCCGTCGCCGGGGCTGACGCTGTTTTGGTGGTAACACCTAATTACTATAAAGGTTCCATGTCAGACAAGGCACTGATACGATTCTATCTTGATGTGGCTGAGGCCACATCTGTTCCGGTTATTTTGTATAATATGCCAGGTAATACAGGAATTAATTTATCATCCAAAGTAGTGGCAGAGTTGGCTCAACATCCTAACATCATTGGCATCAAGGATAGCGGGGGAAACATTGTCCAGATTACTGAGGTAATTCGAAACACCCCTTCTGATTTTGCAGTGTTTGCGGGTTCTGCAAGTTTTCTCTACGCCAGTTTGGCCTTAGGGGCCAAAGGCGGAACTTTAGCACTCGCCAATGTATTCCCCAATGAGTGTGCCGAGGTTCAAAAATTATTTGAAGCAGGCAAATGGGAAGAGTCTAAGGCTTTGCAACTTAGACTCATGGAGAGCAATGCTGCGGTGACTGCCCGCTTTGGGATTGCTGGACTTAAAGCTGCTTTGGATATGCTCGGCTATTATGGAGGAGATCCCCGTCCACCCCTCCTGCCTATAGGAGAACTAGAAAGAGCGGAACTTAGAGAAATTTTAACCCGTACACAATTCGTTACTAAGATTGGTTAAAAACCGGAAATCTCCTCCCTTTTTATAAAACAGCTGCTTCAAAAGGCAGCTCCTTCATTTATTAAGGTCTAAGTGTAGGAATCGGTGAGAAAGGATATTCACGTTAATTTGAAATCACCTTATTAGGTTATGAGGAGGGAACATATGAGCATTGAACAGTTGCTTGACCATATACAAATTCCTAAAATGGTTAGAGTACGTCAGAATTTTCCCAGACCCGTTCTCGCCGATATTGCGAAAACGGTACGGGAAGAAATGCAACGGCCAGAAATTATTGGGCGAATAAAAAGCGGTGATAAGATTGCGGTTACGGCCGGTAGCAGGGGTATAGCGAACATTGTCCTCATACTTCGGGAAGTGGTAGCCACTTTAAAAGCCATAGGAGCAGAGCCCTTTATTATACCGACCATGGGGAGTCACGGCGGGGCGACGGCTGAGGGGCAAGTGGAAGTACTACATAGTTTGGGTATTAGTGAGGAATCGGTGGGTGCCCCGATTCATGCCACTATGGATGTCGTACAAGTGGGAGTGTCAGCCGGAGGAATGCCTGTCTACTTCGATAAGTATGCCGCTGAGGCTGATGCTACGGTGGTGGTTAACCGGGTGAAACCGCATACTTCCTTCCGGGGAGCATACGAAAGCGGCTTAGCTAAAATGATTGCGATCGGGCTGGGTAAACAAAAGGGAGCTGAGATTTGCCATGCCGGAGGTCCAGAAAAAATGCCCCAACGAATCGCAGACATCGCTCAAACGTCTATAGAGAAAACAAATGTAATTTTTGCGCTGGGCATCATTGAGAATGCTTTTGACGAGACCAGTAAGATTGTGGCTCTCTCCAAGGAAGAAATCATGACGCAAGAGCCAGAACTCCTGCAAGAGGCCAAGGCTAATTTGCCGCAAATTCTGTTTGCTAAATACGATGTCCTCATCGTTGACGAAATTGGCAAAAACATCAGCGGACTTGGTATGGATACGAATATCATCCATAGATTTCCTACGCTTGCCGTTCGATTTGAACCTTCTGTACAAAGAATTGTGGTTATAGACCTCACCGATGAATCGCACGGAAATGTTCATGGCTTGGGACTGGCTGATGTGTGCACTAGGCGGGTATTTGAAAAAATTGATTATAGTAAAACCTATCCCAATCCCTTGACCTCCAGGCTTCCAGAGGCATCCAAGATCCCGATGGTTATGCAGAACGATATTCTTGCGATTAAAGCAGCCATTCAGACTTGTTATGATGTGGATTATACCAAGATCAGAATTGTAAGGATCAAGAATACTCTAAGATTAGATGAAATTCTTATTTCCGAGCATCTCCTTGATCAAGCGCGGTCAGATCCAAGACTAGAGATAGTGGGAGATCCACAACCGATGGTCTTTAATGAGAGGGGGGATTTGCTAAGAGACTTCTAAAGGAATCTACCGCGCATACATCATTAAATCCCCAAACAACCACCCTCCGCTAACCTCTACAAAATGGGGGTGGTAACAAAGCTATTCAGGCTGCAATCAAAACCTGAAATATCTTGGATAAAACGAAAGTCAGAATGGTTAGGGTTAAAGATACCTTGCGTTTCGGAGAAATTGAAGTATTCGAAAATCTTATTGAAGAAGTCAAGAGAAATTCCGATATGGAAATTCTGAGCTCTGCATATGACCTGAAATTTAGCGAGCAGGGAAATCTTTTTTAGTAAATTCCGTTGTTCAACTATTGTAGTTGATTGTTTCGCCACAATAATTACTATTGATAACGGGAGATAGAGGAAAGGGGGAAATGCACGTTGAAGAAGATGTTGCGTGGCTCAGAAGAGTTATTTGAGGGGATTAAGGGAGCTTATCCCAGGGCCATGTTTAAATCGGTAGGCTATACGAAGGAAGACCTGAAAAAACCTATCATCGGGGTGGTAAGTGCCTGGTCTGAAATGCATCCAGGGAGTTACAGCAATAAGGAGTTGGCTCAGTTTGTTAAAGCTGGGGTTTGGGCCGCAGGGGGAACTCCGGTGGAATTTCATACCATAGCGGTCTGTGATGCGGTCGCTCAAGGTTTAGGGATGCATTATTCTTTACCAAGCAGAGAAATTATCGCAGCCGAAATTGAATTAATGGTGGGAGCTGGTGGCTTTGACGGTCTGGTCTTAATACCGTCTTGTGATAAATCCCCGGTCGGAATGCTTATGGCGGCCGCCAGGCTCGACATTCCAACCATTTTTTTGCCGCCTGGCCCAATGCTTTCTCATTTCGATGAGAATGGACAACAACGAGTCATGTCCGATATTAAGGAAGCTATGGGGTCTAATAAAAAGCAATTGATCACAGACGAACAGTTTGAGGCTATTGAGAGCGATACGTGCGCAACGGTTGGAGTTTGCGGCATGATGGGTACAGGAAATACCATGGGCTGCCTCATTGAAACTCTAGGTATGAGCTTGCCTGAGACCGCGACGACTCCGACAGTATACGCCGAAAAACGCCGTCAGGCTAAAAAGACTGGGGAACGCATTCTGGAAATGGTTCGCGAGAATCTGAGGCCAAGGCAAATCTTGACTCCTGCTAATCTAGATAATGCAGTTCGCTTTCTTATGGCCATTGGAGGCTCTACAAATACTATCCTGCACTTGCCGGCTCTTGCCCGGGAAGCAGGGTTCGAATTAACCCTTGATCGTATCGATGAACTATCTGGTGCAACACCCTGCGTTGCTAAATTTAAACCCTCCAGTAAGTTTTCTCTGTGGGATTTTTTCCAAGCAGGAGGAGTAGGTGCCATACTTGGGATTCTAGAGCCACTTATCAACATGGATGTACTTACAGTGACTGGGAAAACTATCGCTACCTATAGTCAGGAAGTAAGAAATTGGGAAGCCATCCGTCCCTTGAATAATCCGTTTCACCCTCAAGGCGGGGTGGTTATCCTGAAGGGTAATCTTGCACCGGATGGTGCCGTTATTAAAGTGAGTGGGATCAAGAATGCGCCAACACGCCAGGTGGGTACTGCAAAGACCTTCGATTCGGAAGAAGATTTGATGGACCACATTATGAATAAAGAAATCAAACCCGGCGATGTTTTAGTTATCAGATATGAAGGACCCGCGGGAGGCCCTGGTATGAGAGAAATGTCTATCCCAGCTGCCCTGCTGACAGGGATGGGCCTTGGCGATAGTGTAGCCATGATTACGGATGGTCGCTTTTCCGGCGCCACAAAGGGTTTTTGTATAGGTCATGTAACTCCTGAAGCCCACGTGGGGGGACCTATCGCCGTTGTCCAAGACGGCGATATGATCGAAGTCGATATTGAACACAAACAGTTAAATCTGCTGATTAGTCCTGAAGAAATGGGAGAACGCTTAGCAAAACTATCGCCTCGGAAGCCTCCGGCCGATACAGGATTCCTTGGATTATACTGTCGTAATGTTGGGCAAGCGAATCATGGTGCCCTGTTAGAAAATAAAGATTAAGCGAGTTAGGATGATATAAAAATGCTTACGGCTTTACGCATTGATCCTCGTGATAATGTGGCTGTTGTACTTAGAGAGGTTCAAAAGGGAGAAGAGGTGCTCGTGAATATGATAACAGGCGCCGTTCATTTAACGGCCCAAAGTGATATCCCTTTTGGACATAAAATAGCAGTAACTACCCTTCTTGAAAGTGATCCCATTATTAAATACGGAGAAGAGATTGGAAATGCAAAAAAACCTATCCAGCCTGGAGCTTGGGTTCATCTGCAAAATGTCTATTGCAAACGGGGCCGGGAGGACTAGAACGGTAAATACTTCCGGGGAGAGGAATAAAAGACACATGCATACATTTTATGGATACAGACGTCAGCAAGGGTTACCGGGGTTAAGGAATTGGGTTGCTATTATTCCGTCCGTTTTTTGTGCCAATACTGTCGTGCGGCGGATTGCCCAGCAAGCGGCAGGAACAGTTGAGCTCATCCATCCAGTCGGTTGCAGTCAGGTCGGTTTAGACTTGGAACTCACGGCAAAAGCATTAAAGGGAGTTGGCAGGCACCCGAACTTCTACGGTGTTATCGTGGTAGGACTTGGGTGTGAGCGGTTTCAGGCCAAAGAATTAGCTGACAGTATTGCCGCAACGGGTAAACCTGTAGAAATGATCGTGATTCAAGAAGAAGGTGATACCCAAAAAGCTATTGATAAAGGAGTTCGTTTGGCACAAAAGTTGGTAGAGCAAGCGGCCAAACAGCAAAAAGAAGAATTTCCTTTATCCGAACTTTGTTTAGGCCTTAAATGCGGTGGAACGGACGCGACCTCGGGAATTGCTGCCAATCCAGCCCTTGGATGGGTCACAGACCAAATCGTCGCTGAAGGTGGCAGTGCCATGTTGACCGAGGTCACTGAACTAATTGGTGCTGAGCATGTTCTTGCCCGAAGAGCGGTTACCCCTATAGTCGGACAAAAAATCCTGGACATTGTCCGTAATATGGAAAATAAATTGAAGACTGGAACAGCCCGTAGCGATTTCCAAAATCGTTCGGCATTGATCTCGCCAGGCAATGAGGATGGCGGAATAACGACGGTAGTAGAGAAGGCCTTGGGAGGAATTCATAAAGGGGGAACTGGGCCAATCACTGGAGTACTTGCTTATGGTGAGACCCTAGAAGAGCATGGCTTATATATCTTAGATTGTCCTGGTCATGATGGGGAAGCCGTGACGGGACTTGTGGCCTCTGGTTGCCAGGTCGTCGTTTTTACGACAGGAAGAGGGACACCCACTGGTTTTCCTGGTGTACCTGTTATTAAAATCACAGGAAACACTTCTACCTATGAGCGCATGAAGTACAACCTTGACTTCAACGCTGGGGAGATTATTGACAAGGGTTTAAGCATCGCCGAGGTTGGCGAAGGACTCTTGGAGAAGGTCATTGAAACTGCCTCTGGTGTACCTACGAAAGCTGAAATCGGCATGAATGATGAGCTGTTCTGTATTACCCGTAGTTACGGTGGTTAATCAAAAAAGATCGAGTCTATCCATTAAACAGTTCTCATTGTTGCCAAATTCACACAAATTAGCTTATAATAGTCTAAAGGTTACAGGTAATGATCGTTTAGATAGATAGGAGCGATTGGGTGGTTGGTAAGAAAACAAATGATTTTCTAATCGTCAGTAAAAATATTTTGCCCGAAGCCATTTTAAAGACTGCACAAGCAAAAGAACTCCTTGTCAAAGGAGATGTCTATACGATCAACGATGCTGTCGAGCGTGTAGGACTTAGTCGAAGTGCCTATTATAAATATAAGGATGGTGTGTTCCCGTTTTATGAGGCGAGCAGGGAAAAGATCATCACGATCTCCTTGATCCTTGAAAATAAAGCGGGTGTGCTCTCTCATGTTCTTAATTTCATTGCCTCAGTTAAAGGTAACGTCCTAACTATTAATCAAGGGATTCCACTCCAAGGAATTGCCAATGTCTCGGTGTCCCTTGAAACCGCTGGAATGGCAGATACCCCGGAAAATCTTTTGTCCGGGCTTGGAGAAATTGATGGGGTAAAAAAGATTGAAGTAATCGGACAACAGAGCTGAAGCATGACTTTACATCCCGCATGAGAGCTGGGATGTAGAGTTATTTAAAATAACTTTTTCTCAAAATAGGGCTGGTAAAGCATAAATCTATATGGTATGGTAGTCTTGGAAAGGTAGGTTGGGTACCTATGGATAAGACTAACATGATATTTTCCGGAAGAACTTTCACATCTGAAGATATAGACCTTATCAAGTGGACCAGAAAAAGATATCCACAACTATCAAGGACAGAATTAGCAAAAACCATCTGTGAGTTTCTAGAGTGGACTACACCCGCTGGAAGAGCAAAATCACCTCAATGTACAGCCTTTCTGGTAACCTTAGAAGAAGCAGGACTCATCAAACTTCCACCGTTAGATACTTCCAAAATAAGGGTTAGAAATTCAAAATTACCGGAATTCAAGATAGATACCACTCCGATCACCGATGAATTGAAGAACCTAATGCCGATACAACTTGAAATCGCTAGAGCAGGTATCAACTTAAAGCTTTGGAAACGATACATTAGTGATTATCACATGATCGGCGATAAACAAGTCTGTGGTTCTCAATTGGCCTATTTTATTAAATCAAACGAGACGATACTAGGCTGTATTCAGTTTTCGGCATCCTCGTGGGCTTTAAGATCTCGGGATGAGTGGGTCGGTTGGAAGGTCCAAGATAGATTGCAACGCTTGAATCTTATCGTCAATAACAGTCGATTTCTCATACTTCCCTGGGTTAATGTTAAAAACCTAGCCAGTAAAGTGTTATCCTTGGCGATCAAACAGATTCAAGAGGACTGGCTGCGTGAATATTGTTATGCACCCGTGCTCCTAGAAACATTCGTCGACACGTCTCACTTTGCAGGCACATGCTATAAAGCCTCTAACTGGCTCTATCTTGGTGAAACCCAAGGCAGAGGCAGAATGGACACTAAAAGAGAGTATGCACTCTCCCGTAAAGCGATCTACATGTATCCCCTCCAAAACGACTTCAGAGATTGCCTTAAAGGGATTAAGCCCTGCAAGGTGGTGAATCCCGATGACTAGAGCAGAAAAACGACAAGAGAAACGAGACCTTGAAAACGAACTAAAACGGAAAAAGTTTGAAGCTCAGGGATTTACGTTATCCACACAGGATTATTATAAAAAACGAAACATAGCCAATAGAAAGTCTGGATACGAGACACCTGAAGAGGAAGAATTAGAC
>Ga0307377_10008566_pt1 | contig 10357 bp, 5 predicted proteins | sample TR3MG_FD_202535 | JGI IMG/M metagenome (GOLD analysis project Ga0307377, IMG submission 202535) | Soil microbial communities from Risofladan, Vaasa, Finland - TR-3 | ecosystem: Environmental > Terrestrial > Soil > Coastal area > Acid sulfate soil | place: Finland: Risofladan, Vaasa | collected... | reverse complement strand
TGAAATACTCCGCCCACATGAGTTCCGTCGTTAAATACGTCTTTTGCTCCGTGGAATCCTATCTTAAATAAATTATCTCCGTCTACTAATAATGTCTTAATCACTTGTGTGATTTAAATTGTGAAACAATATACTAATCCTCTTTTTCTTCTTTTAACTCAAAATCAATTGAGTTAACGCCAAGAATATCTTTCCAATATTCCGCGTTTTCTTTCTTGTATTTTTCAATTGAAACTTTCTCTTCGGAAGCTTCTTTACCAGCCAAGAATCCGTGTGGTGTTACTATGATTTTTCCATCCTCATAACCCAAACCATTAATATGGTTTTTCATTACAGATACTTTTGTTCTGATAGCAAATTTAACACTTCTTTTGTCTTTTGTTGCAGTAATTTTGTTTGTTCCTGCATTTTTTTGGTTACCAAATAAAAACACTAATGATGAGTTTAACCAAATAGCTTCACCACCTTTTGCTTTAATCTTTGGTTGACCAAATGGATTGTCAGGTAATTCAACCCAAGGTTGGTTAACAATCACTAATGTGTTTTCATATTTTGAATCCGATTTTCTCGAACCTGAAATACGTTGGTTAATACCCATACCTATCTTATCCGCCAATGTTGCCGCGTTGTGTTGTTTACCACCCTTACCGTCAAAAGTCATCTTACACGGTACAGAACCAACAGAATCCCATAAGAACAATAAACTATAATCTAACTCTCCTTTTTCTTGAGCATCTAACAAACTATTAATATAATCCGTAATTTGTTCAATATAACTAAAGTTATTATTAAAGATGTAGAAACCATCCCAATCTAATTCTCCTGTTTCTTCATCAACAACTTCCTCACATTCAAAACCCATAAGTTTTGCATGTTCAAACGACCATTTCTGTTCTGTAATGATAAACACGGGTAGGATACCTTTATTCTGAGCATCAACAGCTGCTTTAACTAATGCAGTAGTTTTACCTGTGTCAGAGTGACCCAAAAACATATTTAAGTGTCCAATCGCAGGACCTGGTAATCCGACAGCATCTAAGAAATCAGGACCTAAATCAAAAAATCTTTGTGGTTTGTATTTCGCAGAAGTTGAGAACTTTTTCTTAACTGAACTGAAATCGTTTTTTTTTATTGCCATATTTTTTTTTATTTTATTTGTGGTTCTCTTCCATTGAATTAAAATTATATTTTCGGAATTCATGAATTGAATTTAGTTTATCTTGTGCGTTTGTCATTTTTTCAACCATCATATCCATTTCTTCAAGATGTTGTGGGTGTTCCCCAATACCAACAGAACTTGTAAAATACACTAATAATATTGCTTCAGCTTCTGCAATTTCTGTACGATACTTTAACGTTAACGCCTCATACATTTTTTCTGATATTTTATTCATTTTTTTTTTATTTAATAATAAACATAGACACTCAGAATTCCAAGTGTCTATGTTGTTTTAATTTAAAATGGTAAATCTCCGTCAACCGCGTCATTTGCTTGTGGGTCAACAGTTTTTTCGGGTTTTGCTCCACCCATAGATGTTGTAGATTCTGCATTATTTAGATAAACATATCCACCTTTATCACTATCCCATCTTGGAGTCTCACCACGTGCAATCGCCTCAAGATAATCGATAGGTTTTTTGGAATATACATTTGTCCAAGTCATTTCATCATTAATCCAAACATTTGCTTGAGTTTTATCTTCATGAACAGGAGCTGGGTCATCATACATGATTGTTGAAATACTCGTGTATTCTTTACCCGCAGGTGTTTTAGATTTAGTTAATTCGATTACAAGGTCACGACCTTTCTCAGGGTCAGTAATGTCACCTTTGTTTCTCCAAATAGGAATGATTTTATCCAAGATACCATCATTTTTATAATTGTGTTTAAATCTCCAAAATTTTACACCATCTTCTTCTTTATCTCTATCGATAACTTTTACAATGTAGAATTTACGAGAACGGTATTGTGCCGCCAATTGTTTGTCAGATTCTTTACCAGTAGACATCAACTCCTCATAAACCTCATTTAAAGGTGAACGTTCGTTGTCATTTTTTCCTGGGTCAAAAAACTTATTCCATTGTCCACCAACTTGGATTTCGTGGTACCACGCTTCTTTGAATGGTGAAGAACCATCTGGTGTAGGTAGGATACGTATTCTACGTTGTCCTGATTTTTCTTTGTCACTAAGAATACAAGCGAAATACTTTTTCATTCTTTCGTCTTGTGACATGTTACTTTGGGCCCCGCCCCCTTGTGCTTTTTCGTACTGTGCCAATACGGCATCTAATGAACTCATCATGTTTTTATATATTTAATTGTAATTTGTAGTACAAAGATAATCTAGATTTATCAATTTGTCAAATAAAAAAAGGTCACCTTTTGAGTGACCTTTCAATTATTTTAGTTTTTGTTATTTGTATTTAAAATCGTCTTTAACCTCACCACCTCGGAAAGAATCCTTTATATCATTAACATTGATGTCAGTCACGTCATCAGATGTTAAAACATACTCATTTTTTCCTGTCTTTTCCATCTCTTCTGATTTATCATCAAAGAATTGTGATAATTTTTGATTAAAAGGATATGAATCATAACTTCTTAACTCTAATTTTTCTTGTGGAGTTTTTTCTCGGTATTTCTCAATTTTATTCTCAAGAGCGTTTAACTTATTCATGATTCCATCCATCTCACCTAATCTTGATTCCAATTTACTTAATTGTCCAAATAGATTTTCAAAATAATCGTCTTGTTTTGATTGAGTTTCTTTTTGAGCAGTAACTAACTCAGTGATATCAAGTTCTTGACTATCACCACTTTCATCTTCAACGGTTTCCTCAGATTCTCCATCATCACCAATTTTTTCAACATCTGGGTCATTTGCAATATCGATTGGTGTTGCCACTTCACCTCCAGGTGGTGGTGGCGGAGGTGTTGCTCCTGCATCAGGAGTTAATGCTGCAAAATCATCAGGTGCAGGTTCTGCCGCTTGTTCCATGATATATTTGTCAATACTTCTATATCTTTGGATTTCGCTTAATATTTTTTTATCTATGTTCATTTTATTATCCATTTAATAATTGTTTAATACCTTTAGATGTTTCAACTCTAACTCGTCTGTTAGCTGTTGTTTGGTGTCCGGCTCTTTCAATAAGACCATCTCTTTCTCTTACGGTATAACAATCCCCAGTGTCTAAGTCACAAACTTGTTTGGTTCCGTCACCGTTATCTTCTTGTGAAAATCTTGTTGATTTACCAAGGTAGTTGTCTAATGCTGATTTAATATTCATAATTATGTTTCTATATAAATATATCGTTATTTGTTAAATTATAATTGTATTGTTAGTTTAAATGATTGGCTATCTTTTAATTCTGGAGGTGATACAGTACCAGCATTAATAGTAAACATACATATAATCGTACTATTACTTGGTGGTGTTTCCCAATTAGTTGTAATAACACTTAAAATATCCGCCTGATTCATTTTAAATGAGGTAGGTGATTGGAAGTACGTGGTACCCAAAGTAATACTACCACTTTCATAAAGAGTGTTACTTAATTCTGAATTATTAAATATTTCAGGTACTCCCACTTTAAATGTAAAGGTAGGTTCCACCACAAAAGGAGGTAACATACTATAGGTTGCTGATAATAAAGGATTAACATTAACCTCAATTAATGCTGTTCCTAATATTGTTACACCATTTTGTGTTACACCAATGAATGTTGGCTCACCAGTTTGTTGTGAATTTGTGTTGTAGTTTGCAGGAATATTTGGAGCAACTGTTGGAGGTGCTGCGGATGTTTGTAAAGGATTATACGTAAATAACCCAACACTATTACCAACACCAAACTCACCTCTAACGGTAATTGTATTATTTTGAGGTACTCCAGTATTACTAAATGGAACCAAAACAACGATATTTGTACTATTATTAATTGTAATTCCTGTTGTTGTGGTAACACCATTTATCGTTACCGCGCTTATACTATTTAAATCGGTACCAGTAATATTCAATATAGTACCAGTTACACCCGTTAATGGTGAGAATGATACAATTGTTGGTGGAGGACAAGTCGGTGGTGGTAATGTAGTAGTATTAACATTATTTGTCGCTCCCGTACCACCATTAGCAATTTGTTGGGTTTGACTTTTAGATGCACTTTTGGCAGATGCAACTTTTAATCCAACTTCACCAGCAGACTTTAATCCTTTCTTTAAAGTCGAATATAACTCCTTATATAAATCTTGATTCTCATCAAAAAATGTTTCAGGGATATTTGGAATCCCATCACTTGGTGGTTTCCAATAACATACATAATATTTTGCAAAACCTAAAGGAGCATTACCGTTTTCCCCATAATAAATTCTTCTAATATTATTACTTAATCTTGTAATCATAAAATCTAAAAAATTATTAATATTTTCAAAATTGGCAATTGGTTGTGATATAGTAACACCTAACGAATTTGGAAGTTTTACACAAGATGCTTGGTCTTTGATGAAATATTTATCTCCGCTTGACCCCCAAAATGTGTTTAACACAACAGACGCAAAGTTATTATTATAACCTTCAAATTTATTTTTATTAAACGTTAATACATAACATAATAAATAAATTGTCGTTTGTGTATCAGTGTTAGTTGTTCTCTCCCTTATAGCGTCGGCAAGTTGTAATGGAGTTAATCCTATTGTCACCGATTCAACAAAATTACCCCAAGTAGAATATTTTGAATTTAAATTAGTTGTACAGGTATTTGTAGCCGCACCAACATTATCCCCCTGTTGAGCCAACAACGCAGATTTATTAATATTGGTTATTGGTTTAACCGTAATATTATCTTTGTTTGTCTGAATAATAGTCTCAATTTGAGTTAAAAGATTTTGATTAATACTTTGTAGAAAATTATCAATAGAAGGTAAATCGTATATTCCTTGTCTAATACCCGTAAAATTTGTTTTAAAATCTCCAGCAGTAATTACATGATTAACTTCAGTAATCAAATAAGGACCATTAAACATTGGTACGTGTCTAAGATTAAAATACATTGTAGGTTGTAGTAACGCATTACCTAAACACTCAACCTGACATTGATAACTTCTTTGTTTGTATAGATTATACAATCCAACATTTTGGGTTGCAACATCTTTACCTGAAGCCTGATTAATCATATTCAATTGTGTTTGTATTGTTTCAGATGTCGCTTTACCACTATCCATACTAACACTGAATGAATAGAATATGTTTTGACTCCTAATACCAATATCAACATTAAACCCAACACATTTATTAGATAATGCCCAATCTTGTTTATTTACTTGATTTTCAATTAATGGATTTTCAGATGCTCTTCTCAAATCAAAACCGTCATTTCTATAACGAGAATTTCCTTTAGGTAAATCTAAATATGCCGATGGAAGTCCTGAATAAAAACAAACCATTTTTGGTCCTGATTTTCTATAATCAACATCCAAAAACGTACCCCACATATTATCGGCAAATTGTAAAGAACCTTCAGCACTTTGTGAGAGTATGGTACCATCAGCGTCTTGTACGTTATAAAAATTAACATAGGCTGGTAATGGCATAACATTAAATTTATTTTTAATTAATAAACCACTAAGAAATGTAAAAACACTCATTTCCATATTAATGGAACTTTGAGTTAGTATATTCTTTAAGTCAAATATATCAACAAGAATGACATCCCCAACATTTCTCGACGCTCTATCCAAAAATAAAAAGTCCTCATATAAAGTTTTATTTGTGAAATCACCACCAGAAATCCATTTATCATTTAACGCTTTAAATACCTCATAATTTTCAACCTTACTTTGTTGACCATCAATTACACTCTCTATTTTTCTCTCAGGTAATTCTTGTTGGTTAGGTAATTTAGCTCTTACTCGAGTTAATATTTCATTTAAGAAAAGATTTTGAATCGCACTTGTTCCTCCTAAATAGTTTTGAAGTAACACTTTAAATTGACTATTATTAATTGTGGGATTATATAATTTTTGAGTAGCGTATTGTTTAATAAGTTGAGAACATAGTTCAATATTATTAACCGAAAACTCAATATTATTATCAATAAAGAAATCTGTAATATACGAACCTTGGTCGGTGTACCTTAAATTTAATATAGTTGAGAATCCTACCCCTGTCTCTAACGCCAACCATTCATCATTATATAACGCTTGAGATTGAGCCAAAGTAATTGTACCGTTAAGTGATGGTAATGTATTATTAACATAAGAGTTAAACTGTATTGGGTCAACAACAGGATTGTTTCCACCATTTGAGGCAATAAATGAGTCAACAGTTCTTCTTTTATAATTGGCGGGATTACCGTACTTTAAAATCACATCAAATTCCATAAACGATTTAATAGTATTTGAAAAACCAATCAATTGTTTATTTCCAAGGGTATTAAAATATTCAGAATTGGTTAAAGATGTTGGGGCATTTACCGACATCAAACTTCTAAACAAGTATTGGAAATTTTTAAATACCGCATTATTATCTACGGGAGATTCATTAATAGGAACAACAACTTGTGGTCCTAAATCAATATCCGCAACAGGTTTAGAAAAATTTAAAAACTCTTGTTCAAATTGGTCTAATATACTTTTATCAAATACTGAGAATACTTCTTCAATTTTAGAGTAACTATCTTGAAGTAATAATTTAAATGGTGCTTGTTTCTCATCACCCGTTAAAATTTGATTAACATAAGAATCTGCTTGTGGTACAACTATTTGGTCATTATCAAAATAACCGTAATTTGGCGCTGACCATAATAATCTAATAGAACCATTATAAACTGATGAATTATTTAATAATGGAACCGTTTGAACATTATTTTGTAAACATTCAACATTAACTTGATTTATTGTTGACCCAAAAGACGGTACTATAAAATAATTAACACTTGTGGTGTTTTGACTTGGAGAACAAGTTGCCGCAGAGTCCTCAGGGTCAATTACATTATCAGGTAAAATCACTGACCATGTTTCGATTGATGTTCTATTAAATACTGTTGGTTGTGCAGAACTGTTTGGGTTAATGTTTGACTCGGTAAAGTTATATACTTTCATACCTCCGTTAATACTTGTCTGTATTTCCGAATCAGTATATCCACTATATAAATCATATCCATTGTAAAAAACATTAAAGTCATTAATCACTTTAGGATAAAACCCTGTTTGTATTTGTGAATTATCAATATTTGTATTATTTTGTAATCTTATCTGTTTTTCACCATCAAACTGAAATGTATATGTTTTAGTGTCGGAACTTGTTACGGGGTCAAAATTAACTTTATAATCAAAATTTTCCCAAGCAGTTTCAAGAAAATCAATACCCGTTGTTTTTTCTATTTTATATCGGTACCATAAAGAACCCATCTTTAATACCCAAGCATATGGCATTTTATGAATTGCACCATACTTTTTAAAACAAGAAGCAATATAATCTAAATCATTTGGTGCCCCATATGTTTTATATCTTTCTCTTAACGACGCTAAAGGTAATGAATTTATAAAAAGATAAGCGGCTTGAACATACGGATACTTATCTCGTCTTCTCCAATTATTTACCCCGTTTTGAATGGCATTTACCAAATACGGAGTATTCAACATGGTTGTTGTTGTTTCCGTTGTTAAATTTGTTGTAGGTCTAAAATGATTGACATATCCTTCTGTTGGTATAAACTTGTCAGGATTTTTTCTCGTATCTAAAAATATTGTTAAGTTTGTTGCGTTAATTTCCGTAATTGGGTCTGTTACATTTAAATACGAAAAATTAGTTACAGGTCTATTAGTTGTGTAATCATAAACACTATTAAAGTTTGATATTACATTTCTTGGTATAAAAACAGTTAATGTTTGATTTGTATTATAAACCGAATCACCTTGTGCTTGATTACTAAGACTCATATTATTACTCACCCAAGTTGGGTTTGTAAATGGATAGGTATCAATAATTAATGGTTCGTTATTAGATGCTTTAACTAATTGTAATAAAGCATCTACTTTGGCATTGTTTTGTGGTTCTTTACCTAATTGATTTGTAGTGAGAATATTAAATGAGTTTTCTGTTAAATTTCTAATATAAGGAGTAACATAGAAATCTCTAATAAATTCTTGATACGAGGTTCCTGTTCCTTGATTAGAAATGTTTTGTAAAAATTCAACGTAATTTTGAGCAGTTATGTTATAGTTTTTTAACTTTAAAGTTAGAAATGGTGAACTATCACCTAAACTACTTATAATGTTATTTGTTTCGGAACTAAACACTAACTCAGTCAATTGACTCAATTGATTTCCGTTTGCCCTAATAAAACCAGAATAATTTGAAGTTAGAAATTGTCTTTCCCATATTTCATAAAAAAATTTAACTTCAGCCTTACTAACATACGCAACACCATTTGACGGATATTCAATAGCGTTAATGTTTATAATATTGGTGGTTGCCTGATTATCTGTCGATACTTGGGTACGAGGTGAATTAAACTTTTGAGTTAATCCTCTCATATACTCTTCGACAAATTCAACCTCAGGCCATTTATCATACAAATAACCTTGGGTAATGTCAACCACAGAAGGGTCCGCAATATACTTTAATTGGAACCTGCCCATCTTATCTTCAGGAGTTTCAACAAAAAATTGTGGCCACGGATATACAGGGTCTTTACTTGTAGATAATCCTTGATTTTGATTGTTTGCATTTTCAGTAATTTTAATATCTTTCACGGTATCAGTACCAGGTGCTGATGATGGATTATCTAAAATCGCAAGTTGTCTTACCGGGTCATATTTAACATCCCAAGCATTTGTGTGAACCTCATCAAGTAATCTAATAAAGGCTTCGGCAGACGCCATAATAACCGCGCAAATATTTCGAACTGTTGGGCTAAACCCAAAACCTATTTTAGTGTCCTCAATTTTTCTTGCAAAATCTGCAGTTAACGCAGTTTCATATTCTAATAATTTTCTATTAACCTCCGCCTCAATTTGATAAATTAAATTCACAAATCTAGGTTCAGTTTTATTAGTTGATGATTCTGATTTAAAAACAAATAAAGGGACATAAACAAGGTTTATAGATATATTTTCCGGGTCTCCCACATTTACTTCAAACGATGGTTTAAATAATTCGTTATCTATATAATTATTAACTCTAAGAATATCTGCATCTGTTACATCATACTTATTTGATTGTTGGATAAACGTTTTTGGGTAGTCAATTTGGTCTTTAGTAACATTAATAAAATAAGTATTATATATAATAGGGTTTTTAATTTTAGAAACTCCTGTATCCCCTAATGTTAAATTTGTCGATAACAGTTTATTAAACTCTATTGTCTCCCCACTTAAAAGAGCTAAAGCCTTTTGTTGTTTTATTTTGTCTTCTAATATTTCTTTTTTAAAGGCATAGACAAAAGTTCCGTCTTTTAAAACAATTGGTCTTTGGTTTATGTTAGTATTAAACCAAGATGTTTGACTACCATAAATTTCATTATAATAATTGTTTAAAGTTTCTTTATACGCCCGAATATTTGTTAGTGGTTGGATATCCACTTTAGAATAGGAATTTATTATAGTAGTTTCAAAAGTTTCTAACTTATTAATTAATTCTGCAAAAGTTAATTCAGGGAAATCGGGGTCAATTAATCCTTTGGCTTTATATTCACTATAGACCTCAACAATTTTTTGATATCCCTTTTCACTAATAACTTGAGTTACCACATTATTAGTACTATTAGTAGATTCTTTTGATATTGTACCTGTTTGTTTTGTTCCCGATTCAATATTTTTATTTGGTGTTTCAGATGATGTCTCCGATTTAGAAATATCAAATCTTGTACTATACATGTGTGGTGTTGCCAACAAATGACCCATAGATATTTCATTCAAGATATTAAACTTGTAACCCACAAATTCTAAAGTTACTTGGTAATTTCCACTAAAAGAATTAAATCTAGCATTAAATGTTTTTAAATTTAATTGGTATTTAATTGCTTGTCCATAATAACCCTTAAGAGTTAAATAAAACGGACAATAAGGTAAATTAAAAAACGCAGCATAAGGTGAGTTATCCCCCAATTGGAATAATGCCCTTCCTTGTATATCTTCTAACTCAATTGAAACTGTTGGTACAAAAGATGTGTTTGTTCTTATATTAATACTTGTAATCCCTAATAACCCATTATCAGTTGATTTATTTCCAGGATTATTAACAGTAACTTTTTGATACGGAGTATTATTGTTTATTGCTTCAATGTTTTCAACTCTTAATTGATTGTCTCCCAAACCATTTCTAGAATTTTTACCAGTTAATTCATCATAATATGA
>Ga0307377_10008565_pt1 | contig 10358 bp, 7 predicted proteins | sample TR3MG_FD_202535 | JGI IMG/M metagenome (GOLD analysis project Ga0307377, IMG submission 202535) | Soil microbial communities from Risofladan, Vaasa, Finland - TR-3 | ecosystem: Environmental > Terrestrial > Soil > Coastal area > Acid sulfate soil | place: Finland: Risofladan, Vaasa | collected... | reverse complement strand
TACTCGGGGTCTGAGCTTGCGCCGGCAACGCGGTACTATTTCCGCGTGCAGGCAGGCGACAACCATGGCGACCAGAGCGGGTGGAGCGAGCCCTCCTGGTTTGAAACTGCGCTACCGGCCGGCGGGTGGGCTTCGGCATTCATCGGGATGGATGTGCCGAACGAGAAGTACTCGTCACGACCGATCTACCTGCGCAGGGAGTTCACGCTTGCGGAAGCCCCGAAGAACGCGCGAGTGTATGCGACCGCACTCGGTGTCTACGAGCTCTACCTGAACGGCAAACGAGTCGGCGACGCTCAGTTTGCGCCCGGCTGGACGAACTACCGTGAGCGCCTTGCCTACCAGACATACGATGTGACCTCCCTTCTCGTGAAGGGGAAGAACGTGATTGGTTCGGTAGTCGGTCCCGGCTGGTACAAGGGTGAGCTCACGTGGCTCGGGGCGCGCGGACTCTACGGCGAGCATGCGGCACTCTCGTTGAAACTCGTCGTGAAGGATGGCTCGCAATCAGTTTTCGACCTCACGTCCGATGCAGGCTTCCGCGCCACCGAGGGACCGATTCTGTTTGCAGAGATCTACCACGGCGAACGATACGATGCGCGGCTCGAAAACAACGGCTGGAGCGAGGCGGGATTCGATGATTCAGGCTGGTCTCAAGCCGTAATCAGGGAGTTTGATTCAAAGCGCGTTGTCCCGCAGGACGGACCCTTTGTGGGAACGCAGGAGAGGCTGCCCGCGGTAAAGCTCCTCACCACACCGCGAGGTGAGCGGGTGCTCGACTTCGGTCAGAACCTCACCGGCTGGGTCGAGTTCTCAGTAAAAGGGAAGGCGGGCGACCGCGTCGTCCTCAGTCATGCCGAGATCCTCGACGCAAAGGGCAACTTCTACACGGAGAACCTTCGCTCCGCACGAGCGCGAATCGAGTACATCCTGAAGGGGACGGGAACCGAGACCTACGCGCCGCACTTCACCTTTCACGGCTTTCGCTATGTACAGGTCGAAGAGTACCCGGGTGACATAGATCCTTCTGCCTTCACCGCGGTAGTCGTCCATTCCCGCATGGCAGAGACACTCTCGTTCAGCTGCTCGGAGCCGCTCCTGAATCAGCTCCACCACAATATCCTGTGGGGTTGGAAGGGCAACGCATTCGATGTACCCACCGACTGTCCGCAACGTGACGAGCGCCTCGGCTGGACAGGTGACGCGCAGGTGTTTATCGGGACCGCCACTTACCTCACCGACTCAATCACCTTCTACCGCAAGTGGCTCCGCGACCTCACCTCCGAGCAGCGGTCCGACGGAGGTATCCCCTACGTGGTCCCCGACGCACTTACCGGCGTCATGGTTGCGGACGCCAATGTGAAGGATTCCCATTCGTCCACCGGCTGGGGGGACGCAGCTGTCGTCTGCCCGTGGACCGCGTACGAGCGGTACGCCGACCTTGATCTGCTTCGTGAGCAGTATCCTTCGATGAAAGCGTGGGTCGAGTTCATCCGGGCCAATGCCGAGAAGGGGTTGATCTGGAATACCGGATTCCATTTCGGTGACTGGGTCGCCCTTGACGCAAAAGAGGGGAGTTACTTCGGAGCGACACCGAACGACCTTACTGCAACAGCCTACTACGCCTATTCAGCGCGGCTCCTCGCCAGTGCGGCGGGCGCTCTCGGGATGACCGAAGACGAGGCGATCTACCGCAAACTCGGCGATGCTGTGGCAGCTGCGTTCCGTAATGAGTTCATTACCCCCTCAGGCAGGCTTGCCGCGCGTACCCAGACTGCGCACGTACTTGCGCTCGTGTTCAGACTCGTTCCGGAAGCTCACCGTGAACGGGTGACTCGCGATCTGGTTGCGCTGCTTGATGAGAACGGCGGACACCTCACGACAGGTTTCCTCGGCACACCGTTCATCTGCCGCGCACTGGCTGAAAACGGTCGGCTCGATCGCGCGTATGCACTTCTGTTGAAAGAGGACTTTCCATCCTGGCTCTACCAGGTAAAGCAGGGCGCGACCACAGTGTGGGAACACTGGGACGGCATGAAACCGGACGGCACGATGTGGAGCACAAACATGAACTCCTTCAATCATTATGCCTACGGTGCGATTGGCGAATGGATCTATGGCACGATCGGCGGGCTTTCGCCAGACCAGGATGCGCCGGGATTCGAATCGGTGGTTCTGTCACCGCGGCCAGGCGGCGGACTGACTCATGCCCGCACGAGCTACGAAGGTCCGTACGGACCGATTACGCTCGAATGGCAGCGCGATCAGGACAGGGTTCACATCGAGCTGTCGATTCCGCCGAACAGCCGGGCGCGCGTAGTCCTGCACGAGCCTGCCGCGGCCAGCGTGACAGGCTCGGATGGACTGCGGTTCGCGGATCAAGAGGGAGAAATGGCCGCAACCGCCGGCTCGGGCAGCTTCATGATCGACTACCGGATCTCCCCCACGGCGAAGGGGTGATCGCGGAGCGCAGTCAGTTCGACGCGCCCTCGACTGAAACCGGAACGTAGAAGTATCCATACGGCGTACCGAACACGATAGTTCCGCCGACGGTGAAATCATTCTTCTGTGAGGTGAGGGCATTCAGCGCAAAGCTGAGTGTCTTCCCCACGGAGTTGTGCATGGTGAGCAGCACCGAACCGGTACCGTTCGGCTCGATTCTTGCCTCGTTGCGATTGTGCAGCAGGGTGTATCGCTGACCGTTCAGATTGATGTAGGAATCAATGCGGTCGACAGACATCGGGAAGTCGTTTGTATTGTGCACTGCAATGACTGCCGAGAACTCGGTACCGACGATCGAGCCACGTGTCCCTTCGAGCCTGAAGGTCGGCACATTGGGTATCGGAATTTCAAGCGTCCCGCGAAATGGCACCGGCATGAGCCCCGTGGTCACGCTCGGATAGACGTTGCCCTGGAATGCAACCTTCACTTTGCCGTCGGCAAGGATTGCAACTCCTTTTGACAGCACCTCTTTCATCGGAATCTGAAACGGCACCGTCACGGTTTCGTAGCCGCCGGCGTCGGTCCGGTTCATCCCGGTGAAGGTGCCACTGAAAAACTGCTTGCCGAACAGGTCGGCCGTGTAGTCCATTTTGTCGAAATCGAGCGGGCCGCGCATATTATTGTCGATGCGGACCTTCGCGACAAACTTGACAAGCTCGGGCGTGATGACAGTTGAATTGAAATAGCTCACGTGCACCGTGGGTTCGACCGGGACCACCGGGCCCTGACTCGCGCATCCGGCGAACAACGCAACAACAAGGGCAGTTGACACTGCAGCACACACAATCTTTGCTATAGACCGTTTTCGCATCATGTCTCGCCTCCAGGTTGATCTTACGTTGATGTTTCGGCTCGCGTCAATCGACAGCACGATCAGGTGCGGGCACCGACCAGCGCGGCTGCGTCTGAGCGATACCGCCCCGGTGCTATACCCATCTGCCGTTTGAACGCGATGCTGAACGCCGATTCGGAGCCGTATCCTACGGCAGCGGCCACAGTTGCTATGCCGAGATTTCGGTTTCGCAACAACTCAGACGCCTTGATCATTCGCCAGCGCGTCAGATAGGCGAGCGGTGAAAGGCCGGTGATTTCGGCAAAGCGCGTTGAGAAGGAGGTTCGGGACATATGGGCACGTTGGGCAAGTTCGGCGACAGTCCAGTCCCGCTCCGGATGAAGGTGTATCGCCTCGGCCACCGGCTCCATTCCCGGCTGAAACATGAGAGCAAACGGGCTGCTCGCACAGGCAGTCTGACCGCGCCGCTGAGATAGCGCGGATCGAAGCATCTGAATGAACAGAAGCTTGATAAGCTCGGACATCACGTATCGGGAACCGGGCAACGGATGGCGCGCCTCCCTGCAGCTGAGGCCAAGCAGAGATCCGAAGTCAGGCGACCCCTCAGTATCCGATTTCACGTGCAGCAGAGGTCCCATAGTTCGCAGTATGGAGAGTGCCGCATCGGTATCGAACCGGAAACTGCCGCCAAACAGCTCAGTCGGCGATCCTCCGCCGCCGTAGCGCAGCAGTGGCGCCGGATCAAGATCCTCGGCAAACCAGGTTCCCACCGTCTCCGATCCGGTAATCTCGGCGATCGGTCGGACCTGACAGTGCGGGTCGCTTCGCAGCTTATGCGCATCTCCACCGGGCAGCATGACAAAATCCCCCGCAGTAAGCTTCAGTTGATTGGCGCTTTCACCAACCTCGATAAACATGGAACCGCCCGAGACGAGATAGAACGTGGCACCGGAATCGGCCCGTGGCACCGAAATCCCCCATGGCGATGAGAGATCCGCTACCAGGTTCACGGTCCCGTTGACCCGGATTGTTCTGAGCACCTCAGAGAGTATGTCCATTGTGCCTCCGTCGTTGTGAACGATTGCGCATGAAAATAGCATAATCAATTATTTTCCGTACGGCAAACTCTCAGGATCTTATAGACATCAAATGAGTTATTGTGGAGGCGATGAATGAATAGTGCAGTTGCGGAAGAACGAAAACTTGATGCTCAGGCACTCGATATCCTTTTCAGGGAGGCGCGAACCTTCAATTCGTGGCAGTCACGGCCGGTCGATTCGGGCATTCTGCGGGAGCTGTACGACCTGGTCAAGTTCGGTCCGACGGCGGCAAACTCGACGCCCGCCCGCTTCGTGTTTCTCACAACCCAGGCGAGCAAGGAGAGGCTTGTGCCGCTCATGAATGAAGGAAATCGTGCAAAGACCCTCCAGGCTCCGGTTGTGGCACTCGTCGCGTACGATCTGAAGTTCTACGAGAAGATGGACAAGCTCATGCCGTTTCGGGACATGAAAACCCCGTTCGCGGAGAATCCCGCGGGTGCCGAGCGAAATGCACGTCAGAGCGGAACCCTGCAGGGCGGTTACTTTATCGTCGCGGCCCGTTCGCTCGGACTCGACTGCGGTCCGATGGGCGGCTTCGATGCGGACAGGATCAACGACGAGTTCTTTGCGGGAACCGACATGAAGATCAACTTTGTCTGCAGCCTCGGATATGGCAACAGGGAGCAGCTGTTCCCCCGTCTGCCGAGACTCGATTTCGAAGAGGCCGTCACGATATTGTAAGCGAAACGCATGAGTCCGGCCATTTGCTCAGGATTGTATGTTCCGATTGACTTCTGAGTATGAGCCGGATATGATTGCAGCCATGCCATTGCGAAATGAAATCATGCTTATCACCTATGCGGACAGCCTGGGCGGGAATCTTCGCGCGCTGGCCCAGGTTCTCGAAAACCATTTCAAGGACGCAATAGGCGGGCTGCACGTGCTGCCGTTCTTTCCGTCGTCCGCTGACCGCGGATTTGCGCCGACCCGGTACGATATCGTGGATGAAGCGTTCGGAACGTGGGAGGATATTCAGCTGCTTTCAGGTCGGTACGATTTCATGGCCGACTTCATGATCAACCACATTTCCCGAGCGTCCAGCTACTTCGAGGATTTCACGAACCGGAAGGACAGTTCGCCCTACGCAGACATGTTCATCCGGTACAAGGAGTTCTGGGAAGGAGGAGAGCCGACTCAGGAACAGGTGGATCTTATCTACAAGAGAAAGCCACGGGCCCCCTATGTGGAGGTGACGTTCCGGGACGGAACAAGTGAAAAGGTCTGGTGCACATTCGACAGCGAACAGATCGATCTTGATCTCAGGAAAGAGATCACCTGGAAGTTCGTTACCGATTCTCTGCTCGGACTTGCCGACCGGGGAGTAGCAGTTGTGCGGCTTGACGCATTTGCCTATGCGGCAAAGAAGCCAGGAACGAGCTGCTTCTTCGTCGAACCGGAAATGTGGGATATGCTCGAAAGGGCGCGCGGAATCCTGGAACCTCGCGGTATCGAAGTTCTGCCCGAAATTCACGAGCATTTCAGCATCCAGCAGAAACTTGCAGATCGCGGGTACTGGGTATACGACTTCGCACTTCCCATGCTGCTGCTTCATACGCTCTTCGCCGGTTCGAACGTGCGACTGCTCGAATGGCTCAGAATCTGTCCGCGCAAACAGTTCACCACACTCGATACCCACGACGGAATCGGAGTAGTGGATGTGCGCGGCCTGCTCTCCGACGAGGAGATCGAGGCAACGCGGGAGCACCTGTTCACCCACGGGGCAAATGTGAAGCGTGTCTACAACACTGCGGCATACAACAACCTCGACATCTACCAGATCAACTGCACCTACTATTCCGCTCTCGGTGCCAATGACGATGCGTATCTTCTGTCGCGCGCAATTCAATTCTTCGCGCCCGGCATTCCGCAGGTGTACTATGTCGGATTGCTTGCCGGTGCCAATGACATAGAATTGATAGAGCGCACGAAAACCGGGCGCGATATCAACCGGCACTCGTATACGGTCGACGAAGTCAACCGGGAGGTACGGCGGTCGATCGTGCAACGGTTGTTGAGACTGATGCGATTTCGCAACTCCTGCAAAGCATTCTCGGGGACATTCCAGATTCTTCCCACGCAACAGGTCAATGAGTTGAAGCTTGCATGGAAGAGTGGAGAGGAGGTCGCAATGCTTTCAGCCAACCTTGCAACATTCAGCTTTTCCGTCGAGTTCACCGACCCGCAGTCAGGTCACCTGGTCGAGCTTTCTCTGCTCGAATAGTTTACAGGCACGCGGTTCTGCTGGTTCGCCTCTCGGAAAACGACGCAACGCACGAAACGAAAAACTCGAGTGTTCGGCTGAGCGTCTCCCGTCGCGGTTCAATCTCAATCAGAAATGTGTGGTCTGTGCCGTTGTAAGCGATCTGGTGCAGGAGCGACACGTCCGGCATCCGTTCAACAGTGTCTGCGAGCCAGTCACGAACAATGGGATTGTACCAGAGCAGGAGGAAGCGCCTGCCGTCCTGGGTTTTGGAAGTAGGGTTCAGGTGCTCGCCCTCTTCGAACGGAAGCCAACCGGATTGCAACCGGTGCGCTTCCACTATGCGACCTTGGCCCGGTGGAGTTGATTCACTTTTCATTACGATCCGCAGCTGGTCTTTCCGACGCGCAAGAAGGGCAAACGGAAGATAGAACAGCGAATCTCGCGGGAGAAACGTTACGGTACCTTCGACAAGTCCAAATGCCGGTCCGGTTTCGTACAGGAAGTGATACCCGTTGTTTCGCCCGACGCGGGAATACTGCGCCTCTTCCGGCCTGAATGTAGCTTCGAGGAGCCGCACGATATGGCGTGCCCGGGTGAGGTTTGCGCGCGAGCCGATCACGTTCGAGACTGCGATGATGATAAATGCGATGGCGATTCCCGCACCGAGCGTCAACACTTTCTCCCCTTTTTACGTGCTTACGAAGGACGCGCTACGCGCCGCCAAGCTCGTCCTGGATGAATGCGGTAATGATGTCCGCCATACTGTTGTCCGCGACAAAGCCGAGCGAACGGGCCCGTGTCGCTTCGATGTAGCCGGGCCACCCTTCGACGACTTTTGCAACCTGTGGATCCGGACGGCGGACAATCCGCGCAACGACATCGTCACCGGCAATCTGTCGAAGCGCCCCTATCATCTGACCTGCCGAAACCCGTATGCCCGGAAGTGTCAGTGCGCGGTCGAATCCAAGTTCTGAAGCCGGAATCCCAATTGCGTGCCTTATATTCCGGATGAGCATTCGCGGTGAAAGGATGAAGATCTGAACCCCATCATCCACCGGACAAATCGCCTCCTTGCCCTGAAGCGGCTCGCGGATAATCGAACTCGCGTAGCTGGAAAGCGCCCGGTTGGGCGCACCGGGCCGTACCACGATTGTGGGAAAGCGGAGCGCACGCCCATCGATGAATCCTTTGCGGGAGTAGTCGGTAACGAGCAGTTCCCCGATAACCTTCTGGGCACCATAGGATGTCGTAGGAGTCAGACGAAGATTGTCCGGCACTGTCTCCGGGAGTTCACCGCCATAGGCAGCTCCCGAACTTGCGAAGATGAAGACCGGCGGCTTTGCGAGGCGTCTGCATGCTTCGAGCAGGTTGCGGGTGCCGTCGAGATTCACACGGTACCCGAGATCAAAGTCCTCTTCGGCCTGTCCGCTGACTACCGCCGCAAGATGTACAACCAGATCGACACCATCGCCAACGAGCTCCTCAGCTTCGGCACGGTTCGACAGATCTCCCGCACGTGAAATGATTCGGGGTCCGTTTTCCTGAACTGAAGGTTTGAGGATATCGTGGGCAACGATCTCATCGATCCTTGCCGCATCGGTTCCACGTCCTGAAATCCTGATGAATCGGTCAGCAGAAAGCGAGGATACGAGCTTGCTGCCCACAAATCCGGCGGCGCCGGTTACCAGTACGCGCATGTCTCATAGTAGCATCCCGATGGTCAGCATTCAACGAAAATAATCGCAAATTCCGAGGCCCGTTGTCCGCTATTTCTCTCCTGCGAGTTTTCGGGCAAAGCGATATGCCTGCAAAAAGCTGTTCGTTGAAGCTTTTCCCTGCCACGCAATGTCGAATGCAGTTCCGTGGTCTACCGATGTGCGGATCACCGAAAGTCCCAGAGTGACGTTCACGCCCCCGTCGAAATCAAGTAGCTTCATCGGTATGTGGCCCTGGTCATGGTACATGCAGACCACTGCGTCGAACTGTCCGTTAGCCGCCTTGTGGAACACTGTATCAGGCGCTTCCGGGCCAGATACGTTCCATCCTCGCTCGCGCGCCGCCTTCACCGCAGGAAGTATCTCCTCGTTGTCTTCCGTGCCGAACGCGCCGTGCTCGCCTGCGTGCGGGTTAAGACCCGCAACCGCAATCCGCGGCGCGGCGAGGAATCGGGAAAGCGCTTCGTGTGTTAATCCGATGACGGTCTCCACCCGCTCGCGGCGGACCAGGCCGATCGCCACCGAGAGCGGAACGTGCGTGCTCACGTGCGTGACGGCGAACCGATCGGATATCAGCATCATGGTGTAGTCAGTCTGGCCGCACAGGTCGGCGATAAGTTCGGTGTGGCCGGTGAAGTTTGGTAGAGCGATCCGGGATGCTTCCTTGTTGATCGGTAACGTCACGAGTGCGGAAACAGAGCCTGCAAGCGCAAGGCGGGTTGCGTGCTCTACATAGCGTACAGCAGCTTCTCCCGACTTTCGAGATAGCCTGCCCGGTTCGACGTCAGTTTCACTCATCAGCCCGAGGTTGATGACCGACAGACGCGGAACAGTGCGCGGACCGCGTTCGGCGCGCCGTACCTCTCCGGGTCCGGCGACTTCGCTCAGTTCGACAGAGATGTTGAGTCTGCGCGCGCACGCCTCGAGCACCGCCAGGTCACCCGAAACAACATAGTTGCCCGAAAGCGCGCCTGCGGCTGCAGCCTTCAGAAGAATCTCCGGTCCGACGCCGTTTGCGTCTCCGGGAGTTATGCAGATCATCCGTGCTCCTTTTCGCACTCAGGTTTTCCGGCGCTCGAACATATCGTCACCAGCAAATCCTCCTCACCGAATCCGCCCGCTTTCGACACTATGTAGCGGGGATTTCCCAGTTCCGTAAGTGTTGAGGTGACGATACCCGGCCACTCCTCACAGAGGGGCTGAATCGACGATATACTCAATTCATCAAGAATCGCCGCGAGGGTGTCGCCTCCGGACACGACGAGGGTACCTATCTCAAGCACATTTGTCACCTCGTGGACTACCGCACCGAAGGCGGCCGCGACCACTCCCGCATCGCAGCATTCCGCCGGTGAGTCGAGCACGCATGCATTGCGCGCACTCCTCCGGAGTGGATCGATTACATCGCGGACTGTTGCGGCGAGTCCGCTCCGGGAGAGAACTCCGGAGTGGAGGTGCGGGACCGGCAGCTCTACTATGCTGATTCCAGCTGCGGCTGCGGCACTTACCTGACTTCGTGAGGTATCGCTACGGCTCCCGTTGACGAGAAGAAGCGGGGGGACGATGTGCTGCGCAACTTCCGCGGTGTGCCGTGACGCAATGTTCACCGCAACCGCAGACACCGAGTCGCTCGCAATACCCAGGTAGGCTGCAAGTCCTGCGCTTCCGGCGAGTATCGGAAGTACGCCGGTCCTGGCGGATAATTCGCGTGCGCATTCGGCTATTGCGCAAAGATCATCTTCTGATTCGGCATCGACCACCACAATGGTTCCCGGTGCGGCGAGTGCGGGAATATCCCGGGCGTGCGCCGCGTACGCCACCGGCCCTGCGTGCTGAGCGCTGATGACCCTGCGCAGATCACTCGCGGTTACAGGGTTGAGCGCATCACGACCAAAACCGGTCCCGGCGATCGGCACCTCATCGATCAACAGGCTGCAGTTCCGGACCTGCCGCCGAAGCGCGGGATACGCGGGAGAAAAGATGAGCGCGCGGCCAGGGAGCGCTGCGACTGCAGCGCCGAGCTCGGCGCCGATGTTTCCCCTGAG
>Ga0307377_10008563_pt1 | contig 10359 bp, 3 predicted proteins | sample TR3MG_FD_202535 | JGI IMG/M metagenome (GOLD analysis project Ga0307377, IMG submission 202535) | Soil microbial communities from Risofladan, Vaasa, Finland - TR-3 | ecosystem: Environmental > Terrestrial > Soil > Coastal area > Acid sulfate soil | place: Finland: Risofladan, Vaasa | collected... | reverse complement strand
GTAAGTCGACATGTCCTTTGCGGCGACGCGAAGGGCGTCTTCGGCGGCTTCATCTTCGTTGAGGGCGCGGCGGCCGCGCTTCGTGATCGTCTTCGACGCGATGATCTGGTGAGTCGTCAGGTTCAGCACCTTCCCCTGCAGCTTCGCCTCGAACGAGTAGAAATTGCCGAACTTGTCCTGCTTCTTCGACTCGCCCTTCAGCAGGAAGAGCAGGTTGCAGTTGTTCCCGCGCCGCCAGCCCTCCTGCTCCTGCTCCGTCGGTGAGAACGAAAGTTTCTCGTTCGACTGGATGACGTTGAACTCCAGCTCGCCGAGCTTGGTGACCAACTGCTCCTTGGCGGCGTCGGACTGCTCGGTGCCGCCGGTGAGAATGAGCTGCTCGTCGGCGCCCACGATCATCCGCTGGAGGTTGATGAGCGACGCCTCGATGATCTTCTGCTTCTCCTCGTCGCTGATGCGGCCCTTCAGCGGCTCGGTGTTGCCGGTGACGACCGTGTCGCCAAGCGATCCGGTCTTCGGCGGCTCCGCGGGCTGGACATTCACGGACGGCACGGACGCCTTCGTCGTGCTATCATCCGCCGGGGGCGGCTCGAGCGGAGCCGGGCCGGGCGGCTCCTGGCCGGGCTTGCGGGGCTGCGGCCAATCCTTGCCCTCCGTGCGATTGGGCGCACAGGCGACGGCGAGGACGGCGATGAGGAGGACGAGAATGAAGAGGGACAGGTTTCGGACAGTGAGCGTTTTCGGTTCTGCTTTCATTGTGAAGCTCCTTTTGGTGGTTGGGAGTTTGGGGTTGAAAGTTGGAAATCCGGCGAAGATGCTGCCGGCAGGCTCCTCGGGCAGGGGCGTGCTGTGGGCCTGGATGGTGGGGCCGCCGAAGCTGCTGGTTGTGCCGCATTTTCCGCAGACCGACATTGGTGCTGCTCCGTGCGACGGAGAAATTAAAAATTAAAAAGGCAAAAGGACAAAAGAGGAAAGCCAAGAGTTCAAAGCTGAAAGCTTTGTTCTTGCTGTTCATTCTTCATTCATCATTCCTCATTTCCCTTCATCCCATCATCTCTTCATCTCATCATCCCTCTTCCGTCCGGGCGCCACGAGCGGCCAGAACGGCACGAACCTCTCGTCGGTCTGGTCGAGCGTGACGGCGTCGGCGTGGAGGTCGAGCAGGGCGACGGCGGCCAGCCGGTCGCGGAAGAACGCCGAATGCGTGGGATCGGCGACGGTCGCGCGGGCGGGTTCGCTGAAACCCGTGGGCGACCCGATGATGACGGCGTGGAAGCAGCCGGCCTTCGCGGCCTGGTCGGAGATGGCATTGAGGACGGCGGCAAGCTCGGCGTCGGAGACCGGCTCGGCATCGTAGCCCTGTGCGGCGAGGGCGTCGGGCCGGCAGATGAACCGCGCCTCGAGCGTCAGGCAGGCCTTGGGCCGGCCCCAGCCGCCGAACCGCAGGGTGAACCGCGAGATGCGGTTGGCCGGCAGGCCGGGCCGCGAGGCGGGCGCGGCCGATTCGAGCTCGTGCTTCACGCGAGCCGCACGCAGCCGCACGGTGGTGCCCGAGATCGGGTCGGGCAGGCTGTCGATCAGCTCGAGGCGGCGTGCGAAGGCGCGGACGAACACTTCCTCGGCGGCAACCGCGTCGGCCGCGGTGATCGCGGGCTTGCCTTCGGCCTGCAGGCGGGCGGCGGCCTGGGCGGGATCGACGGCCTCAGCCTCCGGCTGGGCGGCGTCGCGCGCGGGGACGGCCGTTCCTTCGGCAACCGGCTGTCGGTTTGCCGGAATGAACGGCTGGTGGGCGGGGCACGCCCGCACCTTGCGAATGGACCAGCAGGCCAGGCAGATGTCGCGCCCGCAGTGTACGCAGTGCCCGCCGACGGACAGCTCGCTGACGATCAGCTCGGCGCAGGCGGCGCAGCGGGTGCCTTCGAGCGGCTTCAGGCCGCGGGTCTGCCGGGCCATCAGTTGCTTCTGCCGCGCGAAATACGCGTCGAGGTCGGTGTCGTGAATGCGGTAGACGCGGCCGATCTTGCCGGCTGCGATCTCGCCGCTGCGGATGAGGCGGTAGACCGTTTTGTAGTCAACGCCCAGCCGCTCGGCCGCTTCTTCGATTGTGAGGTAAGATGGCATAGGCTTTGGCTATGGGCTATGGGCAGGCAACTGATGACCGCAGCGGTCGTACGAGGACCTCGACCTGCCCCTACGGGACGGGAAGAAAACTGTCCCTCCTCCAGAATTATACCACACAATCAATGCAAAATCAAGCCCTGAATTACCCTTACTTTCCCTCTCTTTGCTTTTGATTGACGCAAGTCCTTTTCAGGCAATGAGTTAGGAGAATGTAATTATTTGTAAAGAGCGCTGAATTTCCCACCGAATCCGCCGCCGTAGGGCGAACTCATCCTTCCCCTCTTCCTTCCTCTTCTTCGCGTCCCTTCGTGTTCTTCGTGACTTCGTGTTGAATCACCCACCGCCAGACCAACCCGGCCCGGGGGAACACAAGGTTCGCCCGCCGAAATGAAACGGCCGTCCCCCCCGCCTACTTCAGCGTGATCTTCCGCCGCACCTCGGTCTTCAGGCCTTTCTCGTCTTCGGCGGTGATCACGAAAGTGTTCTCGCCGCGGTTGAGCAGCACCTTGAACCTGATCTCGGCGTCGAGGCCCTTCGGCGGGGCCTGCGGCTGATCGGTGCCGTTGTGTGTGACTGAAAGCTTGACCAGCGGGGTGTCGCCGTGGACGCTTGCGCGGAAGACGATGCTCGTCTCCGGGGCTTCGCCGTCGGCCGGGGGCACGGTGGTGATCTGCGGCGGGAGCGGATCGCGAAGCGTGGCGACGGGATACTGGAATTCCTCCTGCTTGGCGCCCGACTCGGTCTTCACGCGGGCGGTGAAGCGGAGCGTCTCGCTGTAGTGTATTCCTTCGGCGAGTGTGAGGAGGTCGAGCGTCACGGTGCTTCCGGGCGCGGTTACGGTGCCGTCGGATTTCGAGCCGGAGATGGTGAACGCCTGGTTGGGGACGTCCTGCCATTCGGTGGGGACGGTCTGCTTCTGCCATCCTGTGCGTGGACGAGAGGGAAGGGTTTCGCCGGGGACGTCGCGGCGGCGCTCGCTGGACTTCTTGGGCCAGATGAAGAACGGGGAGTATGCCTCGTAGCCCCAAGCGAAGCGCCAGAGGCCTTTGAAGATTCGCTTGTTGGCCTTGCCCCAGTTTGCGAAGGCGTTCCTGGTGAAGGGATACAGCGGGCCGCCGCCGATCATCTGCGGGGTTTCGAGGATCACCGAAGGCGTGTCGCCGATCACCTCGCCCGCGGTCCAGCCGGCCTTGAACCGCCACGTCAGGAAGTCGCCGGCCATGTCGGTATCGAACGGGAGAATCAGCAGGTCGATCGGCATCAGGCCGACGCCGAAGCCGACGGACATGGCGGATCCGACCACTTCGGCGAGGGTTGCGTGCACGGCGATGAAGGTGCCTTCCACCGCGCAGCCTGCCATCCCCAGGGGCGTCCTCACGGCATTCACCGGCCAGAGGAAGAAATCGGGATGCACCCACGAGAGCTTCTTGTAGACTTCCACCTTCTGATAGACGTCGCGCCGCTCCGTCTGTACCTCGTGGCGCTGCTGGAGCGCGAGGGAGAGGGACGGCTTGTTCTTCTCGATGCGGGGGACGGTCTTGATCTGGAACTGGAGTGAGCGGGCAAGTTCGCGTTCCTCGGCTCTGAGCTTGTCGCCTTCCACGAATTTGACGTGGCTGCTGCAGCCGGCGAGGATGCTGAAGAAGGAAACAACGGCCGGGATGATGAGGCGTCGCGCTGCGGGGTGATCCATCATTTGGTATCCTGTTCTATTTCCATGCAAATTGAACACAAACCGTGGACAATTCTGACTAATGGCCTTCAGGCTACGGGCTTCAGGCTTCAGGGTGCGCAACATGACGATGGTTGGGCCACCCTGCGGGTTGCAGCCTGTGCTTGCGCAGGTTACTCCGCCTTCTCGACGTCGTCGTCGGGGACGTCGGGGATTTGTGCGACGATCCGGAAACCGACGGTCGATCGCTTTTCGCTGGGGTGAACCGGGACGCGGGCGGTGGTGCGCCAGAAAGCTATGCTGCGGTTCAGCCAGGAGCCGCCCTTGACGGTCATCTGGGCGTCGTCGCCTCCGCGATAGGGATCGGCGGACCATTCGGCCACGCCGCCGCCCATGTCGAGCACCTTCCACGGGGAGATATCGACGGGGGTGCTGCCGGCGATGGGGGGCTTGTCCGGGATGGCGGCATCGCGCTTGATCGCCGAGGGATCATCGCCCCAGGGGAAAATGCGTTTGCGGCCGACCGGCTTGGCCCCGCCGTCCCATCCTGCCGCTGCCTCCCATTGTGCCTCGGTGGGGAGCGAGCATGCCATGCCGAGCTTGCCGCCATACCAGTCGCAATACGCTGCGGCCTGGCTCCAGGTGATGTCGGTGACCGCCCGGCCTTCGTCGCCCGGGGCGACCGTCCACTCGCCTTTCTTCGTGATCGCGGGATGGCTGGCAAACTCGATCTTGCCGGCCTCGCCCGACTCGTTCAGGAATTGGCAGAACTCGGCGTTGGCCACCTCGCGAATGCCGATCAGGAACGGCTTCATGGCCGGGGCGTCGCGTTTCGTCTCGTCCTCGTACAGGAAGGGATCCACGTCGGGGAAGAGTGTCTTGAAGCGCAGGATCATCTCGGAGTTCATCCCGAGGGAGAAGCCGATACCCGGCTCGACGAATACGAAGCCGTCGGGCGGGGCGTGGCGGTTGGCCTCGGCGAAGATGCGCCGGGCTTCGGCGCAGGATGGGTCGAGCCGCAAGGCAGCGTGGGCTTGTTCGCGAGCGCGGCGGTAGGCGTCGAGGTCGTCCTTCCCGACACCCTTGACGGCGAGACAGGCGTCCGCCAAGTGCTTGTCGCGCTGCGCTCGCCGCTCGCCTACGTCCTGCTTCAGCTTGATCGCCTGCTCGTGGCCAAGCTTGATCTCGAGGAGCTTGACGACGCTGTCCCATGCGTCGTCCAGATGGCCCTGCTTCTCGGCGTCCGAGCAGTCCCCCCACAGCCTGACGATCTCGGCGATGGCCTTGGTGGCATCTGCTTTCACCTGCGCGGCGTCCGTGTTCGTCTTGTCGAAGTTTTGCAGGACGTCGTCGGCCGCGTCGCGGGCGGCTTCGTAGTTCTGCTTGGCGAGAGCGGCGTGCGCGGCGGCGAGGCGGGTCTTTGCGCCAGCTTCGAGCTTGCCGAGTTCGGCGAGCTGGCCGTCGGCCGTGCCCGATGGATACGCCGCCTTCGCCAGCTCGAGCTGTCCGCGCGCCTTGGCGAGGTCCTTGCGGGCCAGTGCTGCCGAGCCTTCGGACAGCAGCGTTTCGTATTTGCCGAGCTCGGCAGTACACGTGGCGGCGAGTCCGGCGGCCCGGGCATTCTTCTTCTGCAACTGCACCACGGCCTGGATGTGCCGCCGGGCGTCCTCGTATTTCTTCGCATCCACGAGGGCCGCGGCCGAATCGAGCTCCTTGGTGATATCCCTCTGCAGCATCTCGATCTGCCTTATGCGGTCGGCCGCGCCGGCGAAATCGGACTGCTCGTTCACCACGGTTTGATATTCACGCAGCGACTGGTCGAAGTCCTGCTGATCGAAGAACGCCTGCGCGCGTTTCATGGTTTCCCGCAGGAACTTGATTTTCACCTCGGACTTCTGCCTGATCTCGCGGGCAAGGGCGAGGCGGGCCGGGCCGTCGGGCACCAGCGGGAGGGCGCAGATGGCCTCGACCTTCTGCGATTCCGCATCGATCCGATCGTAGCGTCTGGCGTCGAGCGCCGCTTCCAGGCGCGCCACGACAACGCGGGCACGCACCACGTTCACGCCGATCCACAGAGCGACGACGCACACGCAGGCGGACGCGCATGCGGCGATGACCGTTCGCCGGCGTCGGCGCTGGGCTGCCGTCAGCCGCTTCACCCGGGCGATGTCGCCCAGCACGCGCGGCTGGTCGGCGTCGTGCCTGGCAAGCTCGAGCAGCCGCAGCACGGCCTCATCGTAGTGCTTTCGCTTTTCCAATCCGAAAGCTTCGGCCTGCAGCCTGTCGACGACGGTGATCTCGTCTTGCGCGTTGCCGGCGACCTGCCGTGCGCGCTCGCGGAGCGATTTCACTTCCTCGATCGGCTCGTGTGCGGTGCCGGAGGCTTCCCAGGAATCGGCCACGGCGAACGGCTCGGTGGCCGCCAGCACGCGCCGGGCGCCGTCGAGCGCCTCCCGCCATTGCCGGTCGGCCAGCAGCCGCTCGGCTTCGTTCGTCGCGGAGTTGACTTCGTAGATGGCCTGGCGGATTTCCTCGAGCTTGTTGCGCACGTCGAGCAGCGCCTGGAGCACGTCGGTATCTCCGGGCACAAGCTGCTCGGCTCGCGAGAGCTCCTCCTGCGCCCAGAGGAAGCTACCGGCGGCCAGGGCCTGCATTCCGCGATCCCTGGCTTCGCGAGCGTCGCGGCGGCGGATCTCGGCGTCGGCCTCGGCGAGGCGGGCGTTCAGCTCTGCATCCCACGGTGCGATTCCCTGCGCTTCCCGGATCAGGCGCTTCCCCTGCTCGAAATCGCCCTGCTCGTGGCAGGCGCGAGCCTTCTCCTTGATGTCCTGCAGGCGGGCGAGCCGGCGCTGCGCTTCGCCGCGGTAGTTGGCGGCTTTCTCGTGGTCGGGCTTGATCGCAAGGATCGCGTCGGTCAGCTCGAGCACACGGTCGTGCCGGGTATCGCGCGCGGCGTCGATCGCCTGGTCCATCAGCGCCACGATTCGCTCGATCGCTTCCTGGGCCTGCCTGGCGCCGGCTGCGGCGTCGGGATCGTTGGAGAGGAATTCCAGTGCCCGTTGGAAATGATCGCGCGCGCCCTCGAAATCCGCCGCATCCAGCAGCTTCCTGCCTTCGCCAACCTCGCGTGCAGCGTCGCGGCGGCGGATGAGGCCATCGAGCTCGGCGATCCGACCCGCGGGGGATTCGGCTTCGGGCGCGAGCGGGAGGAGCTCATCGAGGGTCTGCTTCTCGCGGTCGAGGTCGCCCTCCCCGCGGGCTCCTTCGGCGATGCGCGTCAGCCTGCCGATCCGGCGCAGGGAGTCTTGCGCCTGGTCCCTGATGCCGGCGGCATCGGCGTGGTCGGGCTTGATCTTGATGATTTCGCGGGCGGTGTTGACAGCTTCGCGGTGGCGGCGGGCGGCCGCGTGCTGCCGGGCCTGCTCGAGCAACTCGGCGAGGCGCGCCTTGCGCGGGAGAACGTCCTGCAGGCCGGCGGCCGCAGGCTCGTTGCCGGGCGACAGCTCGAGTGCCCGGCGGAAGAAGCGTTCGGCCGCGTCGAAGTCGACCTGCTCGACGGCCGCGGCGGCGGAGTCGAGCTCGCGGCGGGTGTCGCGCTCGCGGATCGCGGCTTCGATCTCTGCCATCCGCGCCCGGACGGCGTCGTCGTCGGGCGAGATCGCCTGCAGCTCGCCGAGCACCTGGGCTTCCTTCTCGAACTGCTGCTTCGCGCGAGCGTCGGCTGCGGCCCGCGTGAGGCGGTCGATCCTGCTCGCTGCCTGCTGGGCTTCCGCCTTCAGTGCGGCGGCCGCGATGTCGTCGGGCTTGATCTTGAGAATCTGGTCGGCCAGCCGCAGTACGTCGCCGTGGCGTTTCTGCCCGGCAAACGCCTTCGCCTGCTCGTGAAGCTCTGCGAGCTGGGCGAGGCTGGCCCGGACGACCCGCAGGCCCTCGAGCGCGTCGCCGTTCTCCGGTGCAACGTTCAGCAGCTCATCGTAGAGCCGCTGCGCCTTCGCGAAATCGCCGACCTTCACGGCCGTGCCCGCCTGCCGCAGGAGCCCGCCGATCTTGCGGTCGGCCAGCTTCTGCTTCACTTCATCGAGACGGGCCGACACGTCCGGGTCGCGCGGCGACAGGTAATGGATCTCCTCGAGTGCGGCCTTTTCCGCGTCGAGGTCGTCCCTCTTGCGGGCCTCGCTGGCTTTTTCCTTCAGGGCCTTCACCTGGGCCGTGTCGGGCGGGAGCGCCATCTGGTGCACGAGGTCACTTGCACTGCGGGGCCGGGACGCCGGGTCCTTGGCCAGGGCCGATTTCAACACGTCGTTGATGTTCTGCGGCAGCCACGGCACCGGCTCGAATTTCTTCTTGCGGATCTGGTTTTCCCAGCCGGGGCCGGGCGTGACGAGCGTGCGGCCGACCAGGCACTCGTAGAGCACGGCGGCGAAGCTGTAGATGTCGCTGGCCGGCGTCATCTCCTCGCCGCGCATCTGCTCGGGCGAGGCATACAGCGGAGTTTTCGAGATCGTGCCCGACACCCGCAGCATGCCGTCGTGAATCTCGCGCGCGATCCCGAAGTCCACCACCTTCACTATGCCCTCGGTGGTGAGCATGATGTTGCTCGGCTTGATGTCGCGGTGCAGCACGCCGAAGACCTTCCCGCCGGTGGTGTCGGTGTAGCTGACGGTGTGTGCGAAGTCGAGTGCGTCGGCAATCTGGCTGGCGATGGGTTCCAGCAGGGACCACGGCATGCGGCGGTCGACGCTCTCGGCTCGCACCTTGGCCAGTGTTCTGCCTTCGACGAACTCCATCACGATGAACTTCAGGTCGGCGTCGCGGTGGAAACCGTAGACGTGGCAGATGTTGCGGTGGGTAAGCTGGCGGCCGACGAGCGCCTCGCGCTTGAGTGCGGCGATGGCTTCGTCGTCGTCCTGCAACTGCGGCGGGGGCACCTTGATCGCGACGAAGGAGCCGAGCTCGACGTCCTGCGCCTTCCACACTTCGGCCATGCCGCCCCCGCCGATGCGGGCAGTGATCCTGTATTGCCCGGCGAGCACTCGGCCGGGGTACAGGGAGAAGCGCGAATGCGTGGGGAGTTGCTCGTCGAGGTTGTCCTCCACGGGATCACCGGCGCGCTCCTTGTCGGCAGGTGGGCGCTCAATGGCGTTCGGGCCGAGGGCGGCGATGTTCCTGCCGCATTGAGTGCAGAACTTCCCGCCGTCGATGTTTTCCGTGCCGCAGTGAGGGCAGAACATCAATGTTTTCCCCCGATTGCAGATCCGTGTTTGTGCTACAGCCCGCACTGCCTGAACGGCAGGCATTCGGCGAGCGTTGTGCTGCACGTCAGTTTCATGCCCGGCACGAGCGGGCAGGCCCATGCCTTGGGCACGGGGACGGCGTCGGCGTGAATGCCGCGGCCGGGATCGACCGCCTCCAGCCAGAACTGGCCGCCGAGCCGGAGGACGCGGGCGTCGAAATCGGCCCCGGGCAGCACGATCTCGCCCTGCGAATTACGCCCGATCAGCAGCCAGCGCAGCACCAGCACGTAGACTTCGCTGTCGCTCAGGTTACTGATGCGCTGGATGACGATCGACCGCAGGCCGTGCATGCGGGCGGCGTGCCAGAGGTCGTCGGGCTCGCCCAGCTCGCAGTAGCGTTCGACGTGGCTGGGGTCGGGATCGTTGAAATCGCGGAAGGGTGTGAACCGCAGCGTGATCGCCTTGCCCACGTCCACGTCGGACGGGCCGCTGAGCGGGAGCGGCGTGGGCTTCCTGATCCGCGTGCCGTTGAGGTACGTGCCGTTGGTGCTGCCGTTGTCTTCAAGGATCACGCCCTGCGGCTCCACGCGCACGGTGAGGTGGGCGTTCTTTGAAATCCAGAAGGACATCGCGTCGTTGGCCTTGCAGCGCGGGAGCACGCGGAGAACGACGTCGTTTGAGCTGCGAACGCGGCCCATGCGCACGCGGGGCGTGCCCAGCAGGAGGACGCGCATGGGCGGCTGCCGGTCGGCCATCAGCACGCAGGCGCGGGCAACGTGCTCGCGGCGGTTCGCCAGCTCGCTCACGATCCGCACGCGATCTTGCTGATGCCTGCGTTTGTCGGTGAGCTGCTCGTCGTACGGCAGTACGAGATCGGTCCAGTGCGGCGGCAGTTGCTGCGCGATGAGGTCGTTCGCGTCCTTGATCTTCTCGTCGTGGATGCCGCGCAGGATGTCGGTGCGGTTGTCGAGCCCGAAGCCGAATTTTCCGCCCTCGGCCACGTTGATGTTCTGCGTGAAGTGAGCCTCGATCTTCCGAATCGACTCGGTCTTGGCGAAGACCTTGAAGAATGTGCCCTGGGAGCAGGCGTAGATCTCGCAGTCGTACTCGTAGTGCATCTCGAACTTCACGGGCGGCTCGCCGGGCTTCGTGAAGTCGATGTTGAGATAGAACACCTTCCCTTCGTTGGGCAGCAGGGAGAAGTCGCACTGGCCCGGCCCGTCGAGATGCTTGCCGCTCACCTTCAAGACACCGTTGCTGATCCTCCCGTGGGTGAGGTTGGTTATCCGCAGCTCGAGGGTTCCCGCAAATTGTTCCATGTAGAAGTGGGAG
>Ga0307377_10008562_pt1 | contig 10359 bp, 10 predicted proteins | sample TR3MG_FD_202535 | JGI IMG/M metagenome (GOLD analysis project Ga0307377, IMG submission 202535) | Soil microbial communities from Risofladan, Vaasa, Finland - TR-3 | ecosystem: Environmental > Terrestrial > Soil > Coastal area > Acid sulfate soil | place: Finland: Risofladan, Vaasa | collected... | reverse complement strand
TGTTGGCGACCTCCACTGCGGCGGAATCGGGCTGGTCACCCAGAAGGACGGCGGTATTGGCGCCCAGTTGATCGCCGAAATTGCTAATGGCGTTGCCGACCGATGTCTTGTCCAGGGCCGCGTGCGCGATCGCACAACTGCTCTTTAGGCTGCTGACCTCTTTCTGCATCTTGTCGCTGTATTGGGTCAGATGCTGGCTGAGCTGGTTGCTCATCGCTTCCAACGCCATTTGAAAAGCCAAGCCTTCGGCATTCGAAGCGATGGCCCGCATTTCTTGCACGAACTGCTGGCCGCTGATGAACGAGAAGCTTCCCCCATAGAGATCAATACCGCCGCAGCCCGCCGAGGCCGCAGGCGGCTGAAAATTGATCATGTTCGCCGCCGGTGGCATGACCGGTGATCGGATCGAAAGCGATCCTCCGGTAATCACGCCGCGCCTCGCATCAGTCACCACGTGAGGACTGGTTGAAGAGGACATCTGCCCAAACATCTTGTCCATCTGCCCTTGGAGGGCCTGAGCGCCGGCAGCACCGGTGACGAACAGACCGACGAAAAGGGCGGCGACCCTGAAAATGCTTGTGTTCATGAGTGAACCTCCCCTCTGGTCAACTATTTGACCCCGCCAGGACGCGGCGTAACCGGCGTGCTGGGCAGTGAGTCACCTGATTGGTCTAGACGTTCGACGGCCGATCGGATGTCGTCCAGATCGGCTTCACCAAGGCTGGCATCCACGGGATTGGCTGGGGCGCGCACATAAGCTGGGGCGGCGATTCGCGTCTGTTTGTACAGGTTGGTACTGAGCCAACCGTGGTAGTAGGCCTGCTCCACGATGCGCTTCTGCATGTCGGGCAATGCGAGATATCCCTGGCCCAGCTCGACAACGTTCGAAAGATCCGGTGGTCTGACCAGATAGAACGCTGGTACGGCTTGGACACCCAGGCGGGCGGCTTGGCCATTGTCGATGACGTAGTCGGGAAAGAGCGACGGATCGATGCCCTGTCCATCCAGGGAGATGGCGGTTATTTTGATCCCTGTCGTCAGCTCCAGCGTGCGCAGAACGCTGAGGTCAGCATGGCAGTAGGGACAGTCGCTTCGAAAGAAGAAGAACAGACCGGACGTCTGCGACAGACTCTGGATGGCTGAAACGGTGTCGGTCGCCGTCTGTTGAACGTGCTGCTGGGCCGCGGCCGAGGCCAGTGGGAATCGTGCATTCTCATCGAGGGCCGGGTCGCCCTGCGTCACCATGGTGGAGACTTCGGCGAACTGTTGGCTTCGGTCCACGGCGACGCGCTGAAGCAACAGATAAGCTCGAACGTTGGCGGGAGTCGGGTCCTCAATCGCCTTGTCGCGGAGCTTGTCCAGGTTTTCCTTGATCCACACTGTCGAGAACGGTCTGTCTGACGCAGGAACGGGCCTTGGCCCTGGCGCCGGGTCGGATCGGTGGGTTGGCGGCTTCGGGGTGTCAGCGTGGTGGGCTGGATCGTGGTACCAGAGCCAGCCGTCGGTTCCAGGGAACGTTTGAGCGGCCGATGGCCTGGCGAAAAGCGTCAGCGTCGAGAGGATCCCGAAGAAGAGGACCGCTGATTTGGTGGAGTTTGATCGCATACCCCTACCGTACCGGCGTCAGACACCTCGGGTTGTGCCGAAAAGGTGGCATAAATAGGGGTTACGGAAACATTTTCGTGCGCAAGGGTATTCCGGCGTCGGGTCTTTGGTCTCAGGAGCCGTAATTGCCTCTTTCGGGTCAGCTCCCGTAGCTCGGCGCAGCAGACGCATCCCGGGGGAATTCGGGACCATGAGGAATCTTCAAGGCTGGCTCTGACTTCAATGTAGGGCCTGGCGCATTCGGCACAGGTTTTGAGACAGATGAGGTTCCAGGACAGTGCGCGAACTATCTGCCAAGCCAGGCGGATGTCTATGCCCTCGGTGGCAAGTCGCTCAACCGTATCCCGGACGGTAGCGCCGGGATGGTCGGTTCTGGTGGCGATGTAAATGCCCCAGGTGTCAAGGAGGTATCTGGCATCTACGCTGCCGGAAGCGTGTTCCGACCAGGTGGGATCGAGATTGGTGTAGATGCTCGCGAGGACCGCAGCATTTAAGAAGCCGGATCTCTTGCGCGAGAATTTGTCTGTTGGGTCAACCGGCGGCGGGCGATTGTCGTATTCGACGCATTTGGACTCGCTGATCAGTGCAAGGTGATGCACGCTGACTGGCCTGCCCGAAAAGCGAAGGGTCTTGAGGATCCCTGGCGTGAGGCCGCAATCCTTCAGCGCAAGAAGAACACTTAACTCGTTGGGCTGAACGTCGCGGAGCCTCGCAATGCTGATGCGTTCCTTACGCTGGCCGCGGGGCTGGCGGGAATTCCCGACATCTGGGTCCTTGGCGATGGTCATAGGCTGCTCCGAGCCCTGGCAAGACCACTCGCACGGACGATGTGCTCAAGGATAGGTGCTTGGCCGCCGGTTGCACGATGGTCTTGTGGAACCCGGAGTACGTCGTGAAAGTGAGCGCTCCGGAAGGTGAGGCGAAGTTGTGGTGCTGCCTCGATCAGGGCGATGTCGCCGGCGAGAAGTAGTGCCCTGACCTCCTGGACGGTCAAGCCGAAGGCAAGTTCGCCATAGCGGGGGGAGGCGAGGCACATGCGGCGGGCGTGAAGAAGTAGGGACAAGAATAATCGGTGGCTTGTCTCGTACTGGGGGTTTCCGCGGGTCAAGCGCCTGACATGGGCATTGTTCAAGGCCCAGCGTTGACCGGACTCCAACAAAGGGATGATGCGGCAAAGGTCCCATGGAAACCGTGGTGCAGAGGCGATACGCCGCATCACTGACCAACGGCTGGGGTCACAGAGTTCGTTGAGTTGGTCATCGGAAAGGTTGTATGGGCTGGTGCCGTCGAACGAGACATGATCTTCACGGAGAGAACGCACATCGGAAAATATGCCGAGAGCGATGTCCGCGAGTTCGCGGAAAAGGGTGTATCCGGACGTGGGCGACTGCAGACTGTTCATGGCAGTTTGGCCAACACAAGCGACTGAGGGGCCTGGACGCCAAGGACGGTGCGGCGTTTGAGTGAGCGAAGCCGGGAATAAACGGTGAGGACGGCGCGTCCGTAGAACCGTGCTTTGTCAGGCGTGCGCGAATGATAGTGGCCAACCGCAATCTCCCGGTCCGGGCTCTCGGTTAGTGCTTTGGCGAGAAGTTTGGCGCCGACCATGATGTTGGTGCGTGGTTCGAGCAGTGACATGGGGCTCGTGACCATCTGGTAATGGGCGGGGTAGTAGACCTGCATGATCCCTACATCCTGGACTTTCGCTGCAAGCGCATGAGCGAGTTCGAGCTCCGACTGTACTTTTGCGCGATCGCCACGGATGAGGTGGTCGTTGATACGGACTACCCAAGGGGTTGGTGCGACCTCATTGTCTCCGACCAGTTGACGTGATTCGACAAGTGCGACCGAGTAGATCAGGAGTGGATCGATCGCGTATCTCTTGCCAGCCTGTGCCCAAAAGCTGTCTGGATTGGCGATGTCGAGGTCGTTGTGCAGAACCGGCGTGGCGCGCTGGGGTTGATGACGTCTGGAGGAACCGCGAAAGAAAACGGTTACGTCCAGTAGTGGTAGGCCACGACGGGCTGTGCTTCCGTAGGACGTCAATGCTGAAGCCGTGTTGCGGGCTTCCGACGAAGGGTGATGCCGAACTCCCATGTATCCAACTCCCTGTGCTTCCCCAAAAAAAACGTACAGGATAAAGGCGGCTATCGACACGCGCGCCAGTATCTTTAAGAAACGCGATGCCTTGTGGTCACCCCAGACGGCAGCAAGCCGTCGGGTTTTGCGACCAGGTTCGGCAGGAAACGGTGAACCCCTGTCCGACGCGATTTTGGTGACGTCCATCACAATCCTATGTCACCGCCATCGATTTGTGCAAAGCGTGCCCGTTGATCGATCGCCGCACTTTGATCTGGGTCAAGCTGGGGGGTGACCATTTGCGCCAGATTGTGCTCGGCTGTGGTTTGCGTTTCTCCTTGGGTGAGGCGGTGCGCGTTGACAAGGTAGCCCTCGACAAGGCGGCGCACGGCGTCTGCTCGCTGTCGCGGTTCAAACGTGCCGGATTCAAGCAAATACTCTGCCAGAGGACCGTCATGATCTATGGTCAACATGACCGTTACGGGCCTGTCGGAAATCCTTTCCCCTGAGCCGGTGTTGGACGTCGCGAGATTCATGAGCAGGGGTGCACCGGTCCGAGAGAGGTGGACTGCGGCGCGAACGAGGTCACGCAGCAGACCACTTCGCCTGCTCCGAGGTGTTGCGAGCATCAGGCGGTCCAACGGTCGAGCGAACCCGAAATACAGGCGCATCGAGGCGGGATGCTTGGTAGTCACGACCGTGGCCTCAGGCGTAGGAAACAGCGTACAGGCGGTGGCCGTGGGCGTTCGCGAGGACGGATTGGCGCACCTCGTCGATGCCCGCCTTGTTGAAGACACGTTTCATTTCTGCCATGAAGAATGGAGCGCTGCCTCCACAAATCATGATCCTGTTCACTTCGCGTTTTTGGTCGCGCATGGAGGCGAGAATCTCGCCAACGACGGACGGCGCAAGATCGGCGGCGGCCGCATCCAGGAGAGGATTCAGCGGTACTGCGTCTCTGCCGATTTTTATGTAGGGCTCACCATTCGCGCTGGTGAGCGCGTGGAAAAGACTTTCACTGCCAATCTGAACCTTGTATCGGCGCTCGAGCTCACGATTGACCGCATCAAGTATGAGGGATCCACCCCGGATGCTGGAGTTCGAGGAGTCGCTTCGGAATTTGTTGGCCACGAAGCAAATCCAGTCAACCGAGAAGTGGCCGAAGTCGACAACCAGAAGGACGTCCTGAGCGGTATCGCCATGTGGGAGGTGGTCAACGGCCCAGGCCCATGCACCGTAACCCTGAGGAAGGATGGACACCTTGTCTATATGGACCGTCTTGTGACGGGTCACCTTGTGTGAGCCGATAAGACGCGCCTTGACGGCTAGTGCACTGTCTTTGTTCTTGAAGTGGGCGACCGGCAATCCAGTCACCAGGTGCCGAATACGGTCGGTGCCAAGTGAGGCGAGCGCGCCATGGAACAGCGCGGTGTACTCAGGGGTGTCGGTGTACGACTTGTGCAGAGTGGGCATGCCATGGCGTAGGCCCATCGGGTCGACCAGGGCGACGTAGGGGACATCACCGACCATGACTTCGATGCCGTCGCCGCCGTAGAGGGCTTCGCCATCCGAACCGAAACCGACGGTGTCTACCTGGCTCAGAGGCGCTGCGCCGGAGGGGAAGACGGTACTTTGAACTTGACGGCCCAGACCTTCGGACCAGGAGAGCTTCACTTGACCGTATCCGATATCAAGTCCGACGAAGGTTCCGACGCTCATTCGTTACTCCAAGGTTGATCACACCCGTGTAGGAGAACACGAGCTTGCAGTGGGGCAAGCGCGGCGAACCCGGCATAAATGGGGGTAATCGACACAACTTGGGGTGCGGCGCTGGAAAACGCGGCAATACGCGGCAACAGGCTGCATGTCGCGGATGGTGGTAATTGAAGCGCGTGGAAACGCGGCAATAGGCGCCAAGGCGCGGCTACGAAAACGCAGAATTGCGAGGGACGCGGCAGAACGCGGCATATCGCGCTAATGCAGGGATGGGCGAGAGCGAAGTTGCACCGGGCCGCGTTGGGGCGCTGAAATGTGTCCGTCGACCAGCTTGCCGTGACAACGAAAGGGTGAGCGTCGCGCATGTCGGTCAGGCGCAATTCGGACCGGCAGAGACTATGGACGGGTGGTGGTGAGTCTGGCTGGACGCGAAATAGCGGCGAACTGCGGGATGGCGCGACAGTCTGCCGCTAATCTATGTAGATATATTAGCGACACACTGTGCCAGGTAAGCGCTGGAAATGCAGGGGCACAGGGGGTGATAGACAGCCAGCAGCACAGGGGGTACTGCCACTTGCGCGAGAAGGAAGGGGTGGTAGAGGTGGACTACACCCATGGCCATGGAGGCCACTATGACAACGGCAAACAGCTTCACCCTGGAAGAGATCTACGCCGCCGCGCACGTGGCAAAGTTCGGCGTGGCCTTTGAGAGCTTCGCCAAGGATCCGGACGGAACGCTCGAACGCATCGGTCAACATGACGCCGTGCGCATCATGGAATCCGGCATGCGACCGCTGCTGCCGGAACAGGTTCGCCTGCGAGAGCAAGCGGTTGCTCAGTGGATCTCCGAGGGAACGTGGGATCGGGGTCTGCGGGAGCGCGGCGGTGCTCGTGGCCAAGTGGCCGCCGTCGGCGCGTCAAGGGCCCGCGTGGTGCTTGCTGCCTGATGGACCTGTCCGCAGAAACGGTCGAGGGCATTCGGACTTGGCTGGATGCCCTGTGCACGCATAAAGCAGGGTTTCGCCGGCGCCGTGAACAGGATCGGGCCATTCTGGCGATGGCGTCCTGCCTTGAGCCCGAGGGCGCCTCCGCGAGGGTGGTTGCGCTTGAGGGGCCAACAGGCGTGGGCAAGTCGATTGCGTACGTGATTGCAGGCTTGGTGGCTGGGCGTCGGCACGGCAAGAAGCTGATCGTGTCTACGGCCACAGTTGCGCTGCAGAAGCAGCTGGCGAATGACCTGGAGCGCCTGGCGCAGATCGCACCGGTGCCGATCAAGGCTGCGGTCCTCAAAGGTCGTAGCCGGTACGTTTGCGATCGCAACCTCGCGCACCTGGCCGGCGAAGATACGGATCAGCTTGGTCTGGACCTCGGTGGAGATAGCGCCGGAGGGCATTGGCCGTTCCAGCCGACGGTCGCGGAGCGCGAGGTGGTTACAGCGCTGCGTGCAGCACGTTCCGCGAAGGACTGGGATGGCGACCTCGACGGGTGGCGGCAGAAGATCACCGGCAAAATACGGCCGCTGTTGACCACGACAAGCAAGGGGTGCGCTGGTCCGTCGTGCCCGTACGCAGCAAGGTGCCCCCTCCTGCGCGCCAGGCGCAACGTGTTCGAAGCGGACGTGATCGTGACGAACCACGCGCTGCTGCTGGCCGATCAGCGGCAGTCCGGCGGTGGCGCGCTACTCCCCCCTTTGGATGAAGCGATCGTCATCGTGGATGAGGCGCACCACTTGCCCGACGTCGCTGTCGACGCGGCAGCAGCGGGGATGGTCCTTGGTGGACACGCGAAGAAGATCCGGAAAGCGATTGATGTCGGCAGACGGGCGGCGGGGATGCGGCGCAAGGCATACAGCCAGTCGATCGTTGATCGGCTGGACAGCGCCGAGGGTGAAGTCGTGGCGGCACTCGACGCGCTGCAGTCCAGGGTGGCCGAAGTGCTGTCCAGGACGGACGCTGTGGCTGTGTCTCGTCGTTACGGACGTACGTTCGGCCGGCCAACGCAGAAGCGGATGTCCGCGTCAGACTTTGCCACCCTCCGTGACGACCTTGAGCACGCATCGAAGGAAGCGGGCTGGCTGCTGGCGCAGCTGGAGCGCGAGCAGGAGAAGCTGTCGAAGGATCCGCCCCCGGGTGTCGGAAGCGGCGTGCTGTCGCGAATGAGCCGAGAGGTCGGCGAGTCGGGAGACTTCATGCAGTCCGTGGTGGACACGCTGACGTTGCTGTCCACGCAGGACGACGATCAGGCGCCGGTGGCCCGCTGGGTCAACCGTGACGGCCAGGGGAACGTCGAGGTCCACGCGTCCCCGGTGGATGCATCGGCATGGCTGGCCACGGTGCTGTGGCGGCGCGCCTTCGGTGTCGTAGCGGTGTCGGCGACGCTGCGTGCCATGGGCGACTTCCGGCACTTCGCGGAGCGATCGGGATTGTCCCGTGTCAGGGAAGCTCGGTTTGTTGCACTCCCCTCCCCCTTCGACCTTGAGGGGCAGGCGGTGCTGCGGGTGCCGGCGATGGTGAGCGAGCCGTCCAGCGAGGACGAATTCCTGGCCGAAGTGATGATCGAGCTGCAGGAGGGTGTCGATCCGTCGGAAGCGACGCTGGTGCTGTGCGCGTCGAGGCTGCTGATGGAAGCGGTGGTGGAGCGGATGCCGGCGTCCTGGAAGGATCGGGTGAAAGTGCAGGACCAGAAGTCGACCGGCGTCCTGCTGGACGAACACCGGGCAGACATCGCGGCCGGCAGAGGTTCCATCCTGGTCGGGCTGGCGTCGCTGGCGGAGGGTGTCGATCTGCCTGGAAAGGAATGCTCGCACGTCGTCATCGTGAAGCTGCCCTTCATGTCACCGAGTGACCCCGTGGGAGAGACCCGGGCGGAATGGCTGGAGAGTCGGGGGCGGTCAGCGTTCGCTGAAATCCTCCTGCCGGACGCCCACCGTCGCCTGGTGCAGGCGTGCGGTCGGCTGATCCGAACCGAGACGGACTCGGGACGCATCACCGTGCTGGACCGGCGGCTGCTGACGAAGACGTACGGAAAGAAGATGCTGGACACCCTTCCACCGTACCGCAGGGATATCGGCGTTGTGTTGGCCGAGCAGTCCCGTCCATCCGGGACGACGGCTCGCCGTTCTCCGACAACCCGACGCGCTGCCGCCGGCCGATAGGCCCGCTCCCGCTGGTCCCGTTCCGGCATGGACGCTGGCGGCGCAGCGCTCCAGCGTTCAGGCGTTGCCTCGCGGTGTCCACACCCTACGCACTCTCCTGCTGAGTTCGCTCTGTGGCGTCAAGGCGCTGGTCGCGCCGCACGGCCCCGACGGATGGTCGATGATCTTGGATCACCTCCCCCTTTCCTTGGAGAGGTCGCCTCTCCGCTTCCGCGTGGACACTTCGCTGGCCGCGGGTGGCTCATCACGTGGTCCATCGCGGACGGTCTCCTCCCACGTGGACAGCACCGTGCGCCGTTGACGTCCGCCTTGACGGTTGCTGTGAACCGGGTTGGGTTGGAACGGGTGCCGGTCGTGGGTCCACCCTCGACACAGCATGGCCGCTGCTGGCTCACAAGCCTTCTCGACATCCCGTTGCGGATAGGCAGTTGGCCACCATCGGCCGGCGCCGGCCCGGTGGGGCACACCCCGCAATGAGCTGTGCAGTCCCAACAGGCAGTCCGATGTCCGCGATGGACAATGACGCTACCTCGGCAGCAACATCCTTCGTCTGACCATCTCCCTGTGGGGCGCAACGCGGCATAGGTTGAGTCCGGCGTGGACGCGGAAGTGCGCGAGTGTTTCACGCAGACGGGTACTGGGCTACCTTTGAACGGGTACTACTGTCACCCGCCACACCGCCGGCACCGTTACCTGGATGGACCCGTTGCACCCTGGCCGCCGCATACGAGGGTGAGCCCGAACGCACAGTGAAGCACGATGGGTGGACCATCCGTCATTGGGCCGTTGCGTGTTTGCGCGCGTCCCCGTGTGGAGTCCGGCGGTGTGGCCGTCGCATTACTACAGCCGCCGACTGTTGGAACGGGCGGTGTTCGAGGCGTTCCCTGGGTTGGCTATCGCCGGCCGGCTGGTTTTCGCACTGGAGATCTCCGGATACACCCTGACCTACGACGTTGCGGTAGCCAGGAGCCCTGCGATCCGCGCGTCGTGGATGGCACGTTGGCTTCATGGCGCGTCAGATCGACCAGCCTCGGTGTCGCTCGGCGACGAAGAACTCATGACACAGGGCGACCCACTCGTCGAGAGCCTCTACCGTGCCGCCGGCGTGGACCCTGCATCACTTGGCCAGGCGGCGCTCGCCTACGGTCCGGACGCGCTCGCGATCGTCGAACGCGAGGCCGCTGACGATGAAACCACTCAAGTCACTGTGGATAAGGACTGACACCTCGGCCCACCGTCGTCCGCATTGCGCAGACAGCGCCAGGGAATTGGACGGCCGCCGCCGCTTGTAGCGGTATCGGAGGGCTTTGCTAGGATGTGGAGAGCACGTGGCATTCAGTGGCCACCGGGAGATGGAGTCAATGCGCAGCAAACTCGCAATGGACATCGGCTCGCGCCTCCGTACTGAGCGCAAGCGGTTGCGATTGTCTCAGAAAGATTTGGGCCAGATGGGTGGTGTGACCCAATCTACGCAACAGCAGTACGAGAAGGGATCGTTTACCCCACCAGCGACCTATTTGAGCCTCATCTCTTCGTCTGGGGTGGACGTTTGCTACGTCGTGCTTGGCGGGAACACGGCACGACTAGGCTTAAGTGAGAACCTTCTTGCCATCCGGAGCATCACGGAGGTCATTGCTGATTGGGCAGAAACCGATGGCCGGTAGCGGCCTGGCGCGATCGCGGATCAGTCAACCTTGCGGATGAACGCCCCGCGGTTCTCTAGTAGCCCCGTCAGGGTCCTGAAGGCAGCGTCCGCTGTGGTGAACTCGCGCTCACCTGGTACGGCGCCGAGGGCAAGCAGCATC
>Ga0307377_10008561_pt1 | contig 10359 bp, 11 predicted proteins | sample TR3MG_FD_202535 | JGI IMG/M metagenome (GOLD analysis project Ga0307377, IMG submission 202535) | Soil microbial communities from Risofladan, Vaasa, Finland - TR-3 | ecosystem: Environmental > Terrestrial > Soil > Coastal area > Acid sulfate soil | place: Finland: Risofladan, Vaasa | collected... | reverse complement strand
AAACTTCACTCCTCCTCCACCTCTGTCCGGATCTGGTAGATATGGAATCTGCAGGCCCGGGAACCCGGCTCCCGTTCGACATCCCGGAACTCGAAGTGCCGGGCGTCTGGACGCCGCGGCCATGGTCGGCTGTTCATCCGGACACCGGGAGCGGCAATCCTGCCAAAGCTACCGCAGAAAAGGGTGAACAGTACTTCACGGCGATCTGTGAACATATCGCGGAGATACTCACTGCGCTCGATCGTGCAGAACATGGAACGGTCCCCTACCTGTGAGTGGAATCTTCGGCCTGCTGACACCTGAACTCACAATCTCCGCAGTGGAAGCCGCATACCATGTCGTGCTCGACGGCACCATGCAGCCCTATCCAAGCTACATAAATCGCGTCTACGGATTGCGCGACGAGGATGGACGTGAGCTCGTGGTAAAGTTCTACCGTCCAGGACGATGGTCCGCGGAGGCAATCGCGGACGAACACCGCTTCGTGCTCGATTGCGCGGAGAGCGAAATACCGGTTGTCGCGCCCATCGAAAATGCGACAGGGCAAACCGTCTCCGGGGTCACCCTCTCGGGCGAGAACGGAGAGACGGGGCACTTCCTGTTCGCGCTCTTCCCGAAGCGCAGCGGTCGAAACTTCGATGCTGAGACCGACGATGACTGGTTCAGACTGGGCAGCGTGATCGGCCGCTGCCACGTGGTCGCACAGAAGTCGCAGGCTCAGCACCGGCTGGAGTGCCGGCCTGACGGACTGACCAGAGGATATCTGGAGGAACTGCTTGCGGCGAATCTGGTGCATCCGGACAGCAGGGAGGAACTGGAGTCAGTCTGCCGCGAGACACTCGATGCGATCACTCCCCTCTTTTCAGGCGTCCGTTTTCAGCGCGTGCATGGTGACTGCCACCGCGGCAATATCCTTGACCGACCCGGCACAGGACTCCTGATTATTGATTTCGACGATATGATGATGGGACCGGCGGTTCAGGATCTGTGGCTGCTGTTGCCTGACCATGTAGAGGAGTGCGGACGTGAGCTTTCGATGCTCATCGACGGCTACACTCAGTTCGCGGACTTCGATTCGCGCACTATCAATCTGGTTGAACCACTTCGCTTCATGCGCATCATCTACTATCTCGCGTGGCAGGCGCGACAGCGGGACGACTTCAGATTTCGGGCGAGCTTTCCTGACTGGGGAACCGCAGCGTTCTGGATCAAAGAGATCGAGGATGTTCGCAGCCAGGCGACAATCGTACGCGACGCCATCGAATCAGCCTGAAACCCACCGCTTCCACAGTTCATCGAGATTGCATGAGCATGCCCGCTCGGCCAGGGTTCGCACATCATTGCCGGTGACCACCCGCCAGCTGTACTCGCGCACGAGTAAAGCGAGGAAGCTGTCAAATGTCGCGGAACCCATTCGATCGCGCAGTGTGAGGAGAAAAAGCGGCGCGCGGCCGTAGATGATCGGCACATACTGCCTCGGCGTGTAGGAGCGCACCGGCTGCCCGATGGGAATCGGTACGTTGCGAAGTGATTCCCACCTGTCTCCGAAATGCGTCACCCCGTCGCTTCCTTCGACGGGGAAGTGGTTCACCTGCTCGAACAGAAGCGTACAGTACTGCGCGAGTGATTCGTCGATCCACGGTTCGGCAATCTGATCATTGCCCACAAGACCATAGAACCATTGATGCGCAACCTCGTGGATGACGGTTGCCTCAAGCATCGATTTCACCGTGGTCCCGTCCACCTCCCGGCTGCCATCCCCGAGCAACCATGATGCCAGGATAATCGAACCGGGGAACTCGAGCCCGAGTGCATCCAGACGTGATGAAATGAGTGTGAGGGTCCGGTAGGGATAGCTGCCGAACCGCGCACCAAACAGGGAAAGCGCGGCACCCGCGGTCTTCACCGCATCGATCTCCGACGCACCGGTCGCCCCGGCCGCGAACAGTCTGATCCGCACAGCGCCGAACCGACGCTCGGTTGTCCGAACCCCGCGGCCAAGCGCAAAGGCAAAGTCACGCGCAGGTCCATGGGCTATGAGCACCGAGGTACGTCCGTCAGCCGACCTGCGGTTGCCGTACAGTACCTGCCCGGGCGCGGCCAACTTCAGCGCGGCAGGATAGCTGATTGCCGCCACGTAGAATGCAGCTGGATTCGCAGTGATGTCTCCCCAGTAGGGTGGTTTACCCTCGGTCCACGGGTTATGGTCAGGAATGACAGGATAGGCATAGCCGAGATTCAGGATGCCGCCTGAGAATCCGAAGCCACCGAATCCGACTGAGTGGGTAAGCAGTTGCCGAAGTGTGTAGCGGACGGTCACGATGGCCGTTCCACCGGGATCAACTGGTGTCGGGAAATGGACCCGCAGCAGCGTATCGTCGTTCTGGTATTCGGTACGTGCCTCGACTCCATCGACCCTCACCTCTTCAACCGAGAGCGTTCCCGGTGACATGTTCGGCAGGAGGAGAAAGTCCACCGAAGGAACCGGAGCGTCCGAGGTTGAGACGTAACGGACACTCATTCTGCAGGCAGCACTGTCGAGATCGTCTGAGATATCGAAGGCAAGGTGATAGTTTGGTGCCGTCCGGAATGCAGCGCCGTTATCGAGGATGCGTGCGTCGACCAGATCCTCTCGAAAGACGGAGCTGTCGTCCCACCGTACCATGGCGGGCGAGAGATTCCTGTAACGCTCCTGAGTCACACATTGAAGGCAGGAAAGTGTGATGACTCCGATAGCAATGAGGCCGAGCCATGCTCGTCGCATCTGTCTCCTCAACGATGTGTACATCATATCACAGCGAGGTTTCGGCAATTCACGCCACGGTTCAAGATTGGAGCGACACCGAACGACAATAGACGTATGAGAAACAGACCGACCCAAAGCGGCTGTGCGGCAACACTGTTAGCGGTTCTTCTTGTCTGCGCTGCGTCGACTCTTTCCGCGCAGGAGGCGGTGCACTACTCGGCTGAACATCGCTATGCGTTTCCGGTGGCAGGCGCCATTTCGCTCATGTGGTGGGCACACCGGCACTGGGATGGCAGTAACGCAGTCGACATCGTGGCCGATCCTGCGCTGCCTTCAAGCTCGCCGCTGCTCGCGGCTTTTGGCAGACTCGCGATAGTCGCGGTTGCGGACGGCGTAGCAGCACCGGCGAACAATGAGCTTGGCGGTACCGCGCTTACACTGAAAGCCGCTGACGGGCACGAGTACTACTACGCTCACCTTCATGACAGCGCAATATCGAAACCGACGCGAGTGCATACAGGGGAGACGCTCGGTCACATGGGCCATACCGGACGATGGACGTGGTTCATCGAACCGCACCTCTATTTTTCCATCACCTCACACTGGCACTCCGGACTCTCCTGGGTGGATGACATCAACGCCGCTGACTGGATTCGAACTCATTTCGGCTACCCCGCCCATCGGCTAACAATCGCACCCTATCCGCCCGACCGCCCGCACGAAGACCCGATCGACGGCGACTACACGGTGATCAGCACATTCGGTCAGACACGGGCGCTCGATCGCGATCTTGCCTCCGTGGAACTTCGTCCGAACGAAGATCCGGCGCAGGGCGGCAACGTCCTTGTTCCTGTCAACGCCCCGCTCACGGGGGAGGTTCGCGTTTTCCGCAACACGGTGATGGGCCTGCGCGTACAGGTCACGAATCGCCATGCCGATCAGACCATCGTACTTTCAGGTCTCGCGACAAGTTCGGTCAGGACCGGCATGGTGGTGAAGGCCGGAAGCAGAATCGGCTATACGCTTGGCGCAATTGACTACATGTATTTCGACAGGGGAACACTGACCGATCCGGGAACTGTCATGCACTAGGCTACTCGCCGATCATCACTCGCGCATGATAGGGAATATTCTGATAGAACCAGTGCGCATCGGGTACTGTCAGTCTGACGCACCCATGAGAGGCTTCGTGACCGAGTTTCATAGCCTCAGATACAATAATGTGGTTTTCACGGTCGACCGGTACCGAATGAAACAGGTATTCTCCATGATGCAGCCACGAAACCCAGTATCGGGCGCCCTCCTTCTCCCCCGGGGCATAGAAGAAAGTTCCGCGCTGCCGCTGAATATAGAACGTCCCGTGGGGCGTCCCGTCACCATTTGCGTCATCGATTCCCGTTGAGGCAACCATCGTATAGATGACCTGCATACCGCGAAATATCGTGACACGCTGACGGGAAATCGAAACGTAGATCGCAATATCGTCGCCCTTGTGTATAGTCGGATAGGGACCGTCGGACGGCACAAGCCAGTTTATGTGCCCCAAGGTCTGCGAGAGTGCGGCGTTCCGGCCGAATCCGGTTGTGCCCGACGATCCGGCGCCCACCGGTGTCGATGCGGCAGGATTCGCCATGGCAATTGCAGCCGCAACCCCCAGAGTCACAACGGTCAACGACGCTTTTTTCCAGGATCTGCTCATTGGAAAGTTCATAATCCAGAACTTCTACGTGCGCCACCCGACATCGGATGATCGGGATTTCGACTGTGGCGCCACCCGTAAGGTCCTACTCGAAGTGGCGTCTCCGTGATATTATACCGGCGTGACACGTAACGATCTTCACCGCGGTTCACCTCGCGTGTTGAGCAGGGCGCTGCGCGCCGTGCTTCCTGTACTGATAGCGTCAATGTCCGTGATTGCCTGCGCACATCCGGTCACCGATTTCAACTTCCAGTCCGGCGGAAAGCCAGTTCCGCTCCTTTCAGACAAGAAGTTGCCTACCGGAGCTGAAGGGTCATTCCTCCCCTCAAAAACCGGACTGCCGCGGACCGCGCTGTTCACACTGAAACAGCCGGAGCCGGTCACTGATGCGAGCAGGAGCTTCTCGCTCCGCTACGTCGGGAACGGCAAATCGCTTGAACTTCACGTATTTGTCCAGGCTTCCGGCAAGAGCGACCACGCACAGGTAACCGCCGCCCTGCCGGTTACCGCCGGATCGGCTCCGGTCACGTTCCTGTTGCCGCTGCCGCCGAAGCTTGACGTCACCGGCTTCGAAGTCACATCTGCCGATGCATCGTCCCAGATCAGGATCGCGGAAGCCGGCCTCCTACCGGACTTTCCTGGAGTGAAGTTCGGTTCGGCCGGACTGCTCATCCGGGACGGTGTAGGACTGCAGGAAACGAGAAATGGAACCAATGTTACCTATGATCTTTCGTTTACGAAACTTCTCTCCCAGATCGGCAACAACCAGGCACAGCTCTCAGCTGCGTACTCCTATTCCGGGCCGGACAGCAACCCTGTGCTGTTCACCGTGCGAGGCGGCGGTTCATCCCGTGAGTTTCGGCTCTATCCGCAGGAAGGCGAGCACACGATCTACTTCTATACCGCGAGCGTCGGATTCACCCCGGAGCAGGTTACCATCGCGACCTCGAATCCGGACTTTACGCTGAGCTCAGTTGAAGACCGACCGTTCGCTGAGTCAGGTGGTTCTACGACTGTCGGGGGTACGATCATCGGCGGTCCGGGAGGGCAGGCTGCCCCGATTCCCGCAAACTTCGGAACAATGCTCACCTATGATCCGGCGAAGTGGCGTAATCCCGACTATGAGGTGTTTTCCTGGAATCTTGTGCCATCAGTTCTCGTATTTGATTTTCGGTCCCTCGCGGTTCAGGCGCGATTCCTGAAGCGCCTGGCATTCTTCGTCGAAAAAACGAACTACGCCGGAAAACTCTGGCCGAACTTCGTCATTAGTCCACTCCACGGCTGGAACGCTCATGACTATCGGCCGAAGGATCTCGCGGAGTTCTTTACCGACGCGCAGGAGCAGCACTTCCCACTGAATCCGGAAGAGGTCGGACTTCAGGACATTCTCGTTGCGAACGGAATCATTGTGCGGGATGGAAACGGCTTCAGCCCGGGAACCGGCGCAATAATAGGTTTTTCATATGAAGGCCCTTACTGGTTACGGTACCTGCTGCTCACGCACGAGGGATATCACGGAATCTATTTCACTCACCCGGACTACCGGAACTCGGTTCATGAAGTGTGGAACTCACTTCCCGCCCAGCAGCAGGATTTCTGGAAGATCTATCTTGGGGTTCGTGGGTATGACGCGAAGGATGACTACCTCGTCATCAACGAGTTCCAGGCATACCTGATGCAGCAGCGACTGAGCGACGTGAACCGCTACTACCTCGGTCAGGGCCTCAGTGGGCTCGACACAAACCCCGCATTCAAGAAAGCGGGGCTCGGCCAGTACATCAAAGCACATCCTGATATGTTTCGTTCTGCAGCAGCGAGGATTCAGCAAGGTGTGCACGCAGCCGCCGGGGTCTACGCAGGTGAGCTTGTGTCACTGGTGCCGGTCGGGAAATAGAGGCTGGACTATCGCTTGTCCTGATCCTTGTACTTCTTGGGATTCGAGTCGAACTCCTTCTTGCATCCGGGTGCGCAGAAGTAGTATGTCTTCCCCTCGAACTTGCTGGTCAGCTTTGCTGTCTTCTCATCGACATCCATCTTGCAAATCGGATCAATCGCCATTTTGTTTCTCCTTTTCAGATTCGAACCGCGACAGGATTTCGGTGAACTCGTACCACACAACCCCGGTATCGCTCACTTCCATACGAACTCGCGCGCCATCGGTTAGTGTCTGCATAGTCGCTTCCGCCTGAGCACCGGAAATTCCGAAACCAACGACAAGTTCGGAAACGGTCAGGCGTCCACCGTGATCCTGAGCGAGTCGGTAAATCGCCGCTTCACCGGGAACACGTTCGTCAATCCGGGCGGTCGGAGCCGGTGGTTCACCTTCGGTTTTACGGCTGCGATACAGCCGCGAAAGCGCAGACAGACCGAACAATACGAATGGAAAGATCATCCAGCCAAAATCCGGCGGGAAAACTGCCATCGGCTTCACCGTTGTACCTGTACCGGAATTCGTACCATACCCCCGTACTGTATGTCAATGCGATTCGTCGAAGTCAATTTGCCTCTCCCTGTCCGGCAGGAGCTTCCTGCTGTGGTCCGGTCATCGCCTCGAGCGTTTCTAGATAGATGAATGCGTCCTCAAACGTGTCGCCACACATCTCAGCCGACGGCCGCAAATTGCTGCATACTATCGGCCGTTCGGGCTTACCGAACAGTTGGCATCGATTGTCAGACGTAAGTTGAACACATCGTACACCTGCCGGTTTCCCGACTGCTACGCCTGCAACTATCACCGGTTCCATCTCCGGAATGCGTGATGAAATGGAAATTGCAATACAACATGCGCCACAGCCAACTCTGCAGTTCACCCCCATCCTGAACCTCCCTGCAGTCGACACTATCGCGTATGGCTCCTACCGGAAACGGGACTTGAACCCGTACGACCCTTGCGGGTCAGGGGATTTTAAGTCCCCTGTGTCTACCATTCCACCATTCCGGCATGGCGCCCATGTTACCAGCGCCGCCTCCTGCGGTCAAGCGAAACCAGGGTCCGCATAACGGGCGACCCGGTTGAACGGTTCCTCCGCTCGTGCTATAAGAACGACCTGTTATGGTCACTGAAACGTACGGAATTGTCGACTCTCACGCGCATCTGCTGCACATGAGCCGGAAAGGGCTGGATGTGCGAGGAATACTGTCCGAATGCTTTTCCTCAGGCTTCTCAGCGATAGTCGATGTCGGCGTTGATCTCGAAGACAGCGCTGAACGCTCGAAGCTTGCGAGCGGCTTTTCCGGCCTATATCGATCGGAAGGCCTGTACCCGTCGCAGGCTGACAGAGAAGATCTCGACCTGACTCTTGATCTCCTTGCCCAGGCGCTTCGTGCACCTGGCGTCATTGCAGTCGGTGAAATCGGCATCGACTACCACTGGAACTACGCGACGCCCCGCCTTCAGCAGGATCTTTTCCGGCGCCAGTTGCAGTTGGCCGGTGACACTGCCTTGCCGGTAATCATCCACAACCGTGAAGCGGGGAAAGATATCCTTGAAGCAATTGTCGCAGCCCGGTTGCCACGGCGCGGTGTGATGCATTGCTTTTCGGAGGACATTGAATACGCTCGCGGTTGCCTTGACGCAGGTTTCTTCCTGTCTTTCGCGGGAAATGTGACCTTCAAGAACAGTGCAAGTCTTCGCGAAGTCGTTCGATTCGCGCCGTCGGACCGCTTTCTCATCGAGACCGACGCACCCTATCTTTCGCCACATCCTCGTCGCGGAGTCGTGAATCATCCCGGGCTCATAATGCATACCTACGAACTCGTCGCTTCGGAACGCGGGATTTCCGTGCAGACGCTCGCAGACACAGTTCGGGCCAACTTTTCAGAACTGTTCGGAATAAGATTCGCGGAACATTAGCGTAAGCATTGTCCTCATCCGCGCAGCGGAAGGGCGATGCTGACTGAAGTACCCTTTCCCGGACTGCTTGTGACTTCGAGGTTTCCCTCGTGGGCGTCCACGATCCCCTTTACAATCACCATGCCGAGCCCGGTCCCGCCGTGGGTCGAGGATGAGAAGAACGGCTCGAAAATGCGCTTCAGCACATCTTCGGTCATCCCGACCCCGTTGTCTGCAACTACAATTGTCAGCAGATCACCCGAACGATCGATGTTGATGCTGAGAGTTCCGCCGGGTGACATTGCCTTGCGCGCGTTATCCGAAAGATTGATCAGGACACGAAGCATGCGTTCCTCATCAAAGATTACCGGCACCTTCACTGAGGACGAGAACACCATCTGGAGATTGCGGCTGGAGAAGCGGTCTGCGAGGTACCGACGGAGCTTCTCCAGCAGATCGTCCAGATTCACTATCGACATGTTCAATCGGATTTCTCCGCGTGAATAGTCAAGAAGTTCGCTTGCAATGAAGTTCAGCCGATCTGCTTCCCGGATTATGTTCTGTGCGTATAGCTCCCGTTTATCAGGATCTCCCGCGTTGACGAGCAGCATTTCGCCGTAACTCTTGACCACGGAGATGGGATTCCGGATGTCGTGAAGAATGAGTGATGAGAACTTCCCGAGGTTCGACAGACGTTCAGCCCGAAGCAGTTCTTCCTGCGCTTCGCGAAGTTGACGATTTGCATTTTCGAGTTCGAGATTTCTCCGTCTCAGATCCTCGACAAAGCTGTCGTTACTCTTGCGGACCATTGCCGAAAGTGAACGTAGCAATGAAAGCGCGACATTCGAGTTCGTGCGGAGAACGTGGATGAACGCTTCGCGAAAGAGAAAGAGTACCCGAACTTCCGTGCGGGCAACGATAGTTGCGCTGCGCGGCAGATCGTCAATCAGAGCCATTTCCCCGAACAGATGCCCCTCTCCGTGCACGGCGAGCAGGTCTCGATCGCGGCTCTCATAGTCTTTCCAGACCTCCACCTTACCTTCGAGGACTATGTAGAACTTGTCCGGGCTTGACTTCTCACTGAAGATCATCTCTCCGGAATGGAAGGACTCCTCCTGAGCGAGTTCGGCGATCGATTCAATCTCCGGATCGGTAAGGTCCTGAAAGAAGTATGCGCTCCGGAGGAAGTGGAAGTACTGTGTCACAATGGTCTCACAAAAAAGAAGTCCTCAACCGGGCTGAGGACCTCTCTTCTTTCGATAAAAACACGTTCGGAAATGACACGTCCGGATGTCGCGCCGCGAAAACGGTCACGGCGGATGCCGTTGCGGAGATTACCAGGTATCAGGAATGTCATCCTTGTTGCGGCTCAAGTCGGCGAACAGATCGGTCACCGCGCGAAGGTCATCAAAGTAGATGTAGTAGGAACCATAGGTCTCCAGCATGTTCGGTTTAATAATGAAACCAAGAACCGAAATGCCACCGCGCCCCGGGTAGTGAACATCCCGTTGCTGAATATTCGGCGGGATGGCAACGGTGAGCTGCCGCCATCCGGTGAAGTTCATCAACCCCATGTCAAGCACGTCGACGTTACCGAACTGATCCTGAATAACAAGTTTCAGCATGCTGTTGAAGTTGCGTCCGACTACCCAGACGGATACCGTCTTCGTAATACCGGGTATGGCAAGTGGTCGAGTCGGTTCGACGAATATCGATGCGTCTCCGCGGCGGAAGAACTGTGCCTTTACGCCGAGCACGTATTTGTCTTCGCCCGCAATTCCAAGTTTCTGTTCATCCGGTATCGGCTTCCGGTCAGCGGGGGCGCCCGCAAATCGGCGGCTCTCGATGACTCCCTCGTCAATCGGCATGAATACACGCCACATTCCGGGGTCCTCGAACTTTGATACCGATATCTCCTTCAACGCCTGCTGCGCGGTATCAACACCGATTTGGGCTGGATTGGGTGCGCTGGTCGCCTGGGCAAACACAGGGATCGCGAGAACAATCAACGTCAGCGCTACAAGTCCACACTTCTTCATCTCATAATCTCCTGTTTACTTGCCCTGCGCGGTGCCGGACTGA
>Ga0307377_10008559_pt1 | contig 10360 bp, 26 predicted proteins | sample TR3MG_FD_202535 | JGI IMG/M metagenome (GOLD analysis project Ga0307377, IMG submission 202535) | Soil microbial communities from Risofladan, Vaasa, Finland - TR-3 | ecosystem: Environmental > Terrestrial > Soil > Coastal area > Acid sulfate soil | place: Finland: Risofladan, Vaasa | collected... | reverse complement strand
TTACTGGTATAGCGCCAATATGGATTACGATGCAGTATGGAGGAACCTGGTATTTATCCAGGGCTTTCCAGAAGAGATAATTTTAACTAAAAGAGAGGAATGACATGGCAAGTAAAGCAAAAGACCCAAAATTTGACAAGTGGTCAGAAACATGGCCCGGCACAAAGACTCTATTTCAGTTCTTTTGGAACTCCGAACGCACCGATGACGGATTCCCTGACTTCGTACGAGAGAATATGACAATCGCAGAAATAGAACAGTTTGTCGCCACAAGCCCAGAACGAATCATACTTTAATTGAGAGGAATGACATGGACAAGATCGCACGAAACAAGAAGATCACAGTATCACTGTGGCCTGACAGCTGGTTCAGCCTGCTGTTGTCAATCGCCGCAACCCCCAACATTAACAGCCTAGAGCGGCATATCGAAACGCTACCTTGCCCCGTATCGCCGCAGCACCCCGACGGAACCAAGCTCAAGGTTTACTCTAAGCCGTGTAACTTTGAGGCTGCTGTCGATGAGATAGGCAGGCAGACGGGGCTGATTAGAACTGTCAAAGCAGCACTTAAAATCAAAGAGGAGAAGTAGTGGAAAAGAAAAGGAAAACAGCAGAGGAGAGCTTGTATGTCGGCCTTGGGCCATGGGCAAAGTTTGAGGCATGTAGGAAAGCCCTGGAATATACCTGTAGGAAGGGCATAAGCATAAACGACCTGGCTCGGATGGCCATTGATTTCGTGGGCGGCAATAGCGACTTTCATGATTACGTTGAAAAACAATGCCGCAGGGGTGAGGATATTTGAATATCCACAAGTTACGTTGTGGATACTTGAACCGCCATGCAGTATCTATAAAACAAGGGCCGGAGGCGGCATGCACTCCGGCCCATTCATCCCTCATGCCATAAGCAATCCTCCTATTAGCCCTCGCTTTCAATCAAAGGTTTAATTGTAAGTCCCGCCATTACCATCAGTATCGCCATGCTTAGCGGTGACGGGACGACTAATCTGCCGTTTCTCCTGCAAAGGTTGGCGTATCTGAACTTCAATGCCCACCTGGCGGCAAAATAGAGTATATAATCCTGAATCCGCTCCGAGCAGATATATTGCAAGGCGTTATGGAATCGCTTAATCCAGAAAAACGAGAGTATCGCCAATTTGTCATAGCCCTTGTTCTCCGCTACCGACTGGTCCATGTAGTCTATTTGTAATGGCATATACTCATCCTCCAAATCGATCTCGATATAATCCAACCGGCCTGGATTCTTCAGCACTTCGCTTGCTGGGCGCTTTACCGTACCGTCCTTGCCGTTGGCGTATCGCATAGTGGAGGTGTAGCATGTGCCTGCGTAATGACTGGTAATGCTGTAGTGATAATCCGCCGCAATAAACAGACCGTTCTCATCTGGCAGCCACAGCTCAATATGCGAATAAGCCTTAATCATAGCCCGCTGTTCAGGGGTTAATCTACGCAATAACTTTTGATTCCATAGCCAAGTCCATGACCCGATTGCGTTGTCGAGTAGGTGGCCGTCGCCCCAAGCCGATTTGTACAAAAGTATTCTTGCCTTCATTTTATTCACCGCCTTTCAGGGCCTTGATTATTTGCTTCTGCTTTTCAATAAATTCTCTCAAGGGTAGTTCGATAGCTCCTTGCTTAATAGCCTTTAACCTCATATTATTTGTAAGGTCATAATGTGGACAGCTACTTACGCTTATTTGAAACCAACTTCTCTTTAACCCAAGCATTGAAGCAAATAGATGCAACTCCTCAACATCATCAGCAACTAAATGGGTGGATTCTGCATAAGGCCAACTCTTGTTTTTAAGACAAGGAAACATTGGGTGTGTATATACACTCATTTCTTACCTCCTCCCTAACGCTGGATATATCGGTATACTTACATAAACAATAGTTGCATGACCACACTTGGTCGCCAAGATATGAAAAATCTGTGTCTTGATTGCCGATATGTCCGCAGTTCTTGCATCTTAATTCTATAATAGTTTCCAACTTCTTCATATTCACTCACCGCCTTTCAGGGCCTGGTGTAAAAACTTTTCCGCTTGGGTGATTGGCTCTGCGTACCAATTTTCCATTAGCGCCAATGCTCTTTGTATGGCTTCTTTATATCTCTCGTTCTCGGCTTGGAGTTGCTCGATTTGTTCGTCTTTAGATGGCATTGTTTCTTCTATCCAACTATCCACGGAACTATGTACCCACGAATCAGGGTCGTTAAGTTGCTTCCGATGCAATTCCAGTGGCGCAGACCCGCAATGGCCACCCTTTAATCCTTTTCTGTCTGATATAATCCTACCTTTGTGGGATAGGATAATGTCTTCTTCGGAATACTTCCTCATTTCAAACACTCCTACATAAAGTCGTATTCTGCGTATTCGTCAAAACAATCCAGATTGTCTGCGAAAAGCTGTAGTTCTTTTTCAACAACAGTGTCAGCAAATTCTTCGCCATATTTTTCAACGGCCTTCTGGTAGGCTTTTTGTCCACTCATTGATATTAAAACTTCTATTTGCACGCTCATGTCCTTACCTTTCAAATAATCCCATGCTATTCTTAGCTTCTTCAACTTCTTGGTTTGCCACAAGTAGGACAATTTTTTAACGACCAATACTTTGCTTGCCATAATTTTAGTACAGCAGGATGTTCCTTCATTTTTTCAACACATGCCATCCTGATACTGTTGATTGCCTTGAGTGTTTGTGCTAATTCTATCATTTCGTACAACTCATCAATATCGGACACGTCAACTTGATTATCCATAATTTCTTTTATACTCATTTTTTCCTTTCTTCATTAGCACGTCACCACAAAAGTTAATTCATCTTTCAAGTAATCCCATGTTATTCTTGGCTTCTTGTATGCGGTTGCGGGCCTTTGCAAAGTAGCCCTCGTCAAGTTCAATTCCGATATAGTTTCGGTTCGTGTTCACACATGCCACGCAAGTGGTTCCGCTTCCCATTGTAAAGTCAAGCACAAGCTCGCCCTCGTTGGTGTATGTCTTGATTAGGTACTCCATTAGGGCTACTGGCTTTTGGGTGGGGTGGAGACCAATGTCCCTCTTAAACTCAATTCTCTCAGTTGCGTAGCCTTGCCATTCCGCAAGGTTTTCGTCTCCGTGAGCACCGTAGCAGTTGCTTCCTTGTGAAGTGTTTTTACGGCTCTTTTTTCTGGGATTCCATACAAGTCCCTGCACGTTATATGTCGGTTGTTTGGCGTAAAAAATACAAACATCTTCAAGTTTCTTCATTGGCCTTTTTTTGGCGTTCAAGTGTCCGGTCGGGCTTAGTTTATCCCACACCCAGCAATACTTAAACATCTTCATATTAGACGCTATCAGGGTCGTTGTAAACGGTTGTGCTGCTGTCATAACAATAGCACCGTTAGGCTTAATCACCCGCTTCAACTGCTCCCACATAGGCTCTAGGGGGATGATTGAGTCCCATTTACAGGCTGTCGTGCCGTAAGGAACATCTGCCATAACCATATCAACAGAGCCGTCAGGAATCTGGGGCATGACTTCCAAGCAATCGCCTTGTATTATTTCATTCATTAGTACGTCACCACAAAAGTTACTTTATTATTTGCTAAACGGCATTATGGCACATTGGCCGCCGTCAAAGTTGAGTAACAACATCCCTGTCTCGCTGTTTTGTGCAATGGCTATTAAGTTCGGCAATTCTTCGTAAGCCAATTTCACATAATAGCCTTTATAAAAACGCCCGTTTATTTCCAAATCCTCATACTTGTTCATCGAGCCATCGCAATAATGACAAGTCTTGTTTTTCGTATAATGGCCACCCTCACCACGGCAATGTTCACATTCATGAATATTTTCACATTCTGTGCATTGACATTCCGACGATCCCTCGCAGACTGAACATATCTCGAAGTCATAACCGATCTTCCCTTTGTGACACTTTTCACATAGCTTATTTGCTTCAACCGAAGGCTTTTCTATTTCAACTGGGCCAGGAAAAGTGGTTTTTTTCTCAAGACATTCATTCAAGTCTGGAAAATTACCCTCCGTGTCAGGTTCATCACATTTTATCCTAACAGCAACTCTTCCGTCCGTGGCACACTTATAGCCATTTTTGACAAAAACTTTTGATAATTCGTAGCGAGTATCTTCTTTCGCCGTAAACAGTTCTAAATTCATTATATTCTCCTTTTAATAAGTTATAAAATAGGTCAGGCAGGCTGCCGCAAACCAGTACCCAACCTTCCGCCAGTCTCCACTCGGTATATACGCCAGAGAAGCTAGAATATCAAGGATGATTAGCGCCGTTGGGAATAGTTTTACAGGGATGTTCATTTTAACCATTGCTCCCATATTCTTGTTGCTATTTGTGCTATCATTACTGGAGGAACTGACATACCGATAAGATAGACAGGGTTTTGGTTGAAATCTCCGAAGGTATAATCCAGCGGAAAAGTTCCTGCCAGTTGGTATTCTTCTATATGTAAGTGTCTCGGTATATTGTAATGGTAATATCCACTTGCCGAAGCCCTACAACTTCCAATAATTGTATTTACGACAATATCAGGAGAGGTTTTAAAGGATGTGAACCAGCTTCCTTTAGGGTGGTTTTTGGAAAAACTACAACCTTGTTGTGTTAATTCCCACCATTTTTGCTGGTCTGGTGAACACTTCTTTGTGTCAAATTCAGTATTGAGTTGTTCTATCTCCCCGAATGGTATCTCGGTTTCCTTGAACAATAAATCCAGCTTTGGCCTAACCCCAAACAAGTCCGCAAACTCCCCTCTATACAAATCTTTTCTGATCGCTGTAAAGAAAACCCTCTCTCGTCTTTGTGGAACGCCCATTTTTGAGGCATTTAAGAGCTTGTAGTCAACATAATACCCAGCTTCGTCAAATTGTTTGAGTATCTCTGCAACATATTTCTGGGCGCCTGCTAACAATAGCCCCTTGACATTTTCAGCAACAACCACTTTGGGCTGCAATTTCTTAGCCAGGTCGATAAAATCAAAGAAAAGGTTGTCTAAGACTTGTTTTGCCTGGCCCTCTCGGAATTTCTTTTCTTTACCCCAGTCCTTCTCCCTATTACCTGCCATTGAAAAGCTACTACAGGGCGGTGAGCCGTCTAAAATGTCTAGGTGGTATAATTCATCTAACAGGTCGGTTCGTAGCTTAAACGTCTGTATAGGCTCCAAATAACTATACTTGGGTTGATGATTAGTAATATAAGCCTGCATCATCTTAGGGTCAATCTCGTTACAACCTATTACATCGAATCCTGCAAGCTTATAGCCCATTGTAGAACCCCCACCACAAGCAAAACACGAAAACACCTTACCCTTGGTTTTAGTGAAAACAGCATCTTTCAATGTCCACTTATAAGGGAATTTGTGTTTCAGTGTCTTCACTGCACACCCCCCAGCAGCTTACTCAATACCTCGAATATCTCGCCCAGGTGCGGCGCAGCCTGCTTTACAGCTTCAGCGTTAGGAATAAAGTCTAATCGCTCGGCCTCTTCAGCTATTAAGCCAATATCTTCGGCAGTTAGCCCCTCGCCCTTTTCTCTCTCTTTTAGCATTTCCATTACCATAAGACCTAATTTTACCCACATAATCCAGCTTGGCATCTTAATTCTCCTTAACTTGGGACATTAAAGTTTCAAAACAATCCGTGTTCTATACCATGACACGACCTACACAATGCTATTAAATTATCTATTTCGTCCGTTCCGCCTTGGCTCTTATATTTAATATGGTGGATATCTACCGCCACACCGCCACACCTTTCGCATATAATCACGTCTTGCTCGCCATATCTATGGTGTTTCATGTAGTTTTTAACGTGTTTTTTCATGTTCTATTTCGTGGCACTCTTTACACAAAGGATATTGCGGCACGTTAAGCAACCGCTCAAATATCAAGTCGAAAATTCCGTCCCAGTCTATCGGTGGATCGTGATGAACCTGCAAGCTCACTTCCACCCCCCTAGCCTTGCTTTGCTTAACGCCACACTTGGCGCACCTGTAATCATGTTTCTTTAGAGCCGCCGCTCGTTCCCTGGACCGAAGCCATAACTGCCGTAACGCTGCACGAATCCTGCTTCTTGGTGTGTTAGGTTGTTTCTTACCCATCTTGCTCTCCAGTCGTAAGCTCTAGTATATCCATACACCTTTTACGATCCCCGCCGCCCAGATGTGATAGCCATAATAGGTGAGCGTCTTTGTCTTTTGCCTTTAATCTCTCTATCGTGTCCTGCTGCTGGCTGATGAAGGCGGCTATATCATTAATGTCTTTTTCTTGAGCAGGTAGGGAATTCACCTTGAATCCCTTTGCTAATTCGTTACACCGAGTTATCGCTTCTTGTGGGGTCATTGGGGGTCTCTTTCAAGCAGTTAAAATTTCATATAAAATTCGCAAGTGCCCCTCTTTGTGCTTGTGGAATGGGCCTTTAACTTTCTCTATCTCGCCATTTTTCATTAGGAATTCAAGAACGGCTCCGCCATATCCTTCGTCATCGCCCTCAATCTTTTCGTGGATTTGAAATTTGTCATAGCCCCTAATAAACTCAGCCTTGATGCCCGCAATGTAATAAGTTACTTTCCTGCCACTACCCTTATTCCAAGGCAAAGGGATAGTAAATTTTTCGTGCGGTATTGTGCTTGTTTCTATTATTCCGTCCATTTCTTGCTCCTTCGCTTTATTCTTCACATATACATCTATCGTATGGATGGTTGCATCTCGGACAAGTCTCGTCATAAGATTCAATGTTATCCGGGTCAATTTCTTCTGGTGTTTTCATTCTTGCTCCTTTGCTTTACTAGGTTTTCGTTTATGTTTACGGCGATTACAGCTTGCACATTTCCTTGGATAGCCCGCTCCTCCGGCCATATAAACTCCGCACTCCTCGCACAAGTCGCCGTTTATAATCATATCTGCTATATCGCCCATCTTTCATTCTCCTTTAACTTGTTTACTCATACAATTCTTTTACGTTATCTGGCATGTGCACTGTACACCAATAATGGTCATACTCGCCAGAACTTTTATACACCGCAGGCAGGCAACAGCCCCTTTTTCCGCACACTTTACCGATAATTGGGAACAATGTTACTTTTTTACGCCTCTGCCGCTTAGAGTCCATTCTGGCCCAATTCAGGACAGTAAAGTAGTGGGACGCATACCGCTTGCCCCTAGACCCTAAATAGACGTTCAAGTCCTCTATTCGCTCGTTAGCCTCAGACACGCCGAACTTAGCCACCAGTTTCGCGTGTTCTTCCTCGGTCATCATAACAAAATCTAGGTATTTCTTCTTCATATTCTCTCTCTTTGCGCACCGACCTTCCCTAAGGTACCTATACCTTTTACCACTATCTGTGTCTTGACGCTTTATCCTCTAGCCTAGCCGGTGTCTATACCTCTAGGGCTGGCTCACAAGGCACGTACCTGAGTCTCGCCTTGATGTCGGATGAGCCTTTGTCGCTAAAGCAACGTCTAACGCTTTTTTGTGGCCTTACACCACTGGCAAAGCTTCTTAAATCATAACCAGACCAATATAATGCAATGAGTTTTTTCATTTTATTCCAATAATTCGGGATTTTCGTGGATGTTGCCGATAACTTCAAACTCGGAAATTCCCCATTGACAAGCCATTGTCTGATATGCCCCTTGTTGGAACTCAACTACTTCCCGAAGTATTACATCTACGCATCCATCATTATCCTTCCATTGTATCACATCCCCCTCGTATATCTCCTGCCCTTCAGGAAACTCCTTTGTTCGCTTGCTATCATTGAGGCCGGTGTATTGCATGAAGATAAAATTTTCCTTCTGGTAGCCGCATCCTCCCTGCCCCGTGTCTTTTAGCCATCCGTCCGCAAGTTGATTAAGTGTAAACGGATAAGCCATACGATTGGCATTTTTGTTCCATGCCCTGAATTTTATCTCTCTACTCATAATCCACTCCCTTTTGTCCACTTTTTGTCCAACATCGGGAAAATTGCGGTGGCTACGTCTATAATGTGGTGTTCAAATTCCTTATGACTCATCACGAAAACAGACAATTCACTGTGCCCGCAGCCGTATCTGTAGTTCTTTTCGCAAGCGGCCAGTTCCACCACCTCGTGCAGGAAGGTCTCGAACACCCTTTCGTTCGTTAGCCCCTTCGTGCCTATAACAATCTCTTGCTCAAAAACACCACCCGAACCATGACTGCCCTCTCGGTGTTTTTTTATGGCGTAGGTTTTGCCGCAGATTCTTACTGTTTTAGGTAGCTTCATGATCCGCTCCCTGAAGACACAAAAAAACCGTAAAGAAGGCTGGTGAAGCACAAAAGACAAGTGCGTACCTTCTCTACGGTTAAAGTTGAGTTACTTAATTGTCTTTTACACTTCACCATACTAAACATTATACCACCTTTTCACGACTTGTCAAGGGTAAAATTAAATAAATCTTTGGTTCTATTTACTCGTTGCCTCTAAGTTATCTGGCTCTTCTATGTATATACCTATTCCGGCCAGAATATCACAAAACCTCTTAAATAAACTGCTGGCTTGCAGGGTGTTCATCTTCGACAATGTAATCTTTTTACCGTCTTCGTTAGTCGTTGGGCAAATCACATACATCAGGGCGTGGAGGAAGTCCTCGTCTATTGCAGCCCCCTTGGGGATATTCCCAACTAAAAGATACTTCAATAGGTCGTCAACCCCTATCCCCTTCTCTTCGGCTTGCAAGATTGTATTGGCTATCATATTTCCCCAAATCAATTTCACCTGGGAATAAGATTTGCTCTTGCGTGGTATGCTCAAGGACGACTTGAACGTATCGCCGTCCTTTATTTTATTCCAGCATACCCTCCGTTGCTTTCCTACGGCAGGAGGAAACACCGGCTTTCCGTTTTGTTTTGTGCCATAAAAGTCCATGTCTTACTCCTTCACTTCTTCAAACGAATTGCACTCGCCTTCAGGTATTACATCGACGTTGACGCACTCCTCGCGCCACTTGCACCGCTCACATTCCGTGTTCATCGGCTTTCCTTCTCTAGCCTGGCCTTCTCCAGCCCTGCGGCTATCTTTGCTCGGTGCTTTTTCAGCCGTGGCTGTAAGACCCGCAGGGCTTCTTTAGCTAATTGCTTCTGCTCCCGCTCTTTGAATAGGCGGAGGGAGCCGCCAAGGTATCTCAATAGTATCACAACTGCCTTCTGAATAGCGTCAGGCGGGCAGCTTATATGTTCTTGTCTGTTCATTTTATTCTCCAATATATAGCGTGGCGGGCAGTTGGTCTGCAATGTATTTTCATAGTACACGAATGTAGCTAGTGAGTTTCGGCAATCGCCAGGACATCACAGCCCCTACATCTGGCTCCCTAGGCCACCGCCACGCTATTAAGTTGTTATGGCAGGGCCAGAAGGGTAACCGGCCCTGCCTGTGTCCCCAGCAACAAGCCGGGTGTTTGGGTTAAAAGGGAATATCGTCCTGTGGTGTTGCCGCGTCAGGGTCGTAATCAGGGTTAGGCCCACCGCCTTGCGGGGCGGAGTTATTAGCAGCAGCAGTATATTCCCACTTCTGGTCTTCGGTCATGGTTCCCTGCGTTTGTGGTGCATCGCCACCTTTGGGCTTCCATGTGTCCACGGCCAAATAGAACCCGTCGCCGCTCTTTTTCTGCTTCACGTCTATATTGAGCCAACCATTGTTGTCGTTCTGTTTCATAAACTCTGCGAACTCCGCCGTCCGTACCGACAGCTTGCAGAATATCCAGTCGGGGACATTTTGGGGCCGCTCTTTTGGCCCGAACCATTTCAATATCATTCCTTTTGGGAATACCACTTCACTCATAATGTTTTCCTTTCTACCACTTGTCCGAGACACATTGCGATTGACTATCATTTTGGGGCGGTTCGCTATATTTAGTATCACACTTGCCAGCGTAAACGTCCGCTGCCACACCTATCATTTTAAGTGCAGTTCCTATAGCGTCTGTGGTTGCCATCTTGAACCCCTCGTCACTGCTGTGCAAACCCGCTCTCTCTTTGGCAACCAACATCGAACCGCCGACACCTTGAACCGGCTCAGACCACGCATCACCTTCTTTGTACTGTACCATAACTAAGGCGAAAGCAAAGACTTGGCCTTCGCTACCATCCACTGCCCATAGCTTTTCAACCGTAAACTTCCACCCTAACCCGCAAGGGCCGAACACCTCAGTCATAATCTCATACCGCCATTGGGGGCTAATATCACTCATACCCTTCAACCTGCCGGCGGCTATCTTCTTTAGCGCCGATGGCGGGGGAGTTTTCAGTTTGTCCCATATTGCCTTGTTTTCCATCCTAATTCCCTTTCAATAATTTCATGGTCTGTTTATTCGATC
>Ga0307377_10008558_pt1 | contig 10360 bp, 10 predicted proteins | sample TR3MG_FD_202535 | JGI IMG/M metagenome (GOLD analysis project Ga0307377, IMG submission 202535) | Soil microbial communities from Risofladan, Vaasa, Finland - TR-3 | ecosystem: Environmental > Terrestrial > Soil > Coastal area > Acid sulfate soil | place: Finland: Risofladan, Vaasa | collected... | reverse complement strand
TTAAACTCATCAATGTTTTACCACTGCTTTCTTTCCCAGCGAACTGTATTATACGGCCTTTTGGTAATCCCCAAACACCCAAAGCGTCATTTAAAGAATCACTACCAGAATTTATTACTTCTATGTTCCCAATAGAATGGCCATCATTACCATAAATTTTCTTCATAGAATTCCAAATTTTTTGCCTATTTGTTTCAGCCATTACTTACTCCTTGATTAAACAAATCTTTTAATTTAACAAATAACTCTTTTTGTTCCTCATTTATTTCTTTTGGAATATCAACATTAACCTCAACTATGTGATCTCCTTGTGGACCAGAAGAAATATGAAATCCCGCTCCCTTAATTCTTAAAGATGTTTTTGGTTGGATTCCTGCTGGAATTTTAACTTTTTTTCTTCCAAATAAAGTATTAACAACAATATCATTTCCTAAAATAGCATCAAATATACTGATTGAACTTTTACTAAAAATATCAACAAGATTATTTGATAATGAAAATTCAGGATGTTCCTTATATAATACCCTTAACCTTAAATTAGATTGAGGTGATAATATTGTTCCATATTTAGTTCCAGGAGGAACACTAACTTTTAAAACATCAATATTAATTATTTTACCTTTACCATTACAATTATTACAAACAGATTCAACTTCTTTACCAGTTCCACGACAAACATTACAAGAAGTAGCAAATTGTATAGCTCCCATTTGTGTTACAGTTTGCCCTCTACCACCACACTTTTTACATATTTCATTTTTTAGTTTTAGACCAATTCCCATACAAACATTACATTTTTTTTCACTCTTCATTTCTATATTCTTAGAACATCCGTTCAAAGCTTCTTCAAAAGATATAGAAATATTACCCTCTTTTATATTTTGCCTATTAAAAGGATTATGGCCACCAAAAAAACTATTAAAAATATCTTCAGGATTCATTCCTGAATTCGGCTTCTTGCCATCTTTTACCATTTCATAAGCAGAATTAATTTCTTTAAACTTTTCTTCTGCTGTTTTATCTCCCTGATGTAAATCAGGATGCCATTTTCTAGCCAACTCTTTATAAGTTTTTTTTATTTCATCTTCAGAGGCATTTTCAGAAACACCTAAAACTTCATAAGGATTTTTCATTTTTTCTCTTTCTTTTTATTTCTTAATGTTTTTTTAATATTCAATACATTATTATAATATTGTAAAAGAGCGGCCAAAGAAACAGCAATCCCATCGGACTCATCAAATACTTCTTTTTTTACTTTCCCATTTTTATTAATAGTCTTATTGAATCTATTATCTAATTTGGAAATAATAATGTCTGGGATGTCTTCTTTGGCGATTTTTTCTTTTATATTATAATGTTTCCCTATTATTTTACGAATGTCGTGAACTGAATAATAAAAAACATTTTTAGAATTATGATAGGCAGCTAAAGAGGCTATTCTGTTAAAAGCAGTTAAAATAGTTATAGTTTTTGCGCTCGAATGGCCTTTCATAAACAGAAATATATCCTCAATAGCAACAAAGGTAGGTTTTAATTTGACACATAACTCACTTATTCTTTTATATACATCATCTAATCTAATAATTTCAGCAAATTTATTATCAAGTGGTTTAATATACCCATAAGATAATAAGGCTGGAATATTATCAGACATTTTTGTAAAACCCCATCCAATAGTAGAAGAACTACAATCTAACCCTAAAATGGTTATTTCATCATCATCATCATTGGTGGATAGTTCTACAAAATTATCTTTTGACATTAATCTTCTTCTGTTTCCTTTTTACAAGTTTTATCTGGCACTACTTTTTTATTTTTTGGTCCGTAAAGGCCTCTCATATCTCTATTTTGTTTTTCTTTTCTCATATTTTCTAAAGTAGGACAATTATTATCAAATAACTTCTCATACATTTCTGTTAAAGAAAAATCATTTTTACAACATTCTTTTTTCTTATTAAAAATATTCTTATCAACAATTAACATTTCAATAACATTTTCATACTCTTCAGCACGGTTTTCTAAGAAGTTCGCCTTTTCTGCTAATAACTTATTTTCATTTCTTAATAAATCAACATATTTTTTATTAGATTTTAATAAATTTCTATAATATTCTACTAACATTTCTACAAATTTTGAAACATTTTCCCCATATGAGATAAGTTTATCATTAGGTTTTAAATTATCTTCTAACTTTTCTCTTAAATCATCTTCGAAACTGCCTTCTACTTTTTTATATTTTTCTTTATTTACGGGGCCAAAATCAAAATCACTATCAACAATCTCAGGGTTTGTAAAAAGACCTTCCCAGTTGCTTTTCTTTTTCTCATTCATTTCCTCTTCTCCTTTTATTTTTAATAATTTATTTAATAATTTTTCATGATCACAAGATTCTACAGCATATACTTTTAAAAACTCTTGACAATATGGATTCTTTTCTAAAAAAATCTTATCTACTAATTCATTAAGTTTTTCTAAAGTTAATGTTTTTTCACCACTCATATTTTCTCCTAATTTGAATTTGTTCTATCACCTATATCAGTCTCCATTAAATGAATAATATAATTTAATTTATGACCAACTAATCCAATATCTTTTTTATTAATTTTTTCAAACTTAATACATTTTTTTATAACATCAATTTCTAAATCTTTACCATTTTTCAATAAATCTTTCTTAAACTTATTCCAAGAACCATCATATTGTTGATCTCTTACAGCGGCAATTTGCTCGGGATAAAAATCATCAATATCTATTTCTGTAAACATAGATATATCGATATTTGTAAAATCTAATTGTTTATTAAAACTATCAACAAACAATTTAACATTCTCTAAACATTCGCAAAGCATAAGTGTATGTTTTTTTAATGATTTTTTATTAGGTAAGACTCCACCAATAAGAAAAAACATAAACTCATTATCAAAAAATGGGGCTGAACACCCAAATCCATAATTATATGTCATATCCATTAACGAAAAAATAAGTTTTTGACTTATATCGTTTCTACCAAAAACAATTCTACTTTCAATTCTTTCTGGTTCTGTTAAAACATGTACAATATCAAAATTTCCAATTTTTAATAATTTAGTTTTCATAAGGTCCTTATAAAAATAAACCAGTAGGGCCAGCCACGTATTTACCCTACTGGTTTATTTAAGTCTAATTAAATATCATCATCACCAAAATTAAAATCATCTGCAGAAACATTTGGTTTATTCGCAGTACCAGTGTTAGTTACGGTTTGATTACCAACAGCATAACGAGCATTCCCGCCTTCATTTGAAGAAACTCCCATTTTTTCAAGAATTTCCTCTGGTGTTGAAGGTTGAATAAGTTTGGTTAAATTAGACATATCAGAAAACTCTTTAACCATAGCTTGTTCAGATTCAGTCAAAGGACCCTTGTTAGGATCAGGCATTACAGAATACAAAGGATTCGATTTTGCTTTGCCTCGCTTAATATCAATGTCATACATTTTAACATCACCCCATTTAGGGTTATTAACCAAACTCTTAATACCATTCAAAATTTGGCTAGATACTTCAAGAATTTCAGCTTGATTTGTTTTTCTATTAATGACTCCTAAATACCAACGATATTGGGCTTTAGAACCCTTTTTACACAAAGGGCAATTTTCAAGAGCACATTTAATTTTTCTTGTAGTACCACTAGCATCGCTCTCCCAATGAACTACAAATTGATAAGGATTAGTAAAAATTCTTACCTCATTACTTCCAAGTTCAAGCTTCATAAAATCACTAGCACCAGATACTTTCGCATCATCCCAAGAATCTAATTGTCCATAAGTTAATTCGGCCATTTTTTCCTCCATGTGTGTGTGTGCTTATTGCACTTTTGTTATTTTGCCATCTTTTATTTTTGGAATTCAGAGTAATGATGACCCTACTCTTTAACGTGGCTGCTTCTTTGTTTATACATTAAACTTTGAACATGATCTATTTCACTCCACGGGATCCATATCTCATATTCATCTTTTTGTTCAATATCTTCAAACATATTTGATATATTACCAACATACCAATAACCTATTCCATGAAAAACTGATACTTTATTAAACTCATCTCTTCTGTTCTTAGTACATATAAAAAATCTTTCCTTATCTTTTGAAAAATTCTTTTTTAAATAAACTAAATAAAATACATCTACCATGTCTTTTCACCATATTTTCCATTACTATCTACTCCTGAAGTTTCAGAAAATCCAGAAGAGCTAAAATGTTGTTGTTCTGATCTTAATTTAATTTTCATATATTTGTGTGATTCCAGAAACCACTTATGCTTGTCTTCAAACCATTTCTTTACAGTTTCAACATTCGTTAATACATTGCTGGCTTCAATAAATTCAGGATGACTTTCAGCATAAGCTTTCCTATCATCAATTGTTTTATGTCCATGATCAACAGATAATAAATATAATTTTTGCCTTGTTGTATTTTTTTCAGTCTTTGCCTGTTGGGTTTTCCAAATCAATGCAGAAACTATTTCACTACATCTATCTGCGGCCCTTAAATACATCGAGGCTAGAATTTCAGCATTTGCTAAATCAATGTTGCCATCTTTTGGCATTAAATCAGACATCTTCTTAAACTCCGAAATATCAATATCCATAGGATTAAAAGTATCTACTTCTAACAAACTTTTAATCGTCAAGGCGTTTGTTGTCATTTAAAAACTCCTCAATTTTTCTTTCCATCCTTCTAATTCTTTGATTGAGCATTAAATTCTGTAAAAACACAATGACCGCCCAACCAACTTCTTTTTTCAACGATGGTCTTATAAAGCTTATGCATCCGTCATTATCGACATCGAAGATGTCGTGAAATTGATTTTTTCCTTGGTATTCGCCATATGTAAATTCTTTAACTAACGCATCATGATAATCAGACTCTTCCTTTGTCATGTCTACTGCTTTATAATCAATAATTTTAATCATCAACTGCCTCTACGAAAGGTTCCACCTGATCCTAATGCTTGTTGCTGTTTTGCCAATCTAAGAAGTCTTTCCTCTTCTAAAACGCCTCCTGGAGCACCAAATAAAGCCTTAGACATACTATTTGGAGATTCTATTGGTGGTAAATTTCCAACAGGAATATCTTCCTCAAGCATATCAAAACTATCTTCATCATTATTAGCATCAAGTGTCGCTTGATCAACCATATTAAATTTCTTTCTAATTACATCTTCCATAATTCTTTCTCTTTCTTCTTCACTTATTTTATCATTATCTAATTCAGACACACTAATAATATTTTTAGGCTCTTTTTCTCTTTTAGATAGTTGTTGAGCTATACTAGGAGGAGCAATTTTCTGTTGTCTAACAGGTGTTCTTGCGGGTGCCGCTTCTCCTCTTAACGTAATATCGTATTTTGCGACAATTGACATCGCTAATTTTTGGGCCGTACCATCTCTTAAAGTGACCTCAGACGATATAGTATTTTCTACATCTTCAATTATTGCCAGTGTTTCTTCATCCATTATTTGTCCACCACAAGCGGGACATTCATTTACGGATATAGCATGTTTAAACATAGGCAATATATCAGACTTACAAGTTGCACATTTCATATGTTTTTTACCTCTCTATTTAACTTAATATCTATAAATAGTTTGTCAAGCATCTTTATATACTTTTTCTATAGACCGGAGCATTAAAGTTTTTACTCCATTAAAATCACTTATTTGGCACTGGGCTCTAATAGGGACACCATCTTTCATAAATTTTTTTGCTGAATCATATTCTGTAGGCCAAACTGTTAATTCACTTTCAGCTCCATTAACATCACTAACTCTATATTTTATCATTTTTTGCCCAGTATATTTCCCTTTTCCTATTTTAAACTCTCTTAATAACTCCACTACTAAAAATTCAACAACTATATTATGTCGATTTGGAAGTTGTTTCAATTGTGAAATTAAAGTCGAACCTATCCCTGTAAAAAATCCAGGATATAAACTACTTAAATCACCAGATATTAACTCTCCAAAAACTTCCATTTCATATTGTAATTTTTCTTTAATGCTCCACTCAACATTTTCAAATTTTAAAGGAAATTCTTCACAATTTATATTTTCTTCATATCCATCATAGTTTTTCTTTACCCATAAATTAAATTTATCTCTATTTTTCTTACCAAATTCAAAAATATCTCTTCTAGCAACATTCATTTTATCAAAACATCCAGATTTAGCAAGCGCTTCCATTCTTAATTTATTAATTACTCTCCCCTCCGTTCTTAATAAAAAATCCGAAAAAGAAGAATATGGTTGATTAGCTACAATATTAATAACTCCCTTTTCACCCAAACCTTTAATTGCTGAAAATCCCATTACAATTGTTTTTCTATCTAAAACTTCATAGTTAGAACCACTATTGTTTATATCAGGGGGAATAATTTTAATATTAAAAACTTTACATTCTGCTTTCGCCATAGAAATTTGAATATCCTTATGTATCCCACCCATATTCGTTTTTATTTTTAAATAAGCCGCAAAAAATTCAGCAGGAAAATGTCTTTTAAGAAAAGCTGTATAATAACTATTTATTGAATATTGAATTGCGTGAGACTTATTGAAACCGTAGCCCGCAAAGGGTAATATAATTTTTTCCCAAATAGTTTTTGCTTCTTCATAACTTGTATTATGCGTTTCAATAATCCCATTAATAAAATCATTTTCCAATTGTAAAGCCATTTTAGGGTTTTTCCCCTTAAGCTTAGTTAATTTTCTTAATCCGTCTGCTTTACTCAAATCCCATCCAGCAATATCTTTGGCCACATACATCATTTGTTCCTCAAAAACACATAGTCCATATGTTTCTTTTAATGAGTTTTCTAAAGCTGGATGAAGATAAGTTATTCTTTTTCCACCAAATCTTCTAGCAACATATTCTTCCCTTTCTTCTTTTGAAGAAGATGGTCTTCCTAAAGCATTTATTACAGCAATATCAACAATATTTTTAGGCTTTAATGATTTACATAAAGAAATCATCATACTAGAATTTCCTAATTGAAAAACACATTTCGTTTGACCTTCTTGAATCATCTTATATGTTTCCACATCATCAAGAGGAATTTCTTCCATTACTAAATCATTTCCAGTAGTCTTTTTAATATTTTTTATTGTTTCGTCAATAACATCTAATGTAGATAAGGCCAAAAAGTCCATTTTTACCAGACCTATACTTTCACATCTATTCTTTTCATATTGGACAGCGGCAATTCCATTCTTATCAATTCTTACTGGAGCAAACTCAACAATAGGAATGTCTGATATTACCATCCCAGCAGCGTGAGTAGAAAATTCCTTTGGCAATCCAATTAATTTATCGGCATAATCCATTAAATCAGGACACTTATCCGCTAATTCTTTAAGTTTAGGAGAAAGAGAAATAGCTTGTTCAAGTGTTTCTATATTTTTCCCTTCCTTATCCTTTTCTGGAATTAAATCTTTAATAGCGTTAGATAATTTTACATAATTTTCCCCTGCCGGTATTAGATCAGGCATAACATTTCTCATAGATTTAACTAAATTTGGAATTACACTTTTTGGAGTATATTTGTTTATATTAGAAACTTGAGCACAATGATCATAACCATATTTGTTTCTACAATACTTTTGAACTAAATCTCGGCCCGCAGATGTAAAATCTGTATCAATATCAGGCAAATCTTTTTTATAAGCGTTTTGGAATCGTTCAAAAATAAGTCCATATTCCAATGGATCAACATTATGGATGTCTAAAAGATAAGCTACTAAACTTCCTCCTGCACTATTATGAACAAGAAAATTTTGCGTAATGTAAGAAAAATTATCTTTTATTTTTAAATCATATACAAAATCTCTATCAACCTCTTTAATTTCTTTTATTTTAACAAAATACCCATTATTTAAAAATCTATTTTTTAACCGAAACGACTCATCAAACTTAAATCGTATTTTATAAGACTCTTTACATAAATAATTATCACTAATGTGTTCTTTTCTTGTTGAAACATAGCTTGGTATTTTCAAATATAATAAAGATTCTCTAATATCATTTAAAAGTTTAATACTAGTTGTATCAATATTAATTCTATATTTTCCTCTAAAGCCATCGGAATCAATTAGACCATCAATTATATTTTTTAATTTATTATTTGGTAAATATTTAAAATTGCCAATATATTTCGTACTAGAAGAATCTAAATATTCAGGAAATAAATCTCTAAATAATTTCGCTAAAATATACCCATAAACATATAATTGATTTAATTTTTTCTTTTTATGTTTTATAACATTACAATAAAAACCTTTATTTTTAAAATAATTTAATATCCTATTTTTCCCAATTTCATCTTCGCTATTTAAAGCAATACCTATTGAATAACTATTATGCTTGTCAGTAATCCACCCATCTCCTATCCATCTACCTAAAATATAACAAAACTCTTCATCACAGTTTAAATAATTATCAATTTTTCTAATAATACAATTTTCATCTTTTTGCCAATCAATAACATTCGAATTGTTATTTAATAGATATTCATTTACTATATTATAACTATTATTTAAATATTTTTTATTATATTTAATTCTTTTAATAGTTCCGCGATCCAAACCAGTTTTTCTACACACCTCTCTTGTTGAAAGACTATTGGAAATTGAGATTTTAGAATAAATAATATTGTTTTCGACTGAATCATTATGTCCTAAAAATTTGCTTAAATCAAAATTTTCAACATCAATTACTTTCTTATTAGGAAATGGCATAAAAATAAAATCATTTTCTTTTAAATTATTTATAGGGATCCATGAAGGATTTTCTATATCATACTTTTTACCTTTAAAAGGAGTACTCCAATTATTTGACAAAAACATATTATAACGTCTTGTATTTATTGCTTTAGATCCATAAACCTCATGATCTTTGGTTAAAACAATATTATTAAATGAATAATCAGTTTTAATCTCTAATAATTTTTCATTATCAATTTTATATTTTAAAAAATCTTCTACTATTTTCAAATTACCATCATTAGTGTAAACATAATCTCCTATTTTAACATTATCTAATCTTTTAAAACCATTTTCAGTTAATACTAAATTTTCTCCAGATAAGCATCCACGGCCGCAACCTACCAATATTCCTTGTGTTTTTGCCCACTTGATAAAATCAGATACAATAAGCATATAAGAAGAGAAATCATTTCCTTCAAGAATTTTCAATTCATCTTTAATTCTTTTCAATCTTATTTTAATTTCTTCTCTTGATAAGGATTTAAATTTCTTTTCGAAACCTTTAAATATTTTAAATCTCATATACTCAGCATCTTCTTTAAGTCCACCGTTTAATTTGGCCGCAATTTTCCAATTTAAAAAATCCTGATAATCATCTTCCTCTTTGGGATTAAAAATAGGAAGATGATTTCCTTTAACCTCCATATAATCAGGTGGTTCACACAAATCAGCTATTTTAACAGTATTAGATACTGCCTCATCTGCTATTTCTTTCCCATATCTCTCAGATAAAAATTCATGAATTTCTTCCCCATTTTTTACATAAAATTCATCAATTCCATACTTGTGCCTATTTGGATCATCAATCGGAACTTTTTGTTTTACAGCTAATAAAACATCATGATATTTTTCTGAATTTTTATCTAAATAATGAACATCCACTCCAACCACAAGAGGAATGTTAAACTTTTTAGCAATATTTATTAATTGTAGATTAATTGAATGTTGATCTACAAAGTCATCTTTTAATAAATGTGGTTGTATTTCAATATAAAAACCTGACTTAAATATTGAATTTAATTTTTTAACAGCCTCACAAGCACCATCATAATTATTATTTAATAATAAATTTGCTACAATACCATTAACACAAGCCGATGTACAAATTATACCATCAGAGTATTTTTCAAGAACTTCCCAATTAACTCTTGCGAATGATTTCCCTAACATTAATATTTGATTTTGAAAACCAATATAATTAATCATTAATAAATTTTTATATCCAATATGGTTTTTTGCTAATAAAACAATATGCTTTCTTTTTTCAGTTTTCTTTCTACCTTTCCCTCCTTTGTTCTCAATGGCTTCATAAGAATTTACAAAATACATTTCACAACCCGGAATGAACTTTACGCCAGTTTTTTTATATGCTTGAAAAGCATCATGATGCGCGGCTAAAGTTCCATGATCGGTAATTGCTATTGCTTTTTGCCCAAATTCCTTTGCTCTATTAAACAAATCATTAACACTAATTAAACTATCAAGCATACTGCCTAAATTAGAATGCGTATGGATATTTACAAAATCTATCATTTTTTATTCCTTAATATTCTTTTTTAATTTAA
>Ga0307377_10008554_pt1 | contig 10362 bp, 21 predicted proteins | sample TR3MG_FD_202535 | JGI IMG/M metagenome (GOLD analysis project Ga0307377, IMG submission 202535) | Soil microbial communities from Risofladan, Vaasa, Finland - TR-3 | ecosystem: Environmental > Terrestrial > Soil > Coastal area > Acid sulfate soil | place: Finland: Risofladan, Vaasa | collected... | reverse complement strand
TTGGCGACATGTGCGAGCAGCTTGTCCGGCGTCATAAAGAATCCAACGAGAAAGCGGCGCAGCAGATAGCTGAGAGCCCGAGAAGCTGTGAGCACTTAGTGTGGGTTCGGTAATCTTCTTTATGAGCAGCAATAAAATATACTGCTGAATCATTGGTCAGTGAGAAGGGATGAAAGATGCCTTGGGCTAAGATTGAACATCCTATAATGCTCGACTTTCCCCCGGGGAAGTTGTGCTCTAGTGAGTATCCTAATCATAAGCACGGTTGTCCAAACTATGGCAAGCGGCCAACATGCCCACCTCAAGCGTCTATTATAAATGAGCAGTTCCCTGGTCAATGGTGGGCCATATGGAACAAATTTGAGTTCTTCAATCATACGGAACGCATGCGTAAGGCGCATCCTAAATGGACAGATAGACAGGTAGCGAATTGTCTCTATTGGCAGGGCCGAGCTAGGAAATGTCTCAAGATCGAGCTAGGACGATTTCGGACTATCGAGCGCCTCATGACGGAGCCTGACGCTGAATTTGAGACAGTCCCCGAAGCGAGGGGTGTAAACGTTACTGAGACCATGAAGCTCGTTGGGATCGATCTTGAGTGGCCTCCGAAGTATTTCACGTATCAGGTTGGTCTTATCTTTGTGATAGGGGATTCGATATGTGCGTTGCCAACGAAGAATATTCAACCTAGTTGTAGCCGATAGGCTTGACTTGATTCAGATTTGGTTGCATCTTAGTGTAGACGTTACATGACTGAAGAAGCCAGAGGTGTCCGGACACCTCGCATCTAACAATAGAAGATCGGAGGTGTGCTCCGTGCTAAGGTAAAGGCCATAGTGCCTGAAGACGAAGGTTAGAAATGATGATATAGCGTATGATTAGATGTACGGACTGCCCCAATAATGGGATCCGGATGCGGCGGTGGACACCGGTCGAAAGATAGGTGGAGATCGGGAAACGTGCCCAGTGGACAAGTGCCACTGGACCAGCTGTGTCGAGCCTACAACTTATATGATGAGTTTGAGTTGATTATGTGGCGTACGATAGTAATTATGAGATTTGAAAGTGGTGTATCAAAACTTGGAGAATCGCCCCCTTAACAAGGGGGCGATTTTATTTGGTAAATACCCATCTAGAGCTTGACTGATTACAATCCCACAGACTACTTATATAGAGAGGATTGCACTGTCAATGATAGTACTTCCATCAAACTTACTTAGTATGTACAACTCAATACCTAACAGTGCACTTAACGAGGCTCTAGGTGGTGATCCAGCTAAAGTAGCTTTTGATAAGCTCGACAAAGTACAATGTATCAAGTGGATAAGAGAGCAGCATAAGCTTACAATCAGAGAAGCCAAGAATATTACTGACTACCATATAGAGAGCCCAAAGAAGAATAGCCCGAGGCGCAAGCCTAAGAAGAAGCCAGAGAGTGATGCTATCAAGCGCCTGAGGTCATCTTTGTTTGAAGTAGAGGAAGTGGCGCGAATACTGTCTCGCTCAAACGATTCGAGCATACTCGATGTGGCAGCACGGTTATCCGACATATGTGAAGAGGCCAAGGGTGGTGAGTCAGATATAGAGACAATACGTGCCCACGTTGACCAAATGGGTAGTGAGATCACGTTATTCACAGAGACTCTCACGAAGTTGGTGGCCCGTGTAAATACACTTGAGCATGATGTTGGAGACATTAGCGGCGCGACTATCTCAGATGACCTGCTTGATCTGCGCTCCAAAATTGACGGCCTCGAAAATGAGGGCTTTGCCGAGCAGATTAACGATGTGTCTAAAGAAGTCAGCGACGTGAAGAGTGCTCTTGAATCTTCAGTAGAGGATAACGAGTCGAAGATAGACGCAAACGACAGTGAGATAAAGGCTATTAAGAGCACTGTTGACGATCTTCAGATGGAGGTTAACAATCTCGATACCAAGATCGATAATGTGGAGTCGAAAATACCGGTAGAAGTAGAATAGGAGAGAATGAATATGGCCACGTACAAGCACTATACTGACTTCGCTAAGAGGGTGTTGACTCTCTCGAAGGGCTCACAGCGCGAAATTGCTGAAGCTTTGGGTATCACACAGCAGGCAGTATCAGCACGATCACGGGGAAAGGTAGATTGGAGCGTTGAGGATCTTATAAAGATTGCGGAGAAGTACGGCGTGAGTCTACTCTACTTCTTCTCGACCGGAGAAGCTGGGTTCGACCGCGTGTTGGACGAATTGCGTACTGCCTCTGAGGAACATCAGAAGATCGCGGCTCTCATTATGAAGCTCAACAAAGATCAAGTATCCACTCTCGCATCAATGGTTGAAGCATTCGTAAGGAGCCAAGGCATTTCAGTCGATCCAGTCGAGTTCGTTCCTCCCAATCAGGATGCTCAAAAGCAGGAAGAAGACACCGCACAGGAAGAAGACACCGCACAGGAAGAAGACACCGCACAGGAAGAAGACACCGCACAGGAAGAAGTAGAAAACAACGATGAATCTGGAGTAGAAGAAGAGCCTGTGTAGATCTTTTTCTATGCGTTTTGAAGAAATCTAGTCGTGCACAGTATCGTAAACGACTGTAGTCATGAGTGCCGTAGGGTGCCCCTCATGCACGCTTCATGAGGGGCTTGACAAAAGACGTGTTTCTGCATCGTAGAGTGAAGAGGGTAAGTGGGTGTTAATTTCTTGCATAGTTCCCTTATAAGGCTACATTGAGTAGCCGCTGAAGGGAGCGACAGTATATGGACGCGATGGATTTTTTCACCAAGGTACGAGATGATGATAGACTTCAATGGGACGGGACGAACTTCACTGACAATCCTGAAACTGCACTAGTCTATGTTGGATGCCCATCTAAGCGACTTCATTTTTCGATGGGCTTAAAGGCGATTAGAGAGCATTCATGGGCAGAGTTGCGCCCAGTGCTTACCGGGTATCGCCAGCCAAGAATTATGACGCATATGACTAGGATAGTTGGGTATTACGCAAACCTACACAACTTCAATCGAAGCAAGCAGCAGGAAGTCATTGATAGAAGACGAGGGGACTATATAATTGCTGGAGACGGACATGTCTATGATAGAAAAGCAGCCTTTGCCGATAGCACTTGTTTGCCTGAACTGCAGCGAAGCGAGCAAGATAACGTGCCTTTAATGCGGCACGAAGAAGCCTGTAGTTTGACATAAAGCTAAGCAGTATAATCTTTTAGATGTAGATTATTGGTCAGCCAGTGGCTGATTACTTACACACAGCCTACTAGTGGAAGGCAGTAAGTATTTCTGCCAAAGGACTTGACTTGTAGTCAAGTTGCAGTAAATTGGACAAAATAGGATATACGATCTAGTCGATACAACGATGATACGCACCACAAGAGACAAGACAAGAAAGATAGGAGGATGCACCAGTGGCAAATCAGTTCGAGACGTTGACAGAGAAGCAGCTTCAAGAGGCACTTCGCAAACAAGAGATGAATGAGAAGTCGTTTTGGAGAACTTCTCCATTCATGCGTAAGACCATCCCTCTCGCCAAACATGGCGAGGTAGCTTATCGGGAAGATGATCGTCTGATCAAGACGGACATCGAACGACGAGAACTTAGGGATGTCTTGCTCTCGGCCATCGAACAGTTCCCAAAGACCAAGAGTAAGTCTCGGCTCAAAGAAGCGGCCTCCCACATGCTGGACGGCCATACGGGGCAGGAATTGGCCGATAAAATGCAGGTCACCAAGCAGAGAGCCTCGCAGTATGAGGCAAAGGTGATCGGCGCGTTTCAGAGCCTTCGCAGCCAGGTTGGCAAAGAGGGTGAAGAAATCTGGAACGACATCGACGCTTTCTACATCGAAGACTAGACCGGGCTCAACTTCGGTACCTACTTAGTAGGAGGATAACGTGCTCAAACTCATTGGGCTTCGTATTGGTCCCGCTACGAATAGCAGTTCCTCACACTCAGTCATCTTCTGGCCGGAAGATACGCCTCTTCCAGCAGAGGTGGGCGGCGGTGGTAAGTATGGAGGAGACAACTTTACGCTTACCTCCAGGGAAGAAAAACAACACTATCTCGATGTCCAAAAGGATAAGCCCCATAGTAACGATGATTATATTGATAGTCAGTCAAAGTGGAGTTGGCCGATAAACATCCTTACCGGGCAACCTGATAAGGAATTCATCGAGTCATTTACGAAGTCGATGGCCGAAAATGATAGAATCATTATCTTGGGAGGGCATGACAACAGCGAAGATCATCCTCTCCGTAATCAAAATCTTGAAATTGCCCTTCCAAGAATGATCAGATGGTCTGGTGCTAGGATACGACGTGAGCCGTGGGGATGGACACTTCATGAAGGTAACTACGTGTCCGCAGTAATGCGTCTCCAGGATGACACGTTCACCGACGCAATGAACATATGGCGTTCTAGTGCACCTGAACTCGTTGATCTCAAGATTACGGGTAAGTGTGACTACGCGTGTGACTATTGTTATCAGGATGCTACTCCTGATGGTAAAGAGGCCTCCATGAACAACATCACCAAGATAGCTGAGGCACTTAGATGTGCCGGTGTCTTTGAGGTAGCTATTGGTGGAGGAGATCCTACAACGCATTCTAAATTGCCAGATATCATTACAACCTTCCAGGACAAGGGTATTGTAGCAAATGTGTCGGTGAAACGAATGGAAGATGCCACCAAGGATGTACGCGACGTTATGAAAAGTGGAACGTTAGGCGTCACTGTGACTAATCTTGAGGAGATAACGAAAGCGCATAATGGCGACAACCGATTCTACAGTTGGGTGGCTCATATCGTCATGGGTGCTCAGTCAATGAAGGATTTTACTGAAATGATGGAATACGTTGGAGCTAATTACATCCGAGCATTGCTTCTTGGTTTTAAGAGGACTGGCCGGGGTAGCACCTTTACTCCACATGACTATACAGGATGGGAGATGGTAGTTGCTAGCGCGTTCTCAGCAGCGAAGGATAAGCACGAGGACGAAGGTGATTACGATCTTCCCATGCAGCCATATATGAGATATCCAATGCTGGCAGTCGATACATACTTCGCGGCCGAGCAGCAGCGTATCCTTAAGAGTATGGGGGTACCTACGTATCTTTATGATACTGTTGAGGGCAATAGATCTTGCTACATTGACGCAGTTACGATGCGTCTTGGACCATGTTCTTTTTGCCCTGATGACGATATGCATCCTATCACTGCTAACGCGGGGCTTACGAATCAGATTCTTAGCTTGTTTAGAAAGCAGAAGCTCATGCATCCAAAAATGTGGGTGACCAGATAGGGAGTAGAAAATGACGACTAAGACAAAACGGGCGGCAGTTATAGCGACATACAAGTCGAAGTCGAATCCAGACGCAGATCCTTATGAGGTTCGAATCAGTCGGCAAGATGGAGCTATCTTTTGCTCGTGCCCTGGGTGGAAGTTCAAGAAGAACTGTACACATCTCAAGCAGTTCTTTGCGGATCTAGATGATCCTCAGATGACCGAGCGTATCAAGATTGATAGGTACGATCATTGTGTGAAGTGCAGCTGCACGGACTCACTCGTTGGTGAGGATGTCTGCGAACACGTTCATGCATTCGTAGACTCTCTTCCGGAAGGGGACTAATTATGGTATCTCGACAACGTAAATGGCAGCTAAAAAAACAGGCCGAGGGCAAGTGTACGATCTGTGGTAAAGAAGCATGGAAGCCTGGAGCATATCTTTGCCCCCATCATCTCGAATATCAGCGCAGCCGTAGTGGAAGTAAGCCATGGAAGCTGGGTGGTTCTGGTCGTGTTCCTCATGGCCAGGAAGAGGTACATGCGAAGTATGTTGAAGAGAAGGTGGAAGCTGGTTTGATCATGCTGAATAGTGGATGTCCAGTTTGTGAAGCGGCCAAGGCTCTTGGTGTGTGTGATACATGGCTAGCTACGCGCATTACACTAATTAAGACGTGGGTGGCCAAGGAAGAACCGAAATGAGTCTACAGGATGGCAAGTGGGATTATGAGCCTGAGGTATTGACCCTTCTGAATGACATGATGGACAAGGAGCCATTCGAAGTTATTCGTGCTGTTGAAAGTAATCGCAAGGGGCTGGTGTTCAATGGAATCATCATGCAGTTTCAGCTTCGCCTTCATATGAGCCCTGATAAAGCGGTCAAACGAATTAACTACTGGATGAAGTGGCGAACATTATCATGGACGTTCAAGTGTACTCGATGCGGCGCAGAGCATCAGGCCGATGGCCGTCCTGATAACATAGGCGTCGCTGGTATTGGGTGCACATGCGGTGCCTTCTACGAGATCGACGGTTGGAAGAGTTATCGTCGTGACGATACGTCAGGCGGTAATACTACGTTCTCTATTGCTGTAGACGGCCAGGAGACAAAGGTTAGCTCACTCGAAGAAGCGGACAAGGTGCTGAGCAAACTTGGTGGTCGAGGCCTGATTGTGAACAAGGTACGAGTCAACAACTCATAGGGGGTATGATTATGGGCTGGGCTAGCGGCAGCAGTTTGATGTCTGAGGTAATCAGATCAATGAAGGCCGAGGTAGACTCCAAGCCTCGTAGGCGTGTGTACAAGATCCTGATCCCGGCGTTTGCTGGTATGGATTGCGATACGCTGGATGAATGCCGTGGGGAAGATCCGGTGTACGATGCGGAGTTGGACGAGTGGCTGAAGGAGTGCGGTTAGTGAAGACTCCTACCATGGATCAGTTTTGGGCTGCCGTATGTAGCTATAACGGCGTGCTTAAATTCGGTCACCTTGTAAACATTATGATGAAGATCCTAACTGGCCCATTTCGGCAGAGGAGCTACGTCGCCAAAGGATGATGAGACTATCGAGGAAGCTAAAGATGTGGCATACTAATGAAGGTTAGATTCAGAGATCTACGTGAGCTTGAGCCTCTCCCAGGATGGGCAGGTACGTGCGACATCTGTGGAAAGGGTGCTTCTCATACATTCACTTTCTTTCAGAGCATCACGGTCAGAAAGCGATGGTATTGTAGATGGCACGCCGAACGAGCATCTAAGAAGCACAAGATTCCAATGGATTGGAAAACAAAGGGAATACGACGACCGTAGGGGGCAGAGATGTTCGATGGGGCATGCTCAAAATGCAAGCGAATTGTAGGAGACAACGTCGTCAAGGAAGGCGATAAGTTTCTGTGCTGTCAATGCGCTGAAAGTCGTTTGAATGATCTGAAGTCTCAGCTAGTTGATAAATATCGAGACGCAACAGGAGGCGTATGGCCGTGTTCGATATGTGGTCGTAGTGTCTCCCCGGTTTGCTTCAGATGCGTGGAGTGCACGAAGGAAAACGAACAGGCGTATTTCGAAGCTCTGAAGAACCTAGTAGATAAGCTAGACTTGGTTCACGAAAATGATGAGTATAAGAAAGTATGGAGCTGGTATCATTCCCATAGCGGCCCCTACGTGGGGCCACAGTATGAGCATGAGTTAGATAAAGCTCGTGCTTTGGTGAAGAAGGAGAAGACGAATGGGTGAGCAGGGTAGTGAGCAGAAGTTGGCACACGCACAAGCCGAGGCTCGTCGTTTAGCTGACGAGAATAAGGCACTTGTGGCTAGCAAAAAGGAACTAACGAATCGTCTTGCTGAATTCGATGTTCCAGGAAGTGCTGGTAGTGAAGACTTAGCACACCAACTCAGGGTGGCCGAGGAGTCTCTAGAGGCTGAGAGAGCTAGGAACAACGAACTGAAGGCGCGGGTCAGTGAGCTTGAAGGTACGTAAGACAAATCGGTTAGAGGATGCTGAGAGAGAAGTGAGGCGGTTAAGGTGTGTCATTACACGCCACGCAAAACGCCTTTAGGGGAGCGAGCAGTGGCAATGTTAGCTGATAGGAAGAAATGATGCCAAGAGAAAACACTCGTGAAGGAATTGACGAAGCGCTAGCAGACTTCACTACTCATATGCGGCATAAGTTGCTATGTGTTCGTCACCGCCCCCACTGGAAAGAATCCTCCATTGCATTTCTTCTTGCACGTGCCAAGGAAGAGTTGGTTGAACTAGAAGAAGCTATCGCATCTGGTGATCGTAAGGCCGTTGTGAGAGAAGCAGCAGATGTGGCCAATTTCATAATGATGATTAGTGATAATGAGCAATGGTCAGGTACACGTCAGGCGGATAGTCATGAAGGACGGTAATCCCGAGACGTTTATCGAAGGGTTCAAGAACTACGCTAGGTTGACTGCTCAGATAATATTCGCAATAATCATTTCCAGTTTGCTCGCGGCAGCTATCGGATGTTTTGGGATGGCTATATATCTTGGCCTGTCTGCTGCATGGAATGCTTCACCACTGATCACCTCAACAGTCCTATTGGCCGTATCTACTATCCCTATTGTCGGGGTCATTGGTGGGGTGAATAGTTCTCGTAGGTCTAGACAGAAGCCAGGTTCAGTGCCCTCTATACAGAGAGACAATAAATCCCCTGTAATGTGGAAAGTAGATTAGGCTATGTCAATCAAAAAGGCCGTTATAGATACCATTGACAAAATAGTTGCTGCCCGTACAGACGAGATTGATGAGCTTCTTAAGCTGGGGCGGCTAGTTGCCTCAGGTAAACATAAATTCATTGCCAAGTTGTTTCCAATGCGCAACATCGGAGGCCGTATGCAGGAAATATCATGTGTCAAAAAGACGCTCAAGTCAGCTATTACGAGTGTTCTAAATTGGTACAGCGATGCTACGTTTTGGGAATGGCCATCAAAGGACCTGAAGAGCAAGAAGATAGAGCAGGGCGCGTGTGGATTCCGCATGCACGTATCCGTGTGTGATGAGTGGGGGCACAACGATATTCGCGTATACGATGAGAAGCTATGGTGGCATCACGTAGAGGCCGAGGTTAAGAGAATACTACGCACACAGCCTACTCGTAAGAGGAGTATCTAATGTACAAGTGTGCGTGTGGACTACTAACAACGTTCGGATACATCGATGGTGCGACTCCTCGTAAGAAGGCCAAGAAGAAGACAAAGGCCGAGCAGGACGCGAAGAGCTACAAACCACTCTGCTTCGAGTGTTGGTGTAGTGGTGGCCAGAAAGAAGCTCTTGCCCACATGCCATCCGATGATATGGAGCATCCTAATTTTGCTCCTCTATCACCCGAAGTTCAGGCAATGGCCGACGAACAAGAGAAAAAGAAGACGAAGACTGAGAAGCCCGAAGAAAAACGTGAGGACACGAAGAGTCAGGGAGACCATGAGCAAGAAACCATATGACTTGAAGCCGATCTATTCGGCGTATACTACCACCAATGAGTCCGGGGATGCGGGAGCTTGCATAGCTTGTACCTTCAATAAGTCAACGGCTCATAGCCTCGCCAAAGACCAGGGTTGGTATGGTGGAAACGGAGTGGTAAAAGAATCGAAAGCTCTGATCATAGGCGACGAGGTGTTCATCCTCGCGAACGCGACTCCGATCAAGGTTCATGAGGTTAAGGAGATCGAACGCAAGCACAAAGAAGAGGTCATCAATAAGGCAATGGAAAAACTGTCGCCAGAAGAGCGCGACGCATTGGGGCTTGGGGGCTGAGGTGGAGCTTAAGGATCTGGCCGGTCAGCGAGGAAGTTTCCAAACTCGCGCCACGGTAGGGTGGCCGATAGGCGATGTGTCCTATGGTGCAACTCAAGTAGAATACGAGGTCAAGAAGGATGGCAAAATCGAGATCATACGCGTTACAAACGAAGGAGGAAATGTCACACATATCCTCAACGAAGCCCTCCTTGGAGATTTCGAAGACCTCGCCAAAAGGCACGCGCTCAAAGAAATACAAAGCCGCGAAGACATTGCCCGAAGAGCCGGAGGAAGTAAACTCTCCACGTAGCTTAAGGGATGGGCTGATATCGGGTAATATGAGCCGTGCCATATCTACAGTAGCAGTCTGCGCGGTTGGTGGCAGCACAGGAATTGGTTGGACTATACTTGGTGTACTATTGATTTGGGGGTAACGTTTGAGTCCTAAGACACTTACGCACACGATTATGAGACGTTTCAAGAACGATGCTCCGAAGTTCGGGCTCTTGCCTGATGCTATAGAGAAGGCTGAGATATGCCTCAAGTCAGCTATTAAGTGGGCGATAGTAGATGGCATGAAGGAGTGCCTTGAAAAAGCTGAATACGAGGTGCAGAGCCATGAGCTACGGCAAGAATTGGTTCGTATGAGTGAATCTATCTGCCCACAGACTCCAATTGGGCATGAGACGGGAGTTTCTGAGCCTCAAGATACCCAAGGCAAGTAGTCTCAGTCAACCTAAGTGTTTCGCGCTTTCGTATGCACATGTTTACTAGTAGCTATGTACCGGTGCGTGAGAATAGTTTTGATGTACTAGTAGCATAAGATGG
>Ga0307377_10008552_pt1 | contig 10362 bp, 13 predicted proteins | sample TR3MG_FD_202535 | JGI IMG/M metagenome (GOLD analysis project Ga0307377, IMG submission 202535) | Soil microbial communities from Risofladan, Vaasa, Finland - TR-3 | ecosystem: Environmental > Terrestrial > Soil > Coastal area > Acid sulfate soil | place: Finland: Risofladan, Vaasa | collected... | reverse complement strand
AGCCAATACTGCTTCCTTTGCTACCTGCTCCCAGGTAGGAGTCTTGCCATTTATAGCTATTCCTGATAAATTGCGCGCATGAGCTGGCAGCACCGTTGCCGCCAGCTTTTGCATTTCAAACGTTTCCAGATAGAGGGCTACTTTGTCTTTTTTATTTATGTCACGTGCCATAAGCGGCGAAACTACAGTCATAGCTTCATTGCTGAGCGGATACAGCTCCATAGATATTTTGTGACCACTGATTTCAGTCGTCCATTCTTTCCATCCAATCAGAAGATTAAGCATTTACCCTCCTAAATTTAATCTAAATTTTCACTTGTTATTACGGTAAGTCATATGGAAAAGTTCTTGGTTGTTATTTCTATCATCGTTGCTGATGTTTGTTTGTATTTTGCTGCACCTGAAAATCCAACTTCTATTAGCCCAGGCCCACCAATATTGACCGGAAAAGCTGTGTATCGCATACTTGGTATATCAATTTTCATTGATTGCGAACCCTGTGTAGTTGTTATTACTAACGCTCGCTCAGTCTGCGCTCTAAAAGCATCAGCCTCGGTTTGATTAGTAAATAATATTGTGCCCGCTACTTCTATCGTTCGGTATCCGGCGCGCTTAATTCTATTGAAAAATTTAGTGGTATCAAGTGTGCCCTTGCCTTCGAGATTATTCGCAAAAGTTAGGGATATTGTTGACATCTCGTCAATAGCCGATCCGCCCAGAGATATTGAGCATTGATCCCACACATACTCTGATCCCGTTGGATATGCTGCTGTTTGTTTTGCTGATTTCGCAAACCCTGCTCCGATAACAGACATGGTACTTTTGACAAACGCGCCATATGCGAATTCAAGCGTTATTTGATTCGCCAAACAATCGCTATATAAAAAGCCTGATCCGGCATCACGGTAGCATTCAATGGTCATCGGAGGGACTGCGGCCATGTCGTCAAAATCAGTAGTCCTCGGCTTGAAGGTGTGGGTCCAGTAGTCGCTTGCGGCAGCGGTATAGCTGTCTTGGCCGAACCAGGCTTTAAATACTCTATTCATTAAGTAAGGAAGTGCATTAAAAGATATGTCTCCGGCTACTTCATGCGCGCCTTCGAAGCTGTCGCCCTCCTCATATATCCCCGTCATACCATCATTCACCAATGGTGGTATGCTCTCGTTTATTGATTCTGTAATTATTGGGAACCATTCAAACGATGATACGTAAGAAGTTCCGAAAGATTGCTGAAAACATATTCCCACGTGTCCGCCCATTCCATAAGCCATTGCGCTCTCCTATAACTTTTCTATATTGATATTAGACTGATTGTACTTTGAAAACCCTGTGTGCATAGTACCATTCAGCATTGTATTTTCAAAATCTACGTTTAAAAAATCGCATATACGTCGCATCTCGGCCACTGGTCGTAATATTAAATCCTCAAATGATACCATGATAACAGTATCCGGATGGCCATCTTTAATATTAAAATAAAGTTCCTGTGCTTTTATCCAGTTTGTTCTATACGTTTCAAGCCCCTGGCCTTTAGCGTCATGAGAATATCTTGTGAACCTGCGCACTATCCAAATTATTTTATAATGCTCCGCTATCTTGCATAATTCTGTTTCGCCCCATTTGCCCGTTAAAAACTGCTCATAAGGGACTTTATTGCCCCAGCGCAACGCACTAGATTCATCCCGAAGCTTTGACCATGCAGCATTATTTTCTTCAAATGATTTTTTAAGCTGTATATTTTCAAACGCACAATCAATTTCAGAATGGGCATTAAGTAAGCCGCGGAGCAAAGATGTCCCACTGCCGCCATTCCCCATTATGAAAAATTTATTTTGCTTCATATCTTCGTAAATTTTACTGAGCATCACGCTTTGAATAATATCAATAATATCTGTTCTATGTCTTCTTTTTTAATAGAGAAGAACTCGCTACTGTCAACTTTCCCGAGATATATACCAAGCTTGCCGTCTGATGTTTTTTCAAAATTTATTTCGCCCGGATTTATACTATTTTGGATATCATATGATTTGGTTTTAAGTATTATTCTCTCTTCAATAGCCATTTCGGTTCCTTATCGTTAAGCGTTATCCAGCATTATTATTGCTGTATATTCCATGGGATGCTCACCCCTCGGGGTATGCGCGCTAGAATAAGCTATGTCTAGCACAGTATAACTTGTTTGGAAACTTGCAACTGCGCTATCAACTTCTGAAAAAAATGTGTCAAAATCATATCCGGAAACTTTGCTCAAAGATTCTACAGCCATAACATATATCTCAGCCTCTTTCTTCTTTTTTTTTTCTTTGGGTTCTTCGCCTTACGCTCTGACTTGCCCATTGATTATTATCGTCGCTTGATGGAAATACACCTGGTTCATATCGTTAAATTGATATGTTATACTATACCCAGTACTGTTACCTATCGTATTATTAAGTCTCTTATTGCCATTGAACACGCCCAACACCGCAGCAACATACCCTTGCAAGGCATCTTCCGCGTCTGCTCCACTCTTCAAGCTCACCGCCTGCACAACTACTCGCGGGTTGACTTCCACCAACCACGGAGAACTTCCAGCTACAAATGCGTTATAATCCTCGGCCCCCCTATATATGCCTATCCAGCCGTTAGTTACTAAATGCGCTATGTCAGGATCGGTGTTAATAGGCTCATTACGTGTTATTATATAGCCCTCAAGAGCTGCTCTTAATATAGTTTCTATTTCTTTTGTAATTAAACTTTGATTTAATATGCTCATTATTTGTTCAATATTATTTCTATTTCAAACCACAAAAAGCTCAGCGTGTATGCTTTTTTATAACCATAATAGTCTGATTGTGATTTATTCTTAGAGAGATCAATTTTATGCAAACTGAATTTATTAATAAAATCATCACTGGATGCGAAAAAATTTACTTCAAAAAACTTAAAATCTGTATACCAAATAATGTTCATTATTTGAACACCCTGCCTAAAAATATTTTATATATCTTTTTGATGTCAGGCCACACTTGCTCCTTCTTCGGAGTTATCTTCCTAGCAGGTATCGGAGCTTTTGATTTCCCAAACATCTTGTTATTTGGATTCCCTTTATCGTGTACGTTAGCGTATGGCTGCGCTGATTGAATACGTGCATCTTCATGAGTGTACAAATGTTTCCACTCATTTTTCAAATCACTATTATCCTCTAAAATCTTTGCGCCCTTGCCTTCCTTACGCCTCATAGATAAAGTAACGTCGGATAGTTCATGCCATCTTCCACCGGTAGCTTTTACACCTTGAGTTTTAAAATTCTCTTGTATCCATTTGTCAACATACGCCACGGCTTTAGCGTTAGTATCTTTGCGCCTTTTTAGATCATCGTGCCGTTTTGACATGCCCTTTATAAAAGGATCTGATATAAATTTAAAGGCAAGTAGGCTCATTAGCTTCTAGCATCCTCTTCGGCTTCTAGCCTGCTACTGTCAACTCCACTATATGCACTCTCAGCGTCAAGCATACTGAACGTAGGATTATAGTCCATAGTAGTTGACCATACTTCACCGCCGGCAATGGTAGCATCAGGTTTTATGACAGTATAACTATCTGTCATAATATATTCTTTGCCTGCTTTTATTCGATCTATCCGACCCAAAACTGCATCGCGTATCTTTTCGGCTTTCTCAGGATCCTTTATTATCATCGTTCGATAATAAGTGAGATCAATGGCTAAATCTTTAATTGTCGGATGAGATCCGCTAAACGGAACACTAAAGTGAGTCGATAATAAGCTGTTCAATTCATGTTCAGCATACACTATTGTATCATTGCTGACCATATTACAGCTATCAGACCATGTCGTAAGCATGGGATATCTTAAAACTACTTCATCATAAGTTATATACATCTCAAAGCCTCGTCATAACGTAGAATAAAGCTGACGCCATCACGCAATATGTAACTATAGCCAACCAATTCATTAATAATACTCCTCATCGTATACCGCAATATTGTTTTTCAATATGCAATCTGTGAGCTTCTTTATATCATCCGTATCCGCAAAAGTCCCAGCGATTACATTATTGTCTACTTTTAACTCCTGCCCACCGGGAGCAGAATTAAGGCTGATGCCATACTTAATACCGTTTCCCAATAACGCCACCGACTCAGAATAAAACTGCAATCCGTCAATTATCATACGTACATTGTTCTTTTTAATAAGTTCCCGCCATGTTTCAATAGCTTCTTTTGCATTATTAACCATGTCTTGGGTTACTACTCTTCCATTTCGTTCAAGTTCATATCTATTAACATGGGCAAGATCCCTACACCATAAATAGTGGCCAAGTGTCCTGTCTGGATACCGTTCCCGGTCTTTTCTCATCAAAGGCCAATTCCGGTGAAACCTTGCTCGTCTTATACGCTCTGTACTATATCCAGTGTGCATTATTGATACATCAGGAAGTATGATTACTTTTCCGATTCCTTTGTTCATCTCTATTTCAGGATGTTCATGGACGAAACCAAAAAATTTTGCTCCAATATGGTTTCGAAATATCCGACACGGGTAATCCGTCTTAAATAATGCGGGTGGCTCCGCTGCGTAATGGTGTTGTTTGATGCCATAAGCATTATAGCAATTACTCCTCAGATACTTGGGCAAATTCTCTATCTGTGAGAATGTTTCATCTGCATCAATCCACATTATCCAATCACAGTTGGCTCCCTTAATCACTTCATTACGTGCATTATCGAACCCCTGTTTTATTGGTGACTCTATGCGCGCTATTTTAGCGCCAAAAGAAAGCGCAATTTCTTCTGTTCTATCGGTACTATCTTTATCAATCCCTACTATTATTTCATCTGCAACCTTTTTCACATTGCGCAAAGTTTTACCTATACTGTCTTCTTCATTCTTAGCAATCATTGTTACTGTTAGTGATTCTCTGGGAGACTGCGTTTTAATTTTGCGCTCATAATCAATCGCTCCGAGAGGTGTATCATTGGGAGTAAACGTCACAAGATAATGGCCCAAATCTCCCCCGTGCGGCAAAGACAAAAGCCTATAGTCTTTCTGCTTGCCAAACATCTCAAGCAAATCTTGACGCTCAAAATGGTGTATATGAGCGCGCCAGCCTTTATGCTCGTCGTAACCTATAGCCTCCCACGGGCCGTAGGGAGTGCTAATTATAAAAGTACCTAAAGTCTGCCATTTTTCATTTTCATATATTTCATTTAAATAAGGCTTTAATTTTTCTATAACATTTTGCGGATTTGGTACATGTTCTAATACTTCGGCCGCTATGATAATATCAAATCTATTTCTTTTTATTGGATTTATTAACTGAAGCTCTACTAAATTATCACTGCCACCGCACAAGAATTTGCATCTATCCGACAAACCTTCAGCTTCAGCCCATGCAATAGCCTTATCTATGTTTGTCTGTTCAAGATCCACGCCAACTATTTCTACATCAGGCAGCCTCTTGGCAAGATTGATAACATAATGGCCGTGTGCGCAGCCATAATCTAATATTCTATTAGGTTTTAGCCTTTTTATAAGCTGTAACGTAGCTTCAAATCTTTTGTTCCCAGACAAGTCCTCAGGGCCATAATTAACGCCACGATCTTTCTCGTACTGATAATATGCCTGGTAATGGTCTTTATAATTATTGTCAAGAAAGAAGCCATAATTATCTCTCAATGACGAATAATTATCTTCTGTAGCACCCGCTTTTGCCATTGCTACTATATCACTCGTATGCTCGAAATGACTATATAACTTTTCTTTATCTTCGCATTTCTTGGCAAGCAACTTGTCAAACCGCTCAGACCAATTTCGAGCGATAACCGGCCACGGTTGGAATATGTTTTTGGTCTGACCATGTAATTTTTCCCATTCAGTCTGATGATCGAGAAGCCAATTGACAGTATGAACAAATTTGTGCTTATTTAAGCCTGTCTTTTTGTTTTTCACCAATATAGCCCCGCCATTAAAGAGTGTTTCGCTCAACGCACCCATATTGCAACCGACAAACGGAGTCCCGCAAGCTTGTGTCTCCATTGCCATAATGCAGCTTGTTTCTTCAAACGTACTCGGATACACATAAGCCATAGACTTTTTGAGCCATCTGTAAAGCTCATCTTTTCCAAGATGCCCCAAATTTGTCACATTAGGAAGCTCGGCACACCTGCCCCACAAATAATTATAATAGCTCGCCATTTGTTGGGTTGTATTATCGTAACCGGCTACGTATAGATGACAGTTTTTAAGCTGTTCCATAATGCCATCTTTGCCTACCAAATTTTCCAACCCCCGCTCGGGGCGGGCGGCATAAAATAAACTCCTGGGTATGCGGTTTATATCTTCTTTGAACACCGGGTTGTTATAGTCTATGCCGTTTTTTGTCGCATAAATGAAATCTTTATTAATGTCGTAGACTTTGCTTACCTGCTCTTTATGAAATTCCGACACTGTAAAGATGTTATCTATGTTAATCAATTGAGGTTGTACATGCCCGCTATTCCTGTGCAGAGCCAAATCATGAAGCCACCAAATGTTAAGCTTAGTATTGAAGCTATACAGAAATGCCTGTGGATGTCTCTGGACAATCAACACGTCATGTGGCGATTGCATGATGTAATGGAATCTATCGCCCAATGGCGTTTGCTGTGTCCTGTTTCCGATAAACTCATACCTGACACCGTCCCACGTCCCGGGAGTATTATCGGCTGTAAAGATTAATACATTGTGGCCTATCGCTGCCAGCTCTTTAGCCATGTAATAAGCCGCCGTCTCTGATCCGCCTAAACTTGCCCCTTTTCCTAAAGTGCCACCGTTAAATGGCATCCCAGGCACGTATATTGCTATATACATTATTTACCTTTCTTTTTCTTCCGAGGGCTTTTTGTTTTTGGTTTAGTTACTTTCTTTTCTGTTATTTCAAGACCAGCGCTACCAAGCGAGACGTCAACTTCTTTTATTCCATCTTTTGTGAATTTAATTCCAGTTACTGTGGTTTTATCCCGCTCTATAAAACTTTGTTCTAGTGGCTTTGCAGCGCGTATCTTTTTTGCATCTTCTAAAAGCATGTTTTTCCCCTTTAATTGGGTTGGGGCGGATGGGCGATTAACTCCACCGGCCCCAACAATGTCAAGCCAGACCGGTTATCAACCGGTGTGGTACAAGACTTCTTAATTTCTTTTTACACAGAGCTATCAACATCAGTGATAAGAAATCCCAGCGTAGGAGCCGTAATTTTCTCATCTTGATAGTAACCAAGCTCAACTTCTTCTCTTTTCTTAATCTTAACATCATGAACTTCTGCCTGCATATCAGTGACTACAGGCCATCTGAAAGAATACATGAAGCTCGGCTCTTCCTTAGATGGTTTAGACGGTGCATAATAAAATAATACGTTAGGAGTAGCCATATTAGCTAATGAAGCCGTCTGGCCTTCCCCCGCACTATTATACTTTGTCCGTGCAAGCATTACTTCATCGACTTCCAACAAGGCTGCCGCTTGCTGCAATGATACCAGCCGGCCTTTTGCGCCTGTCTGATTGCCGTATAATCTGTCCAAGATATCGGCATGATTTCTGAATCTATCCCATGCCCAATTCCAAAAAATTACTTTGTTAGGCCTAATTCCTGTGGCTCCCTCGACATTGTCCAGAGCGGTCGTGCAATCGTTAAACGGATCTGAATGACCCGTAGCACCATCTGACCAATTCGAAGCTACTGCGGAATAAGATCCGACATTGGAGCCAGAGTTGACTTTTTGAGCAAGCCGATAATCCCAATTTAAATAAAGTTTGTTTTTTAAATATCTTACCCGCTCGCTCCGCTCTGTTAATATCATCCCTGCGTCAGCGTTCCTAAGATCCTCATACGGGATCTTGTCTTTGAGAGCATAATTATAGCAAAAATATGTGTCAGAGCTTACATTTCGCTCAATTATATTAGCTTCTGTGCCAGGAGAGCGTTTGTCCTCCTCAATTCTGTAAGCGTCAGCCAATGACCATGTATTATATGAGTTAGATTGCTTAGGCACGCTAACTATAGGGGCTATACGTTCCCCGATAAATCCTCTTGGTACATAATTTATGGCCACGTTTGACAATGGCACATTTACATGCAAGTCTTTTCCAGTTGCACCCATTTTATCAATCTCCTATTTTATAAATTCAAGTATCCCGCGTGAGTAATAACAACCGCCCCGGTCATGCCGCTAGCGATAGCTGTTAGAGCTTTGGCGTTACACATATCACCAGAATCTGCTTCTACTAGATAACCACTGGTAGTAGCCATTAATGTCATACCAGCCGTTGCGGTTACTGCTCCCATTAGTCCCGTGGCTATACCAGCTACAGCGACATTAATAGTCCCGCTCAAAGCGGCAGTTGTTAAAGCAATACCATCGCAGGCATCAGAAGCATCCGCAACCTTTGCGTCTGATAAGTCAACAGCCGCGCCAGCTTTTTGAATAACAGCGGCAGCCGTTACAGGATAAATCCACGGGCATCCTTGGTACTGCGCTTGGGCAAAACTAAACAACCCAGTTCCTAATGATCCGGAAGTCACTGTATATTTTGCCTCTCCAACAATAGCGTCATTACTTGCCGCAGTTGTAAACCATCCACTTGTAGCGACGGTAAGCTTCGCTCCTTTAGTGATAGCCGCACCGGCAGCGTATTTGCTCTCGCCAGATACCGCTAATGTGGCGAATTCACCGGATGCAGGTTTGTTTAATAAAATTCCGCTTGCCTCTTCACCATTGTTAGCCAATAAACCATCATTGAACGCAATAGCGTGATACTGTGCAGCTAGAGAGCTTTCAAGTATCTCAATAGTAGTAGTTTGTATTGTATTCCCAGTAGCCATTATTTAGCCTCCACACGAATAGTAACATCATTAATATAATCATCCGCAAGCTCTGGATTGTTAGTAATAACAGCATTTAAAGCGTTATCATAATCAACCTTAAACTCATCCATGTGAGCCTTTACGAGCTTTGCAACCTCTGCACCTGGATCTGTATAGCTCGGCTTTGGCCTATTACCACTGCCCTCACCCTGCTCCCCTTCAGGCAAAATCTGTGCCGAGTTTTCTATAATCTCTTTTAAGTCATCAATAGTAAAATAGATCTCAGAGGTTCCCTCGGTAAACTCTTTTTTATTGAGGATATTTAAAAGCTTGTCCCTGGAAACAGGGGTCATTTTGCCGGCTTTTACATTATCTTCACAGAATGCTTTAAAAGTATCCGCTTTTTGCGTATACTCTTGCATTGATATGCGCTCTAATAGTTTTTTGTTCTCTGCTTCAAGCTTAACAACAGCTGTATCTGCCTGTGTTTTTGCTGTCCTTGCTAATTGAAGCTCCTCATCATGTTTCTTTTGTAAATCTGCAATTTCCATTATGTCCTCGTTCTCCATTGCATAGTGTATCAAATCCATATCATTCTCGGTATAGTAGTTGGCCAGGTCTTGCAGTGTAGTGACTGCGGGCAAGTCTGCACCGACTAACGCCACTCCTCCAAGAACTTTTCCATATGACTTACCGTTGTTTGTGTAGTTCTTGAATATCTCTGAACTAACCGTTCTATAACCTCCATTATTTATTGCTTTGTATACTATCTCAGGAACTTTCTTAAAAGAAGCCACCAATTTACTGCCAACTTTTTTAATAGACGTAATCCAGCCTATAGCCGGCTCACCGTCTTTTTTTTGTTGATTGAGATTATCTCTATGACCTAATTTTAGGGGAGGCCTTAATTGATCTTTTAGTATATAGAAATTTTTCTCAATCTCTGTTAAGTCCCCGTCAGTTATCGGTACGCCGTTCCAAATACCCGCTGCAAATATCTCTTTATCAATTATATCATATGTTTTTTCGTTTGGCATTTTTAACTCCTATGCTCAGAAACAAAAACTTGAATGCCTTTTTTATTATAATAAATGTCTGTGTAAGCGCCATGGCCCTGGTCAATACGCCTTTTTATTAATTCATCTACAATTTTAACTCGTTTTTTGTCTTTAATCATTTTACTATTCTCTCAAAATTCTTGTTAGCCGTAAGTAGCTTAACCGCACCTTTCCCGCTTATGTCTTGCTCGGGCATGTAAAATCCGCACGTTCCCAAAAACTCCACGAATTGAACTATCATGTCTTTGTCTGGATCATAGTCCGGATGAGCATCTAAGAACGCTTGCTTATCAAAAAAATTAGGGTTATCCAACGAATGCAATTCTATGTCCAAAAACCTGGTCTTTGCAAAAAGTCTCCTGGTAGCATCATCAAACGGCAGCGCGCAAAATTCATTGCCTTCAATATCGATTTTGAGATAATCAATCATATGACCTGTTGTCATATTGACTAAATCCGCTC
>Ga0307377_10008551_pt1 | contig 10364 bp, 8 predicted proteins | sample TR3MG_FD_202535 | JGI IMG/M metagenome (GOLD analysis project Ga0307377, IMG submission 202535) | Soil microbial communities from Risofladan, Vaasa, Finland - TR-3 | ecosystem: Environmental > Terrestrial > Soil > Coastal area > Acid sulfate soil | place: Finland: Risofladan, Vaasa | collected... | reverse complement strand
GCTGCCGATTCCCGGGCTGCGGCCTGAGGTTCACGGACGCGCATCACGTGAAGCACTGGGCCGATGGCGGCGAGACCGCGCTCGACAACCTGGTTCTGCTCTGCTCCCATCATCACCGGCTGGTGCACGAGGAGAGGTGGAGCATCGAGTGGTGGGGCACGGGACGGCCGGCATTCGTCGATCGCAGGGGACAGAAGCACTGCGACGGCCGGCCACGGCAGCCGGCGCTGCCGAGCCACAGAGATCCCGTCGAAACCCTGATCGCGGACACCCGCTCCCGCGGGGCCGACCCCGACTACCTCACCGCCGGAGCCCGCTGGAAGCGCGAGGACGACATTCCGGAGGAGGTCTGGTACCGGGCGCTCGAGGCCCTCGGTTGAAGAGTCGACATCGAGGGCAAGTGGATCAAAGCGGTCTCCGGAACGGATCCACGGTGCGTCACTCAACATCAGGTCCCGGACCTTGCCGATGTGCCCGGTGAGTGTATCTTGTCGAACTTGTTTAACAACTCTGTTAAACAAAACAGGCAAGCTACAGGCGGGACCATGACGACCGGGATCGAGACGACCGAGGGCACCGAGGAACGGATCTTCGAGGCGGCGCGGAAGGTGTTCGCCCGCAAGGGCCGCGACGGCGCCCGGATGCAGGAGATCGCGGACGAGGCCGGCATCAACCGCGCCCTGCTGCACTACTACTTTCGCTCCAAGCAGGGCCTCTTCGAGGCGGTGTTCGCGCACATGTTCGAACAGTACATGCGCTCGTTCGACGCCGTGCTCGAACCCGGTCAACCGTTTTCCGAGCTGCTCCGGCGTTTCGTCGATCACTACATCGACTACGCGATCGAGCACGAGGACATGATCAGGCTGATGATGGGCGAGAACCTGCGCGGAGCATCGATCCTGGGCGAGGCGCTCGCAGCGGCGAAACACAACGAAAGTTCGCTCCCGAATCGCATCGAGCATGCGCTCCGCGCGGCGATCCACAGTGGGGAGATTCGGGAGGTCGACCCGTCGCATACCCTTCTCACGATCGTCTCGGCCTGCATTCACTTCATCGTGATGAAGCCGACGGTACAGGCGATGAATCCCGACGCCCAGGCGGATTTTGCCTCGTTCACTGAAGCCCGGAAAGAGCACATTACCGACCTGCTGCTGCTCGGCATGCAGCCGGTGGAGGTGGCCTCATGAGAATCCGACCGGTCGGGAGCCGAGCCGCCGCCGCACTTCTGGTGTCGATCGCGCTCGTTTCCTGCTCATTCGCGCCGGAACCCCGGACGCCGACCGTGGTGGTCGATCTGCCGGCTGAGTATCCGGCCGAGCTCGCAGACAGCACCGGCGCGTCGGCAGCCGCGGCCGAGAACCAGGTCCGGGAGCCCGAGCGCTGGTGGACCGTGTACAACGACCCGGTCCTCGAGGCGCTGGTGGACACGGCGCTCGCCGCCAACCTGGATCTGCGCGAGGCGGTGGCCCGGGTGGAGGAGGTGCGCCAGCGGTACCGCATCGCGCGTGCAGACCTTTTCCCGGCGATCGGCCTTTCGGCGGATGCGGCGTATCAGAGCAGTCCGACGAACGCGGGATTCGCCGGCGAGATCGGTGGTGGCGAGCCCGATCAGCCGCCGGGCGAATCCCTGTTCCCTGACCGCTTCAAGTACGACACCTACACCGCGGCGGTCGGCTTCTCATACGAGATCGACTTCTGGGGTCGGTTCCGGAACAACACGAAAGCCGCGGTGAGCGAGTTCCTCGCCTCCGAGGGAGACTACCAGACTGCCCGCCTGGCTGTGATCTCCGCGACGATTTCCACCTATCTCGAAGTGGTCGAGCTGCGACGCGCCGTCGAACTCACGGCCGTGAGCGTGGACATCCTGCAGGAGCGCTCGCAGCGCACCAACGAGCGCTATTACCGGGGCCTCGTCACGACGTTCGAACTGTACACGATTCAGGCCCTGTTCAGGGACAGACAGGCGGCGCTGCCGGTGCTCGAGAGCGCTCTCGAAGATGCGAAGGGCCGTCTCGCGGTACTGCTCGGCCAGTACGCGGGAAGCCTGGATGACATCCTGGCCGATGACATCGCGCCAGACATCGTGCTCGATCCCGTCCCGGCCGACCTGACGGCGGCGTTGCTCGAAGAACGGCCCGACGTGTGGGCCGCATGGCAGCGCATGGAGGCCGCGAGGTACCGGATTGGCGCCCGGAAGGGCGACATGTATCCGGCGATCCGGCTGGACGCCACGGTCGGGCTGCAGTCAGGTGACATCAGCAGCCTGTTCCGGCCGGACCAGTACTTCCTGAACCTGGTCGGCGGGCTGACCCAGCCGCTGTTCCAGGGAGGGCGGCTGCGCGCCAACCTTGGCGTCGCAGAGGCGCAATTCCAGGCCCAGGCCGCCAACTACGTGCGCACCGTGCTCACCGCGTACAAGGAAGTGCAGGTGAGCCTGGTGAATCTCGACAAGCAGAGCGAGCGGTACGAGTTCCTCCGCCAGCAGCAGATCTCGGCACAGGGCTCGGTGGACTTCCAGTCCCGGTCGTTCCAGCGCGGCGTGGGCGACTACCTGGCGTACCTCGACGCGAAACAGAATCTGGCAGGCACGGAAACGAACCTCGCGGCGGCCGAGCGCTCCCTCGCGGAAGCGCGGCTCGCCGTTCACCGAGCGCTGGGTGGCGCCTGGGTCCGTGATACCGAAGACCTCGATAACCAGCTCGAACAGGAATACGAAATCATGGACGAAGCAATGTTCCCGTCGGACGAGGAGGCGGGACGATGAGCGGCCTGGGAAACATGGGTTCCGCATTCGGACGGCTGGGACCGGTGGCGCGGATCGTGTCGATACTCGGCTTCGGCGTCGTCGTGTTCGCCCTGCTGATGATCCTCAGTCCGAAACCCGAGGCGCAGGATCCGCCGAGGCGCATGCCGCTGGTCGTCACCACGCCGGCCGATGTGCGGTCGGGGAACCTGACGATCGAAGGCAACGGCATCGTGCGCCCGAAGAGCGAAATCTCGCTTTCACCCCAGGTCGCGGGCCGCGTGTCGTGGGCGTCTCCATCCTTCGCATCGGGCGGCCGTTTCGAGAAGGACGATGTCCTGCTGCGGATCGAGTCCGCCGACTACGAGAACGCCGTGCGGGCCGCGGAAGCGGAGGTCGCCCAGCGCGAGGTCGAGGTTCTCACGTGGGAAGAGGAGCGCGAGCTGTCGATCGAGGAGTACGGGCGGTTCCGGGCCCGCGAGGGGATCACGACACCCATGGACTCGGCCGATGTGGGAGGCCTGGTGTTCCGTGATCCGCAACTGCGGGCGGCTGAAGCATCGCTCCTGCGCGCGGAGGCGGGCCTGGCGGACGCGCAGCTCGCCCTGGCCCGGACCCGGATCACGGCGCCGTTCGACGGAGTCGTGCGTACGAAAAGCGCCGACGTCGGACAGTACGTCGCGCCGGGACAGCTGCTCGGCACGCTGTACGACACGGATGAATTGGAAATCGTGGTTCCGCTCACGGATGGCGAGGCCGCACTCGTCACCGGTCTGTGGTCGGCGGATGCGCGCGACGAGACCAGCCGGATTCCGGCGACGGTGCGGGCGTCGTTCGGCGGCACGGACTACACGTGGCCGGGCTACGTGGACCGCGCGCAGGCCGCATTGAATGCTGAGACCCGCACCGTGGACGTGGTGGTACGGGTCCAGGAGCCGTTCGAGGACGACGGCTCGGGCCGGCCCCCGCTGTTGCTCGGCACGTACGCGACGATCGAGATCCAGGGACGGGACGTGGAGAAGTTCACCGTACTGCCGCGATCGGCTCTGCAGGATGGGGATCGCGTCTACGTCGTCGAGCAGGACACGATCCTCTCGATCCGTCCGGTCCGGCTCCTCCAGGAGATACAGGGCGAGGTGTTCGTCATCGGAGAAATGCGGCCGGGTGAGCCCGTGGTCGTCAGCCCGATGGCCATCGTGACGGACGGGATGACTGTACGCCGGGCGGAAGGCGGGACCGAGTGAACCGGGCGATCGCATGGATGGCCGGGCACCCGGTCGCGGCCAATCTGCTGATGATCTTCATCCTCGCCGCCGGTGTGTTCAGCCTGTCCGCGATCGTGGTAGAGGTGTTCCCCGACTTCGACCTCGGGGCGGTCCAGGTGCGCATCGAATACCCGGGCGCCTCCCCCGAGGAGGTCGAAGAGGGGATCATCCAGAAGGTCGAGGAGCGGGTCGAGTCGATCGAGGGGGTCAGCCAGGTCAATTCGACCGCCTCCGAGGGCGTCGGCGTCGTATTCATCGAGCTGAATCTCGGGGAGAATACTGCGAGCCGCCTGGATGAGATCAAGGCTGAGGTGGACCGGATCACCAGCTTTCCGGCCGACGCCGAGAAGCCGGAGGTGACCGAGGTCACCAGCCGCAGCCGGGTGATGGAGATCGCGGTGCACGGCGACGCGCCCGAACGCACGCTCAAGGAGATCGCCAACCGGATCAAGGACGACCTGTCCACGATGCCTGAAATCTCGTACGTGCAGACGGGCGGTGTGCGCGATTACGAGATCTCGGTGGACGTGTCGAACGACGCGTTGCGCGCATACGGGATCAGCCTCGACGACGTGGCGATGGCGATCCGGCGTGCCAGCCTCGACCTCCCCGGCGGAAGGGTGGACACCGACAGCGAGGAGATCCTGGTCCGGGTGAAGGGCCGAAACTACGACCGGGCCGACTTCGCGAAGATCATCGTCCGGGGCTCACGGGACGGCGCCACGCTGCGGCTGGACCAGATCGCCACGATCAACGACGGATTCCAGGACGCCGACCTGCTGACGCTGTACAACGACGAGCCGGCGGCGATGGTCCAGGTGTTCCGGACCTCCGACGAGCAGGTGCTGGAGATCGTCCGGGTGGTCGAGACCTACCTCGAAGAGGAGGCAGTTCCCTCGATGCCGAAGGGGGTCGAGGTTTCGATCTGGCAGAACGACGCGGAGCTGCTCGAGAGCCGGATGAACCTGCTGCGCAAGAACGGGATCATCGGGCTGATCCTCGTGCTCATCGCGCTTACCCTGTTCCTCGACCTGCGGCTCTCGTGGTGGGTCGCGGTAGGTCTCTCGCTGTCGTTCATCGGCACCTTCGCGGTCATGCCGTGGCTCGGCGTCTCGATCAACATGATGTCTCTGTTCGCCTTCATCCTCGCGATCGGAATCGTGGTGGACGACGCGATCGTGGTGGGCGAGAACATCTACAGCGAACGGGAGAAAGGCAGCGGGCCGCTGGAAGCTGCGGTCAAGGGCACACAGCGCGTGGCCGTGCCGGTCGTATTCGCCGTGCTCACCACTATCGCAGCGTTCACGCCACTGCTGTTCGTACCGGGATCGATCGGGAAGTTCCTCAAGTTCATCCCGATGATCGTGATCGCGGTGCTGGTGTTCTCGCTCATCGAGTCGCTGTTCATCCTGCCGCATCACCTGTCGCATCTGCCCGAGCACGCGCACATGGACCTGCCGAAGGGGCTGCACTGGGTCGAGCGGGTGCAGGAGGCCGTGCAATCGGCGCTGCGGAAGTTCATCGCCGGGCCGCTCGATAGGACGGTCCGGTTCGCCACCGGGCACTACGGGGTGGTGATCGCCTCCGCCGTGGCCCTGATCCTGATCACGGTGGGACTCGTCGCCGGACGTTACATCAGCTTCAGCTTCCTGCCGCGGATCGAGGGTGACAACGTGATCGCGCAGGTGGAAATGCCGCAGGGGACCCCCGCGGCCCGAACGCAGGAGGTCGCCTCGTACATCGAATCCGTCGGGCGGCGCGTCGCGGACAGCCTCTCGGCCGAAGCCGGCGACGATCAACTCCAGCTCGTCGAAGCGGTGCACCTGAGCGTCGGGCAGTATCCGTCGGCCGACCGGGGGCCGGGCGCCGGAGCCCTGCCCACGTTCGTGGAGTCGCACAAGGCCGAGATCAACTTCCAACTGCTGGGCGCCGAGGAGCGGGACGTGAGTTCGAGCGAATTCGAGAAGGCCTGGCGCGCCGCGGTGGGTGAACTGCCGGGACCGCGCAGCCTCAGCTTCTCCTCGGAGGTGATGAACCTGGGAGCCCCCGTGCAGGTGGAGGTGTCGCATCCCGATACGGCGGTCCTGTTCCTGGCCGCGGCAGAGATCCAGAACGAACTGAGCATGTACGCAGGCGTGTACGACGTGCGGAACGACCTGGACGTGGGCAAGCGCGAAGTCGAGCTGAAGCTGAAGCCGCAGGCCAGGACGCTGGGCGTCACCCTGGATGATCTGGCGCGCCAGGTACGGGCGGCGTTCTTCGGTTCCGAGGCCGTGCGCGTGCAGCGGGGACGGGAAGAGGTCAGGGTGTACGTGCGCTTGCCGAAGGACGAGCGCAGCAGCCTGGCGGATATCCAGCAGTACCGGATCATGACGTCATCGGGAGCGGCGATTCCCCTGCAGGAGCTGGCGGAGGTGTCGTTCGGAACGGCGCCATCGACGATCCGTCGGGTGGACGGCAGGCGGATCGTGACGATCACGGCCGAGGTGGACCGCACGGTGATCACTGGCTCGGAGGTCAACGCCGAGCTGACCGGGACGATCCTGCCAGCGGCTCAGGAGCGCTATCCCGCGCTGCGCTATGGGTTCGGCGGAGAGCAGCGGGAACAGGCGCGCGCGCTGGGCGGGATGATTCGAGGATTCATCCTCGCCCTGTTCGTGATGTATACACTGCTTGCCATTCCGTTCGGTTCCTACATCGAGCCGCTGATCATCATGGCTGCTGTTCCGTTCGGCTTTATTGGAGCGGTGTTCGCGCACCTGTTCATGGGGATCGATTTCGGCATGCTGAGCATGTTCGGGCTCGTGGGCTTGAGCGGCGTCGTGGTGAACGACTCGCTGGTGCTGCTCGATTTCGTGAACGCGGAACACCGCTCGGGCACGCCGATGAAGGAGGCGATTCTCAAGGCGTCGAAGGTCCGCTTCCGACCGATCATGCTCACCACGCTGACCACGTTCCTCGGGGTGTTCCCGATGATCATCGAACGGAGCGTGCAGGCGCAGTTTCTCGTGCCAATGGCGGTGAGCCTTGGATTCGGGGTTCTCTTCGCGACCTTCGTGATCATGGTGCTCGTGCCGGCGCTGACGATGCTGCAGCATGACGTGCTGACCTGGACGCGAGCCCGCAGCGGGCTGCGAAAGGCGGCGCGGGCGGCACGGGCGGCGGCGTGATGAGACTTCAGATCATCCCATCGCATCAGATCCCGGAGCTGCTTCCGATGCGGGACGCGGCCGAGGCGATGAAGCGGGCGTTCGCCGCGCTGTCGGTCGGTCAGGTCGTGGCGCCGCACCGGATGCACCTGCCGGCACACGGTTCGGAAGACTGCGCGCTGCTGATGGGGGCGCTCCTACCCGGTGAGGCGTTCGCGACGAAGATCGTGTCGATCTTCCATTCGAACGCGCACCGGGGTCTTCCGGTGGTGAGCGGGCTGGTGACCATACTCGATCCTGAGACAGGCGTGCCGGCGGGTCTGTGCGATGGCGGAGCGCTCACCGCCTGGCGGACGGGGGCGACGTCTGGAGCGGCGACGGACCTGCTCGCGCGGCCCGAGTCTCGGATCGGTGCGGTGTTCGGCTCCGGGGCACAGGCACGGACGCAGCTCCTGGCGATCGACGCGGTGCGTGACCTGGAGGAGATTCGGGTGTTCGGGCCGGAACCGGATGCGGTCGCCGCGATGATCGCCGAGCTGTCGAGCCGGACGCGGGCAGATCTCACCGCGGCCACCGATTCCGCGGCCGCCGTGGATGACGCGGACGTGATCTGCACGGCCACGAGCTCCTCCGTGCCCGTGTTCGACGGCACGCTGCTCAAGCCCGGGGCGCACGTGAACGCGATCGGCACCTACACCCTGGACCGGCGGGAGCTGGACCTCGAAACTGTGGGGCGGGCACGGGTGTTCGTGGACCTGGTCGCGGCTGCGCTCGAGGAGGCGGGAGAACTGGTGCACGGGATCGAGGCCGGCGTCACGGACTCCGCCGACTGGACCGAGATCGGCGACGTGGCGGCCGGCCGTGCCGCGGGACGTCGCGACCCGACCGAGATCACCGTGTTCAAGACCGTGGGGCACGCCGTGCAGGACGCCATGACCGCGGCGCTGCTGCTGGATGCCGCGCGCCGCAAGGGAGCGACGCGCGAGATCGAGCTCTAGGGCAGCCCCTCACCCGGGTAGATCTTCTTCCACTCGTCCTTCATCGACACGACGGTCCAGCCTCGTTCGGTGGCTTCATCGAGGCCCTTGTCGAGCCTGCCGATGTGGGAGTCACGATCGTAAGCCCACTCGCGCTCGGCGTCGTCGTGGTGCACGTATCCCATGAATCGCGCGCCATCACCCCCGGCCGTGTACTGCAGCATCTGCAGGTCGCCGTCCGAGTTGCCGAACGCGAACACCGGTCGCCGGCCGATGAACCGGGCGATACCGACGGGCTTTCCTTCCTTGTCGTCTACGAAGTTGATCCCGGGCTGCTTGATCAGCACCGGATTTCCGTCACGGATCTCGAATTCAGTGTCACCCATAGTGCCGACGACCTGCTCGGGCGGAATGCCGTAGGCCTGTTCGGCGAAAACCCGCAGGAAGTCGACGCCGCCGCCCGACACGATGAACGTCTTGAACTCGTGGGCCCGCAGGTAGTCGAGCAGCTCCAGCATCGGCTGATAGACCAGCTGGCTATAAGGCACGTTGAAGCGCGGGTGACGGGCGACCGCGAACCAGTTGGCGACCACGTCCTGGAACTCCTCCAGCGTCATCCCCGAATGCGTCGCGGCCACCAGTTCGATCACGTCGTGCTCGGTCACGGTTTCGAGTGCCGCGGGATCACCCGAAGCGAGCGCGTTCAGGAGCGGATTCTCCGCCAGCTCCGGACTGTGGGCCGCCAGCATCTTCGACCGATCGATGGCGAACGCAAGCTGGAAGTAGGCCGGCTGTTCCGACCACAGGCATCCATCGTTGTCGAACGTGGCGATCCGCTCGGCCACCGGAATGAAGTCCGGGCTTCCGGGTGTGGTGGTCCGCTGGACGAAGTCCACGATCGCGTCGCGCGACGGTCCGGCGTTCCATGACGGAAGCGGGTCTGCGTTGACCGCGGTCCCCGGTGAACTCGACGGCGCACTTGAGTCTGGTGGTGAGCAGGCAGCGATGGCCAGAACGAATAGCAGCAGGCCTGATCTCTTCATTATCTGTCCTCCTTGATTAGGCCGTGGTCCGGAACGAAAGTACGCACAGGGTGGACCCGGGGCGATGGAGTGTGGTGGCCGAACGACCGGCAGGCATTCACTGGCTCAAACACCGAGATACACGTATTATGTGGACACGGAATCCGTGTAAACAGGAGGTGCCTGATGAACATCACCCTGGCGATAGATGACGACCTGGTGAGAGACGCCCGCGAGGTTGCTCGTGCCATGGGAAAGAGTCTGAATCAGGTAGTGCGGGAATACCTCGAGAGCCTGACGGATCGCGATCGGGCTGAACGGGACATCGGAGAGCTTCGACGGCTGACCGTTGAAGGGCGGGGCAGGTCAGAAGGACGCCGATTCACCCGGGAGGAGCTGCATGAGCGCACGTAGCTTCCTGGACACGAACGTACTGGTCTATACGGATGATCACGATGCGCCGGGCAAGCAGGAGGTCGCCCTGGCCCTGATCGAATCGGCCCGAGTCGAGGGCTGGGGAGTCATCTCGACCCAGGTCTTACAGGAGTACTTCTCCGCAGCTACGCGGAAGCTCGGTGTCCGGGCAGAAATCGCGCGTGCAAAAGTGGAGATCTTTGGCCGGCTCGACCTGGCGATCGTCGACTTGCCCGTGATTCTGGGTGGAATCGACATGCACCGGCTGCACGGCGTGGGATTCTGGGACGGGATCATTCTACATACGGCCAGGTCCGCAGGCTGCCGGGTGCTGTACACGGAGGACCTGCAACAGGGCCGCCGGTTCGATGGACTCGAGGTCGTGAACCCGTTCAGCTGATACCGTTCACTCGTGCCTCCGCCCACGCAGTACGCCAAGTCCGATCCCGACCAGGACGACCATCCCCGCGACTGCGAGCCCCACCATCAGCAGCAGGTGATTCATCAGACTCCGCGTGTCTTCAAACGCCTGTTTCGTGAGGCCCTGCATGTCGCGGAAGATCTGGGCACGCTCCCTGGAAATGTCAGCCATGATCGCGCTTCGCTCGGCGGCCATGATCTCAGCTGCCTGCAGGAGGGTCTCGTTACGCAGTTGACTGATCTCCTCCATGGCAGCGAGCCGTTCCCTCGCAATCTCACGGAACACGGCCGCTCGCTCCTCCGCGATGAGGCCCGGCGTTACCCGCACGAACTCAGTCGTGGCGGATACGACTTCCATGTTGTCAATGGCCTGA
>Ga0307377_10008550_pt1 | contig 10365 bp, 17 predicted proteins | sample TR3MG_FD_202535 | JGI IMG/M metagenome (GOLD analysis project Ga0307377, IMG submission 202535) | Soil microbial communities from Risofladan, Vaasa, Finland - TR-3 | ecosystem: Environmental > Terrestrial > Soil > Coastal area > Acid sulfate soil | place: Finland: Risofladan, Vaasa | collected... | reverse complement strand
ATATATATAACGAAACTATTATTTCTAGCAACTATTTTCTTAAAAGTTAAAGGACGTTTGTATGGACCCACTAATATATTTGGAGATAATAGAATTATCTTTTCTGATAGAGCTTCATCAATAACTGTTATGTATAATCATATAAAACAAAGCTATAAAGTGTATAGAAGCAATAGGAGATGAAATGACAGACATACCCGTTTTAACGGCAAGAGGTATAGGAATAGCAGAATCTTATGAAAATGCCCTTATTGCATTATATAAAGATGGTATCGAAATTGAAACACAATATGATAAAGAAGGAGATTTACCATCTATAGATGCAACAATGAATATAACAATAAAAAATCCACTATCCGAGCCTATGATACATAAAGCATTTCCAGGTGGAATAGAGGATTTAAGAGAATATTTAATGGAATTAGAAGGACATAAAAATCATTGGGTTAAAAATTTGAATGACCCAGAAGATACAAGATGGGAATATACATATAATCAAAGATTAACTGAGTGGGGAACCTGGAAAGAAAGCAATAAAACTGTTGGTATTGGAATTAATCAAGTAAAACAAGTAATTAAAAAATTGAGTAATCAACCTTTCTCTAGACAGGCTCAAATGATAACATGGATGCCACAGATGGATGCTGATGTATATGATCCCCCTTGCTTTGTTGGAAACACAATGATTCTAACTCCATATGGAGAAAAAGAAATAAAAGATTTAAAAAATAAAGATGTTGTTTATGCTGTAGATATTAATAATGGAAAATTATACAAAGATTTTGTTAAGAATTTTTTTAGAAAAAAAAATAAACCCATAATTAGATTAAAAAATAATATTACTGAAATTGAATGTTCTGAAGAACAGTTGATTTATACAGACAAAGGGTGGAAAAAAGCAAAAGACATAGGAAAAAATGATGTGATTAGAATATCATCTTCTTTTGAAGGGTCTATTACAGAAGAAATGGTTGTTGGTTTTATGCATGGTGATGGATGGTTAACAAATGGATATAATAAAAGTAGAGCAAAACCTATAAAAAGATATGATGTCTGTTTTTCAATTCATCCGGATTCCGATGACAATTGGATAATAAACTATATAAGTAAATATTCACAAAACAAAATTCTAACAGAAGAAAGAAATGTGTGTTCAAAAACGGTAGTTAATGGAGGGATAAGTAAGAAAATAAGTGTGCACGATAAACAATTATGGGAAAACTTAAAATCAAAAAAATGTCCAGTTGGGCCAAAGAAAGATTTAAAGATTGAATATTCGTTAGAAGGCAAGAGCAGAGAAGAAATAATTCATTTTCTTATAGGTATTTATTCGGCAGAAGGTTGTATTTATTTTGGTAAACATCCCTCGATACAAATAGGAATGAAGTGGAAGGATTGTATTGATTTAATAAAAGAAATTCTTTGTAAATTAGAAATTAAGTATACTTATTTTAATTACAACGATGTGTATTCTATATACATAGATAGTTTTGAAAATATTTGTAAGTTTATAAATTTAGTTGATTTTAGGCTAGATAGTAGAAAGCAATCAAAATTTTTAGCTTTAAAGTATTTGATAAATGAATCTTCAAAAAAGTTAAACAATAAAACAAGACGATTATGGGAAAAATTAGATAAAAGAATAAAAACAGAAAAGAATTCGGTATATCTTCCAGTAGAGGTGAGTGTTGAAGAAAACAAGGATGTTTATGATTTTGAAATAGAACATAAAGATCACGCAATAATTACAAATAAAATAATAAGCCATAATTGCCTACAATCTATACACTTTAGATTGCTTGAAGATAGAGATGAATATTACCTAAATACTAATATTAGGTTTAGAAGTAATGATGCATGGAATGCAAATTTTATGAATATGTTTGGACTTATTTTTTTCATAAAAAATAATATAATGGATAAATTAGCAGAAAAATTAAATAAACCAGTTCACATGGCTAGAGTAAACTGGCAAGCAGATTCATATCATATTTATGGAAAAGATAGAAAAGCATTTAAAGAAAGATTTATCAATCGTTTAACATCGACAACTTTTGAAGACAGAACATATAGATTTGATGATAGTATAATTCAAGATATTTGGAATGATTCAAAAAAAGAAATAATTAAAAAAATCAAACTGTATGATGAAACACATTAATACGATTTTACAAAAATTGAAGAATAGTTTATTATAAGACAAGATAAAAGAACAAATGAATCAAGCACAGATAGCAATAACGGTTTTAAGTATTTCTTGTATTTTAAGTATTTGTGCTATTCTAGTTTATTGTTTAGTAAGGAATAAAGGTGTTAAGTAGAATACTGTTGTTTTTTCTAACCGGTGTTTCACTACTCCCTTTCTGTGTTGCTACTTTTGTTTTATTGATATTTAGCATTGTAATTTTTATAAAAGGAGAAAGCGATGGACGTTCTAAACACTAATGTTTTAGTTCTTAACAAGTCTTACGTTCCCGTGTGGATTGCCACCGCAAAAAGAGCATTTATTATGCTTTGCTCCAAAGCGGCAGAAGTTGTAAGCGTTGAAGATGGTTCATACATAACTTATGACATCGACTCTTGGGCAGAAGTATCCGAACTTAAGAGAGAGCTTGAGGAAACTAATGGTCTTGAGGATTGGGTATTTACTTCCAGAAAGGTTTTTGAGGTTCCAAGAGTTGTTCGTCTTCTTGAATACAACAAGGTTCCAAACAAAAAGGTAAGACTTTCTCGTAGAAACATCTACTACAGGGATGGAAATATTTGTCAGTATTGTGGCAAGAAGTTCAATACACAAGATTTAAACCTTGACCACATAATTCCTTCTTCTCGTGGTGGAAAGAGCACATGGAAAAACCTTGTATGTTCTTGCTATAAGTGTAACACCAAGAAAAGAGATAGAACTCCAAGAGAAGCTGGCGTAAAACTCATTAGAGAACCTTTTGAGCCAAGATTTATTCCTCACATGTTGATTGACCCAAATAACAGGAAATACAATTCTTGGAAATCCTTCCTGTCCGAAGTTTATTGGAATGTAGAATTGGGAGAGTAAAATGGGATGTGGTGGTGAGTGAGACAAAAAACAAAATCTATATTGATGATAAAATCTATGGATATAAGTATGTTGTATATGATACATCGGCACCAACAGTGCCGGTGTCATTACCAAAAAATAGAAAGAAGCCAGCTATTTGTGTTGATAGAGATAAACAAAAGAGAAAAAAACTATCAAAAAAAGAAATTTGTCATAGACTACAAATACTAGAAAATGTTTTTCTATGGTCTGGTGCTGCATTGGGGTTTATACTTTTACTTGTTACAAGTATGAACCTTGCTCAGTGCATGATGGCTGGAGGTTGTGTAACTTTCTTTTCTGTTGTTATTGGAGATAAAAGAAAAAAAATTAGTAGAGAAATTAATAACACCAACCCACAACCAGAAAAAATGGACTTTCTTTACGAAAATGCTTTGAAAGAACTAGATAAGGAATTTCCTGGAGTTAAGATTGACTAAAATCAATCGAAATGTTATCATAGGTTATGAATTATTGGTTTACCGCAGATTTTCATCTGGGACATAAAAACATCATCAAATACTGTAACAGGCCATTCTCTAGCGTAGAAGAAATGGACAAAACCATTTTGGGCAATCTCTTTGGTGTTCTACAAGAAAGGGATCGCCTTTTCTTTTTGGGAGACCTAAGTTTCAAAAGCACTATTGTGCTTGATTTCCTAGAAAAATTAAGGGACAAAGGAATACGAACACAATTTATCTTTGGCAATCACGACGAAAAAAATACAATTGAAGATTGGTGTGATTTAAATTCTAGATGGTGTAAGTGCGGTGATTTGTATTACACGACCATAGAAACTTGGCCTATTGTAATGAGTCATTACGCAATGCGTGTATGGCACAAAAGTCATTTCAATTCTTGGCAGATATATGCCCACAGTCACAACACTCTTCCACCAGTCGGTAAACAACTTGATGTTGGAGTTGATTGCAATAACTTCATGCCCTTTAATCTCAAACAAGTGATTGAACATATGAATAAACAACCGGACAACTTTAATTATATTAAAGATGTATAATGCCTGGGTATTTCACGGACTTCCCCATAAACTTGTAGAAGAATACAAAAAGGTGGCCGAGGAATTCAGAGATATGGCAAAAAGAGCCATGGAAAATGCTTCTATAAGAAGTGTGTGGAATCCAGGAGTGAACTAATGGGATATTATACAAATTATACAATGCAAGTTTCTGACAAGGGAGATGAAATAGAAGACTACATCACAGAACGAAGAGATCGTGATGATGATTTTTTCTATGCCCTTAGTTGCTATGATGTAGATGGTTATTGGCAAAGTGAAGAACCAGCAAAATGGTACGATCATCAAAAAGAAGTAGCAGAGCTATCAAAAAAATTTCCATATGTTCTATTCACTCTCCATGGAGAGGGAGAAGAAAGCGGAGACATTTGGATAAAGTATTTCAAGAATGGTAAGGTTCAAATTTGCACTGCAATTATTGTTTTTGATGAATTTGATGAAAGTAAGTTGAAGTAACCGGAAAAAAATAGAGCTAAAAAAAATTTCTCAAAAATAGAATAAAATTGTATTATATATATTGGAGTTGAAAATGAAATTGAAATTTAAAGAGAATATCGTTTTAACCGTGGTTGAAGAAACCCCTTCTGAATACAAAGTAAAAATACCACTTAATGACACAACTTGTTGGGTATCCAAAGAGTGGGTTGTTGAAACCTTAGAAGAGGGAACAAAAGTGTTTGCATGGTATAAAAAGTATGAAGGAAAAGTAATGGGTTGGTATGTTTGCCCAAATAATGATGGAACTCACAAAGTGAGAACAAATTCTTCTCCCTGTCATATACCAGTTAATTATGATTTTGTGGAAGTAATGAAGTAAAGGAGATAACAATGTACGAAATAAAGGCACAGTATGGGGAAGCAAAGGTATTTGCTGCTGAACTAGATGAGGTATCTACTTCTCAGATTTATGGTATCCTGAATCATCCAATTTCAGAGAATGCCAGTACAGCAATTATGCCTGATGCTCACGCAGGGGCAGGTTGTGTTATTGGATACACTGCTAAGATTAACCATATGATAATTCCAAATCTTATTGGTGTAGACATTGGGTGCGGGGTTCTTACTGTTGAACTTGGAAAAATTGATATTGACTACGAAGAACTTGATAAATTTATTCGTGCTAATATTCCATCTGGAATGAAGGTAAGAGATAATGTAAGTGATTTTCTACTTGATGAATGGAAAAACAATCTTGAGGATATTTGTAAAGAACAGGACCAGGATTTGGATAGAGTTCTACGTTCTCTTGGAACCCTCGGTGGGGGCAACCACTTCATCGAAATTGACGAAGCAGAGGATGGAACAAAGTGGCTTACCGTTCATAGTGGTTCTCGTAATTTTGGACTCAAGGTAGCAAACTTTCACCAGAAGATTGCAAAGGGTATTCACGCAAGACAGGATAAGCTCGATTATCTTGAGGGTGAGAAAGCAAGCAAGTATCTACAGGACATGGGAAGTGCTCAGGCTTACGCAACAGAAAACAGAATGATCATGGCTTTGACTATAAACCGAGATTTCTTTGGCAACAAAGACATTGGAAAGCGTATTGAAAGCGTTCATAACTATATCTCTTTCGATGATAACGTAGTTCGTAAGGGAGCCATCTCTGCACACAAAGGCGAAGAGGTTGTAATTCCTTGGAATATGCGTGATGGTATCATCATTGGTGTAGGCAAGGGAAACGCTGATTGGAATAACTCTGCTCCTCATGGTGCAGGAAGAAACTTCTCTCGCACAAAGGCAAAAGAAATTTTCACCTTGAAGGAATTCCAGAAGTCCATGGAAGGTATTTGGACTTCTTGTGTTCACAAGTCTACTCTTGATGAAAGCCCAATGGCATACAAGGATCATGAAGTTGTTGAGCGGCTAATTGCTGACACTGTAGAAGTAAAGATGAAACTTAAGCCTATATACAACTTTAAGGCATCGTAATGAAATGAATTGGCAAGAAGAAAGAATGGCGATATTAAAACTATTGTTCGCACATTGTAGCAGCAGTTCAAGTTATGAACTTGTCTCATATGAGTTTTTCTTCTTCTTGCCTCTTGGTGAAGATTTTGGTAGATATTATTACATTACAGAAAACAGGCATTTGTTCTGTAATAATGTTGTTCGTGGTGAAGATGGTGGTTGGAGATATTCAAGCAGAAAGGATTATTGGTAGGAGAATGTGATGTTTGAGAGTATTATGATAGGCGTTGGGGTAATTGCTATTACGGTGTTTCTCCCAATGTTCGTAATGGATAAAATGGGAAGATGGAAGTGGGGAAAGAAAATTGCCAAAAATTAAACAAAATGTTATACTTCTATCAAGGAGATAGAAATGGAAGATAAGTTTGAGGTTTGTGATGGCATTTTTCTTTCGGTATCCGAATACCGAGGGCAGAAGAGAGTTGATATCAGAAAGTGGTATGAAGAAAAAAACACTGGTGAAATGAAGCCCACCACCAAGGGTATCAACATGACCATGGAACAGTGGGAAGATTTCGGTGCCAAGTTCAACGAAATCATGGAATACGTTGAAAAGAACAGAGATTAGCCATGGATGAAAATACAGCAATAGTAATTATAATCGTAGCTTTTCTTGCTTTTATAGGATTCGTCTTTTGGTTGAGTAAAAGAAAATAAAGAGGTTAATATATGACATATGTAAAAGCAACACCAGAAAATATAGACATAGGCTCTGTGATAAAGAAGGGAGAAGAGATTTTCTTTGTCTATAAGGTAAATAAGACCTTTGTATGGGCCGGTAAGCACGATGCTGGTGATGTCATTAGCATGTGGAAGGACAAGTCCATAAAGGAAAAGTGGACTGATCTCATGACAAGAGTAAAGGGTAAAAAGCTCAACTATCCAGGTCTTGAGGTTGAACAAGCTACGGCAAAGGGAACCGCCGAAAAGAACAAGGCAACGGCATCCGTAAAAACTCCAAAGGGAAAAGGTGGAAAAAGATACCTGAAAGCATGTTGTGAGAAGAAGCTCGATGAACTTTTCGCTGCATCAAAGAAAGGAAAGCCTTACAGGTATCCAGTGGATTGTATTTGTGGTAAAGTATTTCATGTGGTTACCTGTTCTCCTGATGGGCAACTTCTTGTGAACCACGATTATGAAAGATTTTTCTTCGATGTGAGAACAAGAGAGTATCATTACTTTCGGGCCGTTGGAGGGAAAGAGCAAAAAACAAGCGAAGTAAAGGGCGAAGAGGAGTTGAAAGAAGCTTCGTGATTATAGAAAAAGGAAAAAGAAATGGAAAAAGAAATGGAAAAAGAAATGCTATATAAACTTACCAACGCGCACGACCAGACGAGGGGCGAGATGCAGTGGGGTGAGGGAGTGACGCACACTGCTGACGGCAAAGGCAACCTCTGCACTGCCCATTGGGTGCACGCCTATCGCGACCCGATAGTGGCGGTACTGATGGACCCAGTACACGGGATGTTCGGTCCAGACGCGCATCTATGGGAGTGCGAGGGCGTGGTGGGCAAGGACGACGGGACAAAGGTTGGTTGCACATCGTTGACGATGCTACACAGGATTGATTTACCTGTACTGACGACGGAGCAGCGGGTAGAGATAGCGATACGGTGTGCGCGTGCGGTGTGCTCGGAGCCTACATGGATTGCGTGGGCCGACAGATGGGAGAGCGGCGAGAACCAGTCGCCCGACGCTGCCCACGCTGCTGCCCACGCTGCTGCCCACGCTGCTGCCCACGCTGTCGACGCTGCTGCCCACGCTGCTGCCCACGCTGCTGCCCACGCTGCTGCCCACGCTGCTGCCTACGCTGCTGCCGACGCTGCTGTCCGCGCTGCCCACGCTGCTGCCCACGCTGCTGCCGACGCTGCTGCCTACGCTGCTGCCGACGCTGCCTACGCTGATGTCCGCGCTGCCCGCGCTGCTGCCCGCGCTGCTGTCTACACCATAGATCTGATCGCTATTTGCCGGGAGGTGGTGGGATGACTACGGTATATGGGCGAAGCGACGACCTGGTAGAAGTCGATGGAGACGTTGTGGGCGAGGGAGGATATGTCGATAACAGAGGCCGTGGAACTCTTGTTGTAGCAGACGATGGAACAATTCTTGAATTGAAACATGGAAAGGGTGGCAAAGGAATTTGGGCCATTACGGTAATAAACAAAGGGCCAAAATTTGATTCCATTGAATATTGCGACGACGAAGATGCCGAAATATATTCCGACATAGCATACCTACAAGATGGAGTAAAAACCATTTGGTTCGCAACAGAGTGGGAGAGGGCTAGATGAAGAGTGTTATAGATAGAAAGGGAGGTAGAGCGATGAAGGCAAAGGCGTTGATGTTGGTGGTGTGTGCAGCGCTGTTGTTTGGGTGTGTGAAAACGGATACAGGCAGCGAACCAGAAGAGTCAAGGTACATCGGCACGTCACTCGGCAGAGTGGCACAGTTTGTGCGGCTGTATGTCGTTGAGTACAAGGGCCATGAATACCTGATAACGAGGGACACCTCAAACGGCGGTGTTGGCATTACGCCGGTGGTGGAGCGATAGAAGTTCTATCCCTCTTTTTATTGAAGAAAATCAAATGAAATAGTATAATATTCTCAAGAGGTAAGAAATGAAAGCAACGACATTGGCAGTTTCAATGCCGTATGAAGGTTGTGATAAAGACTGTCCTTACTGTGTAAGTAAGATGACAGGTTATATGAAAGCAAATAAAGAACTCTTCTTTCGAAATCTTCGGAAGGCAAAAACTCTGGCAACAGCCTCCCAGGTGACTGACGTTATCATCACTGGTAAGGGCGAGCCGATGTTCAATGAAGAATCCAGAAACGATGTTCTTGAAGTCTGCGATATATTGAATGAATTTCCAATCGTGCTTCAAACAAATGGTAGGTTTCTTCTCAAAGACGCTCATAAAGATGGTTACTGGATACAGCTACTAAGTACTGTTGCTGAGATGAACACCGTTGCGGTGTCCATTGACAACAAAAGTTTGTTTCATCTGTATAAGCGATTGTGGGAGGAACTTAACGAAAATGGATTCACTATTCGTGTTACTGTGAATCTCAATAATGTTAGTGTTGAAGAACCTTTTGAATGGTATATCGAACAATGCAAGAAGTATGGTATTCACCAGATTTCTTTCAGGGAAATTACCATTCCAAACTATCGGCAAGAAACTGAGGAATCCAACAAGGCGGCGGAATGGATTAAGGAAAGAGCAACCAAGGGAATCAATGAATGGATTGCCGCCCTTGCAGTGAAGCTGGCAAACAATGGTCGTAAGCTGAGAAATCTTCCATATGGTGCAGTGCTGTATGACTATGAAGGAATTTCAGTAACACATTTTGATTACTGCATTCAGGATTCTTCTGAGAACGGTGATGACATCAGAAGTCTCATCTATCAGGAGAATGGACATATGTATACTACATGGAATAGTGAAGCGAGTAGAATATTTTAAGGAGTTGAAAATGAAGCGGTTCAGTAGAATTGTAGCAGCGGTCCTTCTGGTATCAATGCTGTTTATGACAGGATGTGCTGCCAAACAGTCGTTCCCGTTTCCAAGTGAAAATGGCAAGATGGTTGAAACAACCTTCAAACCATATGGTGTATTCAACATGAAAGATGAAAATCCTAATGTTGAATACAGGGTTTCTGTTGGGAACATCATGCTCAGTGTTATTCTTGTTGAGACAGTGGTAGTTCCCATTGTTCTCATTGGATGGTTCTTATGGGAACCCGTGAGATATTTGCCTGACAGGGGCGGTATACCAGGAAAGACCATGTAAATGTCAAGCCCCCAAGATTTGGGGGCTTTTTTATTTTTTATAAAAAATCGCCATTTTTTACTTTTTTGAAAAAAGAAATGGGCCATGCCGATTTGCTATAGGTTAATATATAGTCTAGACGTCTTAGTATATAGACGCTAATAGGGGTAGTAACCCCCTTAACACTAACCTTTAGGGTATTTAGCATTTTACCCCCTCGTAAATTGGGTATTTAAGCATTTTTTAGAAAAAGTGAAATTCGAATTTTGTCAATGTTAAATATTTTCCATTAAAGGAACGGGGGTAGAGATAGGGTTAGCTCCACCCCTTGCGCGATTTCAAAAAATCGAGGATAATCTAAAAAGTTGGAAAAAGGGCAGGAACTAAAAAGGCTTGCCAATTTTCAAACGGTATGCTATACTGTATTTGTTGGTGAGGGGGTCGGGTGGTTCGGGTGTTCCGAGGTAGCCAACGAATGTGCTAGTGTGACGCACCTACTGCGAAAGTGTAA
>Ga0307377_10008549_pt1 | contig 10365 bp, 13 predicted proteins | sample TR3MG_FD_202535 | JGI IMG/M metagenome (GOLD analysis project Ga0307377, IMG submission 202535) | Soil microbial communities from Risofladan, Vaasa, Finland - TR-3 | ecosystem: Environmental > Terrestrial > Soil > Coastal area > Acid sulfate soil | place: Finland: Risofladan, Vaasa | collected... | reverse complement strand
AAGCTTGAAAGGAAATTGCAGGGAACAGACCTCGTGAACGCCGTGCACAAGGCAAAACTAAGGAGCACCAGGTTATTGGAAGAGCAGGGAATTTCCACCCTGGCATTGATCCTCTCGAAGACCCTGGTTGAGGTGATAGAACACCCGGAAAAGATGGAAATGGTAGATTAATCAGGATGAGAATCTATTTAGAGACTACCGTATTGGCGGCTCTTACCCATTTCAGAAACATAGAAAAGGAGAGATACAACTCCTCTGTCTCTAAACTACTTAAAATCTGCAAATAACGGCAGATAGAGATGATAGCATCATTATACACACTACATGAAATTTTAAGGAGGATAAAAGACGAAATTAGAAAATTTAATGATTATCATGAGCACCTAGAATGCCAATATTATTACAATATAGAGTTAGTATTAGGATAATCTGCTGAATTAGAGGAAATAAGAGGAATTATTTCCAATAATAGTAGAACCTTTAGGAGGGTTAAGAGGGGCAACTATAATACAAATTTTTGGTTTTATGATATTGACAGCGGAAAATTACTGGATGGTGAAGAAGTGCTTTAGTATTTTTATCCCATCGCGCTAAAAAAGAAAGGAAAAATAATGAAAAATCCGCGCTTTTTTCTGTTTTTGTGTTCTGCCAACTACTACTACTACTACTTCTTCTTCCTTCGCTCCTTCTCAGCCATCCCTGCCGCTTTCTTCTCTTGCTGCAACCGGTGTATCAAATCCGCGCTTGACTTCTCCAGCGGCTTCGCTTCTATAAAGTCCCACTGCAGCGCACTTTCGAAAACCTCCTTACCAAAATCAGTGTGAATGATAACCGTTGACTTACCCGGTGGTGTGCCGATATGCCCCACACTTATGTCAGAAAACTGCCCGATGAAATCTTCGCAGATCTTGCACCCCTCTCGCTTGTAATCCGCGATCTCCTCAAATCCTGCATGTAACAGCTCCTTTTCTCCAGCATATACATGCAGACCATCTTCCTGAATGTCCAAGTTTGTTATCTCAGCAATAGGTATACCACGCTCGCGTTCAAGATAATCCGTCGATAAGGCATCATACGAATAAGCCCCCTGGCAAAGCAGACCGATTCGCAATCGCACATTGGACGAGAAATCATGGGCATTGTGTGTGCCACGCCCTACAGCGAGCATCTTCTCATACGCAGCCATCTGGCATGGAGTTCCTGCCAGAGCGACGCTCCAGAGGTCGTAGTTCAAAATTGCATCTGCTATACCCGTAAGTGTCGCTGCATATCCATAGTTGCCGCCAGCATTCTCTATTAATGCTGCCTTATTCATCGCAACACGCACCTCCGGCGTTAAATCACCCTTATCTGCAACGGTTATACATCCTTCCACTATCGCATCAGCAAGTGCAGAAGCAAGTAGCGATAGAAAAGCACCACCACCCTTCTGACACGCCTCTCTTATCTCATTATCTTTACTCACAACTTCGTAACGCTCTTCCAGGCCTTCTCTTAATTCCGGCGCCTCTACCCGTGGGCATTGATAGTAGCAGTATCCACAATCTATCGGGCAACGCTGCCCTTCGCTTATCACTGGTCTTCCTTTAGGCGCATAGCACGATCCACAACTTGATGAAAGCTGCGGCTCTCCTCCTATCACCGGTCTTCCCTCAGAAAAGTCCATATTGAGAAACCCGAGATCAAGCAACCTGCACGTAGTAACGCACCCACCGCACAGTGTACAATTACCCACATCTATCACTTCTCTCTTCAAATCGCTGAAATCCTTTCTCTCTTCCATTTTTCAATCATTCCCTTTGTCTTGCTTTGTTTTGCTTTGTTTTCTTTCGTTTAGTTTAGCTTAGTTTAGTTTAACTAATACCATAACCATGCCGCTCGGCACATAAAAAGTTTCATTACCGTTCTACGAGTGGGCACGAAATTTTATGGAGAAGGAGGATGAGTTGAATTCTTGCCGTTTGGGTTCCGTAGAACTTATACTACACAATAACGCCAGCATAGCAACATCAAAAAACTTTCCTTGTGCTACGGAAAAAACGGATAATGGGGATGACAGTTTTAAATAGGGGTAGGCTAAGTTCCAGTTCTAAATCCGCATCCATCTGCTCCTCCTCAAATGAGGGTTCGATTTCGAGTGATGTTTCAGGCAGAAATGCCTTTGCTATACCACAGCCCGCATATAAAAAACCAACCAGCATGCCCGTTTGGGCTGGGTCGGATAGCCCTACCTTTACCCTGCCTCCCAATTTCTTTATTGATATGCTTTTGGTGAGTGCCCCCACCAATTCCTTCCCCGCGGCATAGAGTTCATTTGCGTTCACTAAGAGCTTCTTCCAATCTGTAGGTGGCTTCTCATCCTTCGGTTTCTTCTCCTTCTTCTCAAGCGGTCTCTTGAGAAGAGTGCCGCCTAAGACTTGTAATCGAAAAGTCCTCTTCTCAGGGCTAAAGTCTATATGCCCCGAAGCAGTGCCCATTAATAACGCAAAGGAGATCCATCCTTGTGCCACGGGTCCTTCCTTTAAGAGCCTAAGCGAGATATCAACTGGTATGAGGAGCGTAGCAGCTATTAAGACTACTATAATCGCTAAAACGATCAATAGGGTCAGTATCACGCTCATGGTATTTGTACGTTTTTTAAAAACGTCTAAATTTTAGGCGAATCTATGCTGTGCTGTGCTGTATTCTCGCACAAAAATAAATTAATGGAGAGCGTATCAAAAAGCTCTCCGTATAGACGTTCTACAAGTATCATGTTTTTTCTTCGGCTTTTTTGCCCTCTTTCATCTCGTTGACCTTTTCCATCACCATTGGCAACGCTTCTCCGATGATCTTATCTAACGTGCCAGACGGCTTCAGCGAGAGCACCTTCACACCTTCAGATCCGGATACGCCTTTGAACACCACCACGAGTGCTACTGGACAGATTCCACCACCGCCCCCGGCGCCATATCCTTGCCCCTCCTTTTCTTTACCTTTGCCGCCACCTCCACCCGCGCCAAAACCAATCGCGAAGATAGGGATCAGGGTCTTATCCTCTATCTCTACGGGCTTGCCGATAGCAGTTTCGACTGAAATCGTCTTCCGAAACTCTTCCCAGAAGTCTTTTATAATTGCGTTTAGTTCATCACTCATTTTTCTCACCACCTAATTAATCAAAACGCTTTCCATCAATTTAAATATTTCGCAGGCGTGCTTTTCATCTTCTCTATTATCTCGCACGCCTTGCAAATGCTTGATGCTGATGCGTCACCACATCGCTCGCACCGCAAAAGCTTTCTATCCGGCTGAGCTCGTGGCAAAAATTCTGACAGCCGTTCGTAGCCACGCATCACCGAATATTTTGTGCCCGGATGCTTTCTCTCAAACTCATTCAGCATTTTCTTCACCGTGAAACGGAAAGAACGCGTAGCATACGGGCAATCGGCGGTGATTATCGGGATGTTCGCTATAAGCGCATACAGAGCAATTTCCTTCTCCGGAACTACTTTTAACGGCTTAATTCGAGGGACAAACTCTTCACGTCGTCCGTAAAGCCGTCCTAACCGCTCTATATCCCCTCGTATATAATTGATTAAAATCGTTTGCACTTCGTCGTCCAGATTGTGCGCAGTTGCAACTTTCGTAGCACCCAATTCCTTCGCTTTCCTATCTATAACCTTCCTCCTCAGGACGCCACAGAACGTGCACGGTGCTTGCTCGAATTTTTTTGCTACGATTTCATCAAGCATAAACCCAAACTCCTGTTCAAAAGAAAATTGATGAAGCACCATTCCTAACTCTTTTGCTACCTTTTCCGCATTTCTGAGCGTTATCGAACGATAGCCGTTTACCCCTTCATCCACTGCAATCGCGAAGAATTCTAAATCGTTTCTATTATGAAATATCTTTTTGAACATGTGAAGCAGAGCTGAGCTGTCCTTTCCTCCGCTCAGCGCCACAGCAATCCTATCCCCTTTCTCTACCATTAACTGCTTCCTCATCTCTTTTTTTACCTTTCGCTCGACATCATCAACGAAATGGGCTTCGCATAAGTGCAGTCCTGAGTATCTCTGGTGGATTATTGCGGGATCATTGCAATTTCTTTTACTGCACCTCATTTTTGTATAGGAATACTTATTAAGGTAGGGATATAAAGTAATACTCAGAGTGATTTTAAAAGGATAAGGGATAAGAAGTGACAGGGATAAAAGGGTTAAGCATAAAAGAGCTGACTGAGATATATATAGAGAAATGGGTAGTCGGGAATATGATAGTTGGTGTAGTGGGAGGACTGGGATTAACTATTTTTATTCTTTGACTCCTGAAGCAGAAAGACACGGAGCTGATGCAATAATTGATGCTTTCCACAATGGAAAATAATAAAGATTATGAAGCCTATTAATTGATGAGGGCGATAGAAATGCAAAAAGATTACAGAGAAGTGTTAGGTACGTTCTATGAGACTAAGATTAAAGAGATAATGGAGAAACGCCCTTGGGACATTCCCCACCTTAAACAAGATGCGGAAATTAATGATGTTATCGCTTCGTTACGTGATAAGCACCATGTGTGGATAGTAGATAGTGAGGAGAGTGAAAAACTAGTCGGCGTGATAACAGAGAAGGATGTTCTTGGTATTTTTGCCCATCCAGAGAATTTTGGTTACAAACCAAGTCCAAAAGCTATACCGTCTTTGTATCATGGTACTGCGGGAAATGCGGAATCTGTCATGACAAAAAAAGTCATTACGTGCAATTTAGAAGCGACAGTTAAAGACGTAGTAACCACGATGACGAAATACGATGTGAGGAGGTTGCCAGTAATTGATGAGAACGAAAAGATACTTGGGGAGGTTACACTTATGGATTTGATAAATAAGTTCATGAGTATTGCTTATCAGTACGGGAAGCGAGTTTAGATGGAAGTATTTCAGATTTTGTTACTGGATATAGCTTTAGCTTTAATTTTATCAAAGGTCTTTGGTCATGTATTTGAAAGACTGAAACAGCCTTCCGTTGTAGGTGAATTAATAGCTGGCGTTATTCTCGGTGGTTCTATCTTAGGACAATTCGTCCCAAGTACGATACTTGATTTCAGCATAGCGGAATTCGAATATCTTGGTCATATTGGGATATTATTCTTACTATTTCTCGCGGGATTGGAAGTAGATATAGGGCGAATAAAAAAGACCGGCGGTACTGCGGCTCTCGCAACGGCGGGGGGTGTTATTGCACCTTTAATCTTAGGATATTTCGCTGGAATTGCGCTTGGATATACCGGTAGAGAGAGCTTTGTGCTGGGCGTAGTGTTGATTGCTACGAGTATCGGCATAACGGTAAGGACAATGATGGATCTTCATGTATTAAACACCGATGTTGGAGCAGCCACATTAAGCGCTGCTGTGATGGATGACATACTGGGTTTAATGCTTCTTATAGTAGCTGTTGGAACGGGATCATTGCTCATACTCGGGACTAAGGTTGCGATCTTCTTCTTGGTCACGTTAGTTATCGGTTGGCTTATAATATCAAAGTTAATGGATATCGGAGACCGAATTCATGCGGAGAAGTCATTAGTTGCTTTTTCTATTGCTCTCTGTTTCATTTGGTCAGTAATTGCCGGAGAGACTGTAGTAGCTCAAATAGTGGGGGCTTTCATCGCGGGCTTAATTATGAACACTACAATTCAATCTAAGCGCGTCATTTCTGATGTAAAAACAATTGGGTATGCTTTTTTTATCCCGTTGTTCTTCATCTGGGTCGGAACAATGGTGAAGCTGTCGGTATTTTTGGATTTGAAGGTGGTTATGCTTGCAGCGGTGATTCTTGTGATGGCAATACTTGGAAAGGTGGGCGGGTGTGGATTAGGTGCGTGGATAGGTCGCTTTAACTTAAGAGAATCTCTTCAACTGGGCGTTGGTATGGTTCCAAGATGCGAAGTGGCACTTATAGCCGTGGCAATTGCAATAGACGCTGGCGTGATAACCGGGGAGATTGCAGATATATTCCTTGCGGCAACTTTTATACTCGTCACGATCACAATGCTAATTACGCCTATACTACTGAAAGCCTTATTTAAACGGGAATTAGCGAAAATGCCGTCAACTTAAGAAGGTACGTAAATATTTTTGGTTCTTCTCCAACTTCAGGATGAATGAGGATGGTAGAGAGACGTTAAACGCGTTAAGGTGGAGAACGAGAGGTTATATCAAGTCTATTCCCGGAAAGGGCATGCCGGGGACATCTTCGATGAAGGAGATAAATAGACGGCACCGATGAGAGATACGTTTAAATAGTATCCCGTGGATATTATAACTTTATGTTAGACGAATTTTACGAGATAAAAACGAAAGACCTCATGACGCCGTGGTGGAATACACCATTTATAGAAGAAACCGCTGGTTGGAAGGAGTTTCTCACCATGCTTTCCGTTAGTGCACATGCATGGGTAGTGAGCGATATTAAGAGTATGAAAGTGGTTGGAGTGGTAACGGAACATGATATGATGCGTTGTATTATCCCGGAAGAAAGGAAAAAGGCAAAAATCTTTGGTCCTTCCAGACCGGATATATTACACATAGATAGCGTTGTCCGAGATATCATGACATATAATCCCGTAATGTGCTCACCCGAGGATAGCATGGAGGACATTTTAAAAAAGCACTCAACATTTAATGTCCGGAGACTGCCGGTCGTTGATGAAAACAACCGGCTCGTGGGAGAAATAACACTTCAACTCCTGATTAAAACTCTCCGATACAGATTTATGATACAAGAATGACTTCCAATATTTACGTTCTCGCTGGTTTGGTACTTCTCCTTGGATTTATACTTGGGCAGTTATTGCGTAAAGCAGGTTTGACAGAAGTGTTGGCATATCTCTTTGCGGGTGTTATCCTAGGGCCTATTTTAAAATTTAGCGCGCCAGAGCAATTCAGCTCCGTTATTACTGGAATAACACTTGCTTTTGTTGCGTACATGGTGGGATTGAGTTTCTCCTTCTCTTTTCTCAAAAAAATGGGAAAGAAAGTACTGATAATACTGATTATAGAAGTGCTTGTAACATCTGTTGTGGTGTGGATTTTTGTATATTTATTGACGAGAGACCTCCCGCTTTCTATAATCTTGGCTTCTTTAGCTCCTGCAACTGCTCCCGCGGGAACAATAGCAGTTTTAAGAGATCTCAGGTCAAAAGGAACGCTTACAGATGTGAGTATTGCTGTTGTAGGACTGGACGACGCCGCTGCTATTGTCATCTATTCAGTGGGGGTTGTATGGGCAAAGACGCTCTTAGGCGGCAAAGTCAGCATTGCATCTTCTCTTCTTTATCCCGTATGGGAAATTCTTGGCGCAGTAGCACTTGGAGGGGCAATTGGAATTATTATATCCTACTATACGAAAAAAATGCATCTATCCTCTGACAATATCTTCGTCATTTGTGTTGCTGTTGCTATTTTCTGTTGGGGTTTCGCAGGCATGATTGGTGTTTCGGCAATTCTCGCTTGTATGATTCTTGGAATGACGGTGATTAATTTCAATGTGCACATTGGCAATCGTTCCAGCGAACTGATGGACAATATCATGACTCCTGTTTTTATGTTGTTCTTCGCTGTGATCGGTATGGCTATAGATTTTTCACAGTTTGCATCTATATGGGCAATCGTAATTATGTATTGCATTGGCAGAAGTGCTGGTAAGGTCTTAGGCTGTACTACAGGCGGCATCTTGTCTAAATCAGAACCAAAAATAACGAAATATCTTGGGATCGCATTGCTCAATCAGGCGGGTGTTGCCATTGGCCTCGCATTTCTTGCAGCTCAAGAATTATCAGAATACGGTTTGGGAGGTATAATAATCACGCTGATGGCGACTACAACAGCCTTATTCCAGTTATTCTCTCCTCTTTGCATTCAGTATGCGATCAGGAAAGCAGGAGAAGCGAATATATAACACTTTTATTCTTGAATGTTCTCTCCTTTATTACACTTAGCAGTATGATAAAGGCGTAAAAATAGAGAGAGTGAAAAAAAAGGGAATGACAATGAAGGATGAGTTACCGCCGGGTGAAGTGCCACCCGAGGAAATCCAGGAAGCTAACGCTCTTGTATCTCATACTTTCTCGGATATATTCAAATCCACCATCGGTCCTCTTGGCTCGAAGAAATTGATAACCGGTGGCGCCACAGAACTCGAAATGGATGATCTCGTAACCAGTAACGCATACAGCATAGTAAGGGAATTGAAATACACGCATCCTACTGCCGATGTGTTGATAAATGCAGGCTTAGCACAAGGCGAAAGAGTCGGAGATGGTATAGCTACCTTTATGATTCTGACTGGTGAGCTGGTGTGGCGGGGATTTGAGCTGAGAAGCATTGGGGTACATCAAAATGTGGTTGTACGAGGTTATGAAAAGGCACTGGAACGTACAAAAGAGGTTTTTAATGAGATAGCATCGCCGGTAGAGATAAGAGAAAGCGATGCGTATTTGAAGCAAGTGGCGAAGACCGCTTTAAATAAAGTAGAGTATTGTGACGAGGATATATTAGTAGATGCAATCGTGAAGAGCATAAAACGGATAAGCGAAAGCGGAGAGTTGCCGATAGCGGTGGATGATGTAGTAATAGAGGCAAAAAGTGGGGGGAGAGTAGACGATACGCGTTTCTTTGAAGGCGTTGTTGTGGACAGAGATGTCCTGGATGACCTTCCGACAGACGTGGAGAACGCAAAGATAGCTCTGCTCGATTTCCCTATTGAACATAAGGAGCCAAAAGTAAAAGGCCGGAAGGAGCTTCCAACGGGCACCGCTGCAAGAGAACGGAGCAAGGCTGGTGAAATGGTCGGATCACTCGATTTTCATGTTACTATCTCAAAAGCATCTCATCTTAGGGAGTTTCGAGATGCCAGAGCGAGAATGTTCAATGAGCTTATAGACGCTGTATTAAACTCGGGTGCAAACGTGGTGTGTTGTCGGTGGGGTGTGGATGATGACGCGCTGGATAAGTTCCGAAGAGCCGGGATAATGCTGATGAAACGAGTGAAAATGACCGATTTGAAGCGGTTGGAGAAATCCACTGGCGGGAAGATAGTGCAAGACGTGAGTGATCTAACCGCAGACAAATTTGGCTTTGCAGGGCGAGTAGCACAGCGAGAGGTAGGCGGTGTAAAGTTCGTATTCTTTGAAGACTGCCCGTATAAGAAGTCCTCTACGATATTTATAAGAGGTGCGCATCTCAGGATTTTGGAAGGCATGGTGGGCGATATAAAGAGTGCTTTGCATGCTGTGGCTTGCCTATATGATGATACGCGAGTAGTGCCCGGAGGCGGTGCAGCAGAGACTGAATGTGCCGCGGAATTACGGAACTTTGCGAGGACTATACCAAGCAAGGAGCAATTAGCAGTAAATGTATTTGCAGACGCTTTGGAGTGCATACCAAAGGCAATAGCGAAGAACAGCGGAATGGACCAGATAGATACGCTCACAGCGCTCAGAGCGGAGCATTATGCAGGCAATAAAAATGCAGGGATATCGGGAAATGATAAGGCCATAAAAGACATGGCGAAAGAAGGAATCATAGATCCGTTAACGGTGAGATTACAGGCGGTTATCTCTGCCGCGAGTGCGGCTGCCGGGATGATAAAGATAGATGATCTGCATATAGCGAAGAGTGAAGTAGCAGAGGAGTCTGAGGATATAGAAGCGATGATCTCCGGCAGAACACGCGAGCTGATAGAAACAGAGCGGAAGTCTCCGGACTTCAAATTTAAAGGTGGACGATTGAAATACACAGGAAGAAGCGGTGGAGAATCATCAAAGTCGGTGTATGGCAAGGATTGAAGCCAGGTTCTTTAAAAAGAAACGGGTTTATTGGGATAACATAACGGGAGACTATCTGCAACTGTATGAATCAAGAAGAAGCTAAAGCTCGAGCACAAGCACTTCTTAACGTAATCGAAAACGCGTATGCGATAAGAATCATCAACACAGAGGCGGTTGTCAACGCGATAACTGAAAAGACTTGTGATGAGCAGAAGATTTTGACGATTTGTACCGCGTTAAACACCTGGGTAGCACTAAATGCCGGACTTAGCGGAGAATTCGAGATACCACTGGACGTTGTGAATGGATTTGCAGGAAAGGTGATTCGGTTATGATGGATAGGAGGATGCAAAACGTTCTTGGACAAAAAGATATCAATGGATTTTTTGTAAACGTTTATCTTTTCTAAACGAGAAGGGGTTATTGAACTATGCCTACGATAGCGGAAAAAATACTGGGTGAAAAAGCAGGGAAAGATAATGCGGCGAGTGCCGGTGAAATCGTTGACTGCGCGGTAGATTACATCATGGTGAATGACATAACGGGTGTGCCTGCTTTTGAAGT
>Ga0307377_10008547_pt1 | contig 10366 bp, 21 predicted proteins | sample TR3MG_FD_202535 | JGI IMG/M metagenome (GOLD analysis project Ga0307377, IMG submission 202535) | Soil microbial communities from Risofladan, Vaasa, Finland - TR-3 | ecosystem: Environmental > Terrestrial > Soil > Coastal area > Acid sulfate soil | place: Finland: Risofladan, Vaasa | collected... | reverse complement strand
CCCCTTTAAGGGGAGTGCGCCACTCCCCTTAAAGGGGGATGCCGCTGAAGGTCCCCATTTAAGGTTAATAACAAAACAGTCCATAGAGGCCCTCTATGAGAATGTTCGCGCGGTTAGTTACGTAAGTCTCCAAATGTTAACGCGGGTTTTCTTGATATACAAGGTTATCCCTCTGTCAAATGAAATACGGTCGAGCGGGCAAGAGGCGATGATCTAGCCCCTCTATAAGAGTTCTTTTTCTTATTATCAGGTTACCCTTTAATCCTCTGGGGACTAGATCAGTAGTCGGCGTCGTTATACCGCCACTGGCGCTCCTCGATCCTCGCCTTGTAGTCGTCCTCTATGTTGTAGTCGCGCTCAGCCTCTTCCTCCTCTCGTTGGGCCTGGTCTGCTTGGTCCTCAAGAGTCATTATTTCTTGGACGGTAAGATCGGAAAGTATCCCACTTCCCCTTTGCTCTTCGCCCTTTATGTGAACAGCGAGGATCTCTGGCCCTTGCCCTTCATCGGGGTAGCAATCTTCCGGAGGACCAGAGAATCGCCCAGATTGAAACCAACCTTTCGCATACTCAACTACGACATCGAGTTCCGTCTCATGTTCCGTCTCAAGATCGTCCACATCTTGCGTCTCATCCGAAGCAAGCGACAAGAGCGTTAAGGGTGATCTAAATGTGGTTCGCAATATCGTGGTGTTGAAGTGTGGCATTTTGTTCTCCTGCGTTTATCCCTATCTGTTTGCCCCTATGTTTCCACCCCTCCCCTTGAGAGGCATCCTGTGTACATAGTCCGTCACGTTCCCGATGTCTAGACTTGCTTGTTTCCACCGCTCGAACGGTAAAGGCCGCTGATGGATGCGCCTACGCGGGGGAGCCAGGAGCGCCGGAAACAATGTCCGATCCGCATAGGGAGCCCGTTAGTGACAGCGAACAAGAAACCCAAAACGCCATTGGAAACAAACTCCCATCGCTGTCGGGAGCTATTCGGAGGATCAACCCTATGTCAAGTCGCACATTCAACGCACGCACAACCCATACCGAAACCAGCCCGCAAGTCTGCGGGCTGCACGAGGCTAGCCTTTGTTGCGCTAACCTTACTGATGATGACGGAGACGTAAAGGAGGTGCCTGGGGCTATCGTAGCCAAGCAGGAGTGTCTCTACCTCACTTGTCGCGGGGATGAGGCCAACCCCGAGGCGCAGATTCAACGGTCTAACAAGAAAGACGATTATGCCACGGGCTACCGTGTCATCCCGTCTGGTCAGCGCCGGGAGTACAAGGACAAGCGCGGTCATTCGCACTTCAAGCCGATTTTCAAGTGGCAGCAGCAGGCCAGCGATGGGCGCTGGCACGATGTCAAAGTCTGGGAGCGCATGGTACACGTCGAATGTGCCAACAAGCTCGGCTACTTTACGGGGGTCGGTAAGACTACCGCATTCCGTGGGGACCGTACAGAGGGCCATGCTCACAGGCTCAACCCTACGCCCATCTCAGGGCTTGAGGAGCTAGCCGCTATGGAATACGAGGAAGATGCAAAGGAGGGGGGTCAGTAGGCCACGGGGTAGGCCCGGCCTACCCTTTGCCTTTAGCTCCCTAACCATCAGCGGCATACGCCTTTATCCCCCGTTCTCGCCGCCGCGGGGCTTGGAAACAACAAGCTACAAGCATCGGGAGCAATACATGAAGAAACTACCCTCCGCTACCCCGATTAATGGTGCTATCCTCTACCACGGGCCGTCCACTCTCGACGGCGAAAACATTGTGGTAATCCTTACCGGGATTAAGCGTAAATCCAATAACGGTAAGACTGGCCATATGCTCCAAACATGGATCATGCGTGCAGACCGTGAGCCCCATCACGCTACCAGAGACGGAAGCGATACCACGGTTTGTGGCGACTGTGTCCATGCTGGTAACTCCTGCTATGTGCAAGTCGAGAGGGCTCCGCTCAAGGTTTACCGGACGTGGAAGAACGACCGTTACCACGATTGGCGTAAGGCTTTTCCTGCTAAGGCTTTGCGTGGAAAGCGCGTCCGGTTTGGGGCTTATGGTGATCCTTCTGCGGTACCTTTCAAGGTATGGCGTCGTGTCTTCGCGCAGGGGCTGGCAGGATGGACGGGCTATACCCATCAGTGGAAGCGTCCAGAGTTTCTCCGGCTCCGTAACTACATGATGGCTTCCGTCGACAGTCACGAGGAAGCTAGCGCGGCGTGGGCCATGGGCTGGCGTACCTTTCGGGTCGCCCCAAAGGATACGATCCCTGTCAAGGGATCCGAGGTTTCTTGTCCAGCATCTGAGGAAGCGGGCAAGCGTACCGATTGCGCCCATTGTAACCTTTGCTCTGGCCAGGCTTTGAGCGCGAAGAGCATAACCATCCAGACGCACGGTTACCGGGCTAAGAATTTCGCGGGGTAGGCTGGAAACAAACCTACCTCGCCATCGGGAATACGATAGAAGGAGAACCACAATGCAAGTGCTAATGCTAACGAACGACGATGAGGTCGGGTCTGCTGATGTGACACTCTACGAAGACACTGCCGAGGGCATGGCGCGTGCTATGCACGACGTGGAAGTTACTACCGACTCTGCTTTGTGGACAGAGTGTTTCGGCCACGGGCTGCTGGGATCGTGGACTAACGGTTCCCGTTATCTCACTCTCACCCGTGAGGACGTGTTGACGTGGAACAAGTAACTGGAAACAAACCTCCCGAGTAATCGGGAGGTATATAACAAAGGGAGTTGAACATGAAGACTCGACAGACTTTCACTAGTGCCAAGGCTCGTAAGGTCCGCGCACGCCGCGTGAGCAAGACTCATGCCTTCTACGAGCGCCTTCGCGTGTTCCGCGAAGATTGGGAGACGCTCGGCGGCACCCGAGGGACCTTGCGTAAGGCGCGCAAGCTCAGCCGGACGCTCTACCCGCCCCTTCCTGGGGCGGAGTAGGCTCCGGCCTCTCTTTCCTAGTAGTGTGATGCCGCTGATGCGCCCCCGCATACGCGCGAGGCAAGAAACAGGGGGTTTCCTTCGTAACTCTGTGGGTAAGTTCGTAACGCTGGAAACAAAGCTAGAACCCCATCGGGATCTATACGAAGGAGCAAAAAAAATGGACAACGAACTACGACAGCTTGAGAGAATGGCGGCCATCGGCGATGAGATGGCTGCGGCAAAACTGGCTAGGATGCGGGAAAGATCGGACATACTCCCTCCGTTCGGTATCGTCGTAAACGGGGAAGATTTCACTTGTGAGAAGCCGACCGATTCTTGCGGCTTGGAGCATGGAGTCGCTCAAGTCCGAACCGAGTGTGGGCAGGAGTATATCCTAGCTCCTGACTCTGAAGTTGCCGGTAAGGTCGCCAGGGAGCGGTGGCGCGAGATGGCAGAAAATGAGCCTACTGAGTTTCGCCTTATGGTGGGCGATGATGTGCTAGTGGCTTGGGCTCTTGGGCTACCAGCTGGGCCAGGGTCTACTAAGGTGTCTAGCCTCGATGAATGGCTTGACCTTTACCTCGACGCTCCAGAGGAGGACCTAGCAAGCTACGACGGCGAGGAGTGCGCGGTAGAGAGAGTTAGCGCTACTCTATGTGAAGCGTTGGGTTTCATTCCAACGGTGGCCTACCGTACTAATTAGCAACGGGACGAACGGAGGGAGGGTCTCATCCCTTCCTCCTGTTCGTTTCATTTACGTGCCACTAGATGCCGCTGATGCGCACATACGCGCGAGGCTCCCTTTTGAGGCTGGAAACAAGTTACGGGTTCAATCGGGAGTGATACGGAGGAACAATGAAATACACTATTAAGCAAATGCAGAAGATCATGTGGGATGGATACGTCCTAGTGGGGTGCCCGATCTGCGACTTCGCAGCAACCATCGAGCCTGATGCAGAGGTCCCATGCCCAGAGTGCGGCGCGGGAAATCTCGTCTCGCCCCTTATCTCTGAGGGTCTGATCTAGGCTGGAAACAAACGCTCCAACGAATCGGGAGCGTTATAGAGGAGCAGAACAAATGAGCCGCGCAGTAGTCAAGAATCCGGGCGAATCGCCCAAGGTCATCGATCTCCGTAAGGGGATCAACCATCTTCAGGAGTTGGTAGGGGGTTATTTCACGACCGTCTACGTTGACTCGTTGGATGAAGCAGGGATCACGGTCTGGGCCAGTGATGAAGGGCTCATGTTGAGGCAGGACCCTAACCTCAGTATCGGTGGTCAAATCATCGTTGGCCCTGTGGTCTTCACTGGCACAGACGGAGACGGCGGGACCGTCAGTCTCACTCGTGACCAGGAGACCACCTGTCTCGCGTTCTTGAGTAAAACCTCACTGAGCGTGTATGACGGTTTGATCGCAAAGGGTAGGATCGAGCGGTATCTCTAGGAGCGAGACGTAAATGAGACGAACTCCATAGTTCGTCTCATTTCGTTTCAAATACGTCTCACCATCAGCGGCATCGCCTCCCTTACCCTGATATGGGCTTGAGCCTTGGTCCGTTGGAAACAAACACCCTCTGGCATCGGGAACGTTTTATGAAGCAAATCGAATACTCGCGCCCTAACGCAAACTGCTGGGGTTCCGTCTTCGTCGAGGGCGACAAGGACCTAGTGTCTTATACGGGATTCTCCGTTAAGATCCCTGGTCCCCTGCCGAGTTACGAATTCTGCAAGGCCCACAATGAGCGCGTTGGTAGGGAAAATTGGGAAGCTCACGTCTCCCCTTACCAGGACTACGCACGCTATATGCTGACGGCGGATGGGCGAGTCTTGTTCTACGCCGATGGCATCAACGAAGATCGGCACGAATTGGTAAAGGATGAGCGGACGATAGAGCTAATCCGTGGTCTTTACCAAGAGGACATTGCTATCGAAGCAAAGCGGCGAGAACACGCGCTGAAGATCGCGCAGGATAAGTATTGCTCTAGTCCAGAGGCGGTAGGAGCCCTGTCGTGCGCTATCGACTACGCGCCCTACTGGTTCGACCCTATGGTCAAGGATGGCATCGACTTCTACGAGGTCGGCCATAACGCTACCCATAGCTTCTTTATGGGGATCCGTAAAGACGGGGAGACGGTAAGTCTCTACTCCGCTTCGGCTTACGAAGGCGAATTCGAGTATCGCGCCGTCGAAACCTTCTCTGGTGGCTACTACGGGCATCACTAGGGGTTGGAAACAAACCTATAACCCTATAGGGAACGAAATAAGGAGAAGCACGAGTGCCTAAGAAACAGCCAAACTACCGACTCAAGGTTTTGCTCAAGGGAAGGACTCCCGTCTCGCATTGGGTAGACCAAACCCCTTGGCCTAAGGTTGGAGTCTGGACCAAAAAGAGGAGCCCCATCATCTGCGTGCGGGGTTGGCATCTCTATACCGCGCGAGGGTTACGTGAGGCCCTTGATCACTCTTTTGATTTTAATAGTTGTACGCATAGGAGTATCTACCTATATCTTGCAGAAGGCCGCGGCGCTATGCAGCCTCACTCTCTGGAACCTAAGGAGTCTTGGGCCAGCGCGAGGCTAGTAAAGCTCCTTAAGCGCTTTACGCCGATGGAAGTAATTAGGCTTAGGAACAGTATGTCCATAGACATCATTCATAGGCGGGTCTCCAATCGTCAGGCCATAAGCAATGTCCTCGCCTCTTGGGGAGTCAGGGTAGAATACTTGGAAACAAACACCGTCTAGGATCGGGAACGAAATAAGGAAGGAACACAAATGATCGACATCAGCACCATGAACAAGGCGGACGTTCTTCGCCGACTCTACAACCGCTCACAGCCTCTCGGGATGGGGTTCTTGCACTACGATCCAACCCCCATGACACTCGGGGAGGCACAGGCCATCCTCGATTCGGGTCAAACCCACTTCGATTACCTCAAGGGTCGGGTGATGAAGGTCAACCTCGCCGGAGTTGCTTTCGACCCCTATCTCTACGATCGAGACAACGGGCAGGATGCTGCCGAGGATGCGCTGACGGCATGACTAGGAGAGGGGAGCCCTTCGGGGCTCTTACCCCTAGCAAACTTACACCCATCAGCGGCATATTATGCCCAGCTCAGGTTTTTCGTCGTTACGGGGCTTGGAAACAAGCCTCACTCTGCATCGGGAGCGTATTGAGAGAAGGAGCAAAACATGAACTACGATGAACAAGACTGCCCGCGCTGTGGGGATGTGGACCACGGTTGGAACTTCCCCGATATTCGGGAAACCCTCTACATCGATAACTGTCGGTGCAAGGATGGCTGTGTCTGCACGGCAGAGGACCGCGCCGGTTCGGGGAGCGACTACGCGCCCGATGAGTGCATCTGCGAGTCTAACTCGTGCGATTGCGAGCGGACAAAGATCCAAGTCAAGATTCTCCGCATCTGGGACAAGACGTGCGGATTCTGTGGCGGTTCCGATTGGCGCCCTCAATGGCTTGTTCTCAAGGATGGTGGGGTCGTAGCGACGGTCCCATCTGAGTCGGCGGCTCATGCTGTGATCGAGGCTGAGTATCCCGAAGCGGCTGCCGACGAACCCGACTATGCTTGGGAATCCGAGCGCAATCTACGTATCGCTGAAGGCTGGGGATACTAAGTGCGAAATCTAGAACAGATAATCGCACGGAACGCTCAAGCGAATCGTATCATTCGCAAGCTGCTAGAGGAGACAACCTTTCCCGCTTGGGCGGGGGAGGATTGTCGCTCTTGCGCTGGTGGTCGTTTCTCCCCACATGCACATGGCTGTCCATACTTGCAGGCGGTAGCGGAGGCGGAGGAGTTTTTGAGGAGCGACTCTGATGGCGAGGAGCGATAAGAAAGGCTGGGCTAAATCCCAGCCTTTTTTCGTTCCCGTTTGGGACATCAGCGGCATTATGCCCAGCTCAGGTTTTTCGTCGTTACGGGGCCTGGAAACAACCCTCACTCGGCATCGGGAGTCGTGTAGAAGGAGAACAATACAATGGATAACAAGCTACGAGAATTGCAGCGCAAGGCGCTCACCGGGGACACTTGCGCCATGGCGCAACTCGGACAGGAGCTAATCCGCTCACTGGATGTGCTCAGTCTGGTATCGGGGCTGGCTCCTGAGATTCAGGCCGCCCTGGCACAGTCAACGCTGTCGGACAAGATGATCGATGCCGTAGCTGGGAAGATCGCGTCAGACCTCGACGCGTCAGACCTCGCTGCCTACATCGACGTATCGGACGTGGCTTCCGAGATTGACATCACGGAAGTCTTCGACACTTCCGATATTATCGATAACCTCGACATGACGGACATCGCACGAGAGATCGACATGAGCAATCTAGGAGAACACATCGACATGGACGATCTGGCCGAGCATATCGATCTGGACGATCTGGCCAACAGCGTCGATCTGGACGAATTGGCCAAGGCGATGGTCAGGCATAGGGCCAAGGCCAAGGCCAAGGCCAAGGCCAGGACTGGAAACAAAGCCTTTCGGGCATCGGGTAACTAGTATGAGCAACCCGAAGGAAGACGAGCAAAACCTCAAGGCCAGAAGTGAGGCTCTCCTAACCGCGTGGGCGGGAGAGAAGGAAGATCATATCCTCAAGGCGGCGCTTGCTGAGCGTCATACTCAGTTGCAACTGCAACTGATTACGTTGAGGGTAGCTAGGAAGCGTGCTCAACTTACGCAAGGCGGCATCTGGCCTGCGTCTGAGTAGAGCAACTCCTGGCAAATGGACTTGGTATAGATTCGGACGGACGGCCAAGACAGTGAAACGCGGGTAAGGGGCGTTCACAATAAGATAAAGGGCGGAGCAAGATGCAACGGCTTCCGAAAGGAATGGGACGGCAATTTGACTCCTGGGCATGTAGTCGTAAGACCCCAGGCGCCCTAACAACTAACAACCGGGAGCCGGGCCTCGCTAGGTAGGGGTGGCTGCTCTTTACCCCAGGAGGGACTGGGCCAAGTCGATCACGTGTAAGACGAGACCTTATGAGAGTGGAAGGGTTCGACTCCCTTCCCCCGGCACCATAGTAATCGTGGGGTAAGTGGCCGAGGGTATGCCGCTTAATGTCCTAATACGGACAGCCCCGCGGTTATTATTTCCCCTTACAACAACGATAGATGCCGCTGATGCCTACGCCTACGCGAGGGAAAGAGGGCCGAAGCCCTCCGCCCTCAATAGTCGTCGTCCCAGCTTTCCCCTGCGTCGGCGGCGTCGAACCATTCCGGGGGAGCGGGCGGTAGATTCGATAGTTCTGCCAACCGCTGCTTGATGGTCGTGACAGGCTTGGAGCTATGGTCCAGCACCCGAGCGGTGGGCCATTCCTTCTTCGCGTCACTTACCGTCTCGAACATCTCGCGCTGCGTACGGCGATACTGGCCGGCGAGGATGCTGCTCCTAGGATACTCGTCGTGCTCGTAGACGGCAAACCCGCGGAAAAACGAGTTGTAGTATGGTTCAATCGTGAAATAAGACATTTGGTTCCTTCCTTCGTAGTGTTCCCGATGTGCTGTAGCGTTTGTTTCCAAATGTCAGCATGTTTTCCGTCATACCACAATTTCGCTCCGAAGTTCTGATGGGTGCGCCTTGCTGAACGCCTTACCATCTTCGGTGTAAACGTAGAGCATCACTGCCCCGCAAGTCTCGTCACGAGCGAACGTGGTCACATAGGATGCACCCTCGTTGATGGTGAACTGGCGCCCAGGGAACGCACGCAGTCCAAACGTAGTAGGGAAGCGGTCTATCTCTCTTCTTACTCTGATCTTATCGCTCATTGTTTTCTCCTACTTACGTCCCGATACAAAGGTCCCTTTGTTTCCATAGCCATGGCCTAACGATTCTAACGCACCGAGTCAACAGATGCCGCTGATACGTGCGTGCCTACGCGGGGGAGGATTTTCAGCCCGCGGCCCGGAAACAAGGTCACTCTGCCATCGGGAGTCGTTCAGAGGAACAAAACATGAAGCACCCAAACAAGCCCGGCACCCACAAGATCACCGTTCGTAACGATGACTTCTTCGTTACCACGGTGGATGACACCCGCTTTGAGGAGGTCCCCGTCTCCCAGAAGGAGCGAGCCTTGCTCGCTTGTCGGGTGGGCTACGTCAATGGGGAGCTTCCCGGTTTGGTGGAGGACTTCTGCCGTACCGTGGCACGCAAGATGCGGATGAGCCGCACCACCCGAGCCTTCCGCCGAAACAACCGGCGGGCCTAATTGGAAACAAGGTCCCCGGCAAATCGGGACTACGTTGAAGGAGAAACACATGCACAAGCAAGGTAACATGCAATTCGGTCGATTTATCGCCGAGGCCACTCGCACGGAAGGGTGCGAGTGGACCGTGGTGGTCGATGTCGAGGCCGTGCCCCCGGTAGCGCTCGCGCTTCCGCTCTCCAGCCGCCTGTCGCGCCACCTTGTAGAGGTTCGCGCCTGGCGAGCTTCTAACGAGGCTGTAGCGCGTAGGATCGCAGCGCAGATGAACGCAAATCGGGACGCTCAGTCTTAGTTCATGTGTTCCCTTCCCTGAGCGCACCAGGAATGATGCGCGGTGGGCTGGGCTCCGGTAAAACGGAGCCCGGCCCATTCTTAATTTGCAAACTTACCCATCAGCGGCATATGCCCCCAAGGGGGTTGGAAACAAGGCTCGGCTAAGATCGGGAACGTATTGAAGGAAGTAAACAAAATGAACCTATGCACAACCATCTTTATGCTCGCCAGCATGTTGCCGGAGAAGTATGTCGCGGCGGCGGCGGAGGCGGATGCCTGCGTCTATGAGCCGACCGATGTTGTGGAGGTGGAAGTTTCGGTAGAATACTACCCCGGCCACTATGGCCCTGCCCGGCGATCGGGTCATCCGGATAACTGGACCCCCGACGAAAGCGAGGCGGCGGAAATTATCTCCGTCGAGATTGACGGGGGCGGGGGCGACATCACGCAAGTCATCGACCAAAAGACCAGGAGTCTCCTACAGAAGCGAATTGAGCGCCATCGCGATGAGCAATTCGATGAGCCGGATGACTATGACTACGCTCGATTTGAGCGCCGCCGGTTCTGGTAGTCGGAAACAAACCCCTTCCCGTATCGGGAACGTAACAGAAGGAACAAACAAGCATGAACTACTGCGAAGATTACCCTTGTTGTGGACATGAGAGGGGCTGCTGCCCCGACTACGACGAGTCGGGCGTTCAGCAAAACATGGTCTGCCTCTGCGGGGCCGTGCTCCCCGTCAACAATCCGGCATCAATCTGTGATGCCTGCTACTATGAGTGGGCGTCGGACCAGGATGATGACCCTCGGGACCTCGGGCCGTTCTGGGACGACGAAGATGAGGAGGACTGGGAGTAATCCCTTTCCTCTTGGCCCTCAAGGGCTAGATGCCGCTGATGGTGCGCGTATACGGGGGAAGGAAGTGTGGGCTCAAGGCCCACATTCCCTCGGAGCG
>Ga0307377_10008546_pt1 | contig 10367 bp, 26 predicted proteins | sample TR3MG_FD_202535 | JGI IMG/M metagenome (GOLD analysis project Ga0307377, IMG submission 202535) | Soil microbial communities from Risofladan, Vaasa, Finland - TR-3 | ecosystem: Environmental > Terrestrial > Soil > Coastal area > Acid sulfate soil | place: Finland: Risofladan, Vaasa | collected... | reverse complement strand
TACGATGGCGCACCCAACGAGCGAAAGATTGGTGATATGGTGGACAAACGGTGTGCTCAGCTCGAACCGATGATGACCACCAAAACTTTGCCAAAGAGAGCACGAGATCGGAGGACGAGTCTTATCAAGCAGGCTAGAGTCCGGCATCGAGCTTGGAAGGAAGGAAAGATATGAGCGTATGGCCCCAGTTTGAATATGAACTACACACAACAAGCGGTAAGATGTTCATGGGAGGTAGGCCGTATTCAACGACTGGCGATGCCCTGGGTGAAGCCATCACAAGAGCAATGCGTATGGACGAAAGAATCGACCATATAGACATCGTAGAAGCTGACTATGACGACTATGTAATGTAAGGAAAAAAAATATGAAAGACACCTTTAAACTAATCGAAGAGAAGGCAAGAAAAACTCTTTCCTCTGGTAACCTAACTATATGGCACAAAGCATTACTAAATGATATCATAGATATCTGTGTAAAATCACAGCGTGTCATAGCTGAAAATGAGGATTAAGGAGGTACCTGAATAATGAGTGACTTACCAGTAGTACAAAGAAGGAATCTGATTCGCGGCTCCGATTCACTAATACAGATCAACGACATAATTACCGAACGGCTGAACAAATACGAGTGCTTCGATCTTGACATCGACAGAAGTAGATTGAAGGCCGTTTACCGTGTCGTAAAAGCTAGAGACCTGGAATGGTTTGATCCGGAGCTGGAGATTGATGACTGTGTTACAATGGTCATTGGTGTCAAAGGTTCTGACTTCGACAAACATGAAGACGACAGATAAGGAGGTACCACCATGTACTGCGACAAATGTCACAAGGAGTATCAACCAATCTACGATAAAATCGCTAAGAAATTTAGCAGTTTTATCAGAAACAACCAAGACCTGTTAGATGCATTACCCAAAGGCGAGGTGATAAGAATTGATCTGACAGGTCGCCGTATCATCCTCGACAAGTTTAGCCTCTGCCAAACCGACATGCTCTCCGGACCATACAATGTTCGCTACCTCTGTAAGAGGGATTATGGTGAGGGCGATATGATTGAATTTCTGGACGAGAGCTTGAATAAGGTCTTTTCCTACTATGATGTGATGTAAGGAGGTACCACCATGTCTGAAAGAGAATGTAAGTATCCTTTGTGTTTTTACCACACTGAAACTGCAAATCGGTACTGCACAAACGCGTGTTATTGTGATCATCAAGACTATGACGCACTCAATATTGATAATACTAAGGAGGTAAACCACCATGAAATGTCCGAACTGTAAAACAGAAACAGAACACGTTTCACATGAGCCACCCGAAGCACACCTTCATGTAGGTGTCACTACACACTGGTGCCCAAAATGTGGTACCATGTGCAAGGCTTGGGACCTGCAGGATAAGGTACTTAGAAACTCGACGAAAATTCCCAAGGGGATCAAATCTAAACCGGCCAAGAAGAAACCTACTAAGCTCACTGTCGGTATGAGAGCCAGGTTTAAGGTTCAAGAAGTAAAGAATCATTCCTGGTCTGACTGTGGTGGGTGTGACTGCCTCTTGGAGAAAAGATCACAAGACTCTTTCTCAGTCATGATCCTCGGCCAAAAGCAACTGAAGAAGAAAGACCCTAAAACTGTGGTTGGCGGCGTTGCCTGGGTTAATGAAGAAGACCTGGAATGGGTAGATTCAAACTTCAAAGCAAACATGGAGTTCATTGATTGGTACGAAGAGCACGAGGAGGAGTTCTGCGGCGACTGCGGCGCTTGGTTCCCGGATAATGGCTGCTATGATAAAAAGACAGGAAAAGACACTGTCTGTCCTAACGAGAAGTGTCCAGGTCGTCTTTATGATGCCGGAATATGCCCGAGCTGCGAGACTCCCGTTCCTGAAGATAAAAGCAGATGTCCTAAGTGTGATTTCAACATGGACAATCCCCACGACTGGTAAAGCTAAAGAGGAGTCACACATGATACCAAAACGGGCTATAATCGAAACAATAGCACATCACTTTGCTATGATAAGACAGTGGCGTGATATGAGTACATCTTCGTTAGAAAGCGCCACAGGCTATTATTACAAAGCGGTGGCTCTTATCGAAGTGCTGGAAGTTGATGATTGCGGGTCCGTCGGCGGGTTTGGCAATGAGCACGCGATCAATAAGTTGAAAGGTAAATATGATTCTTTATTCGCCAGGTTCTTGTATTATGCTATACAGTACCAAGGGCTCAAAATAGAGAATTTTGATGCTCTCAAAGATTATTACAAGGATAGATAAGATGCTGAGAATTACTAGGACGAAAGATATATTTGTCTTTAACTGTGTGCAATGCGGTTTTCCTGTACAGATAATCAATAACACCAGCAAAAGTTGCCCTACTTGTAATGCCAGCCAAAGGATAAGTAGTAAAGAAACCCATACCTCTGTGCCTGTTGATTTCATAATGGCATCGGGCCCGGTCTGGCGCTTACTATATCATCTCGAAAGAACCAATTGTGATTAGGAGGTATCCGAATGAAAAAGATGTTAGTAACCTCGTTGGATAAGGACGGCAACGTTGTGGATCACCAAGAGACAAAGGAAGAATGGTGTCTTTCGGAACTGGAATTTATCCTGATGGACATGAAGATACAGATGTATAAAGGTAAAGTTCAACACATCTTGATTGATGCTGTTAACTAAGGAGGAATAATGTCCGACGAAACCTGCGCATACTGCGCACACCACATCTGGTCCGATCATCTATGCCACCACATCTGTATAAAAGAAGATGATCACAAGCGAAAGGAATGTACTGACTCCTGTAAGCATGGATTCAAACAGTCAAGATTATCCACAAGTAGAGATAAATAAGGAGATAGCTATGGCTGAAATAAGCTGCAACGTATACAGCTGCAAACATAATTCAGATAGTATATGTCAGACGCCAGAGTCTATTGTTATAGAAGACATGATCTCTTGTATCGAGGTCGTCTGCGACTACAAGGTCGAGGAGGAAGATGAATGAAAAAACCAGTAGACTGTATACATCTTTCGCCGCCGAAGGAGAAAGTTAAAAGATGGCACTGCGACATGGGGGATGGACGTGAAGGCGACTGTCCTATTTTTTTAGGCAAGTCAGAAGACTGTAACTATTTAAACTGGAAGGAGGAAACCACCATGAGTGAAGAACACGATGCTGACAATCCGTACATCACGATGACCGAGAACAGCAAGTCAGGCAATCTGGCCGTTGTATTCTTCGGCACAAGCTTGACCCTTGCGGCGCTGGCCATACCATTCCCGTTCTTTAGGGGAGTTTTCGCATTCGCATCAATCATCCTCGCCGTCTTCATGGCGATAGGTGCTGTATGTGCTGGTAAAGATTTTGAGAACGGCGTAAAACGAGTCCGTCCCAAGAAGTGGGGCTCTTCCAACATACCTAAGTGGTTCAAGATTGGCTTCTTCTTAGCCATGATTGGCATCTCCGCTGGACTGAAGCTTGGATTCTACCTAGTGCCGATAGCCTGGCTTATCTCATGGATTGCCATCTATGGTATGGTCAAGAACATCGAGAAGACCTTCCCGCCAAAGATAGATAAGTCACAAACTATTCCGCTTAAAGAAGGTGAGTTGGGCGGATTAAACGAGTAAGGAGGTCAACAATGCGAAAGGTTGAGATAATACAACACCCGGCAATTAGATGTCCATACACTGGCAGCATTAGACCAGTCGTCAAGTGCGAAGACTGTGATGCCTATGGTGGCAAGGTCGATAGTCCTAGAACACCGCCTGCAATTATATGCAAGATAGATGAGTTTTGATATGTTTAGAATAACCCAATTTAAGGAACTGATGCATCACAAGTGTACTAAGTGTGGTATAGTAATACAGTATACTAAATATGGTGTTAAAGTATGTCAATTTTGTACTTCTGGTCAAAGAATCTCTGCACTTGACAAGTCCATGTCCATACCAGTTTCTTATTTAGGTGAGAATATCTGTGATCGTATTTGGTATCATTTACACACTACTAACTGTTAATAGGAGGTACCACCACATGACCCCTGGAGAATTCTTAAATGTTTATGTCGAACAAGCTGGCCATCGCACTATGACCATAAAGATCAATGGTTGGAACTATGAGATCTTCATGAAGTTAGCAGCACTTACTTCGTACATAAAGTTTAACTGTAACTTCAATGAGGCTGGCCTATGTAAACAGCGAACAAACAGCGACTGGCATAAAAGTAATCCGAAAGCTACCATGTGCTGTTGTCAGGGCTGCAGAGCTTGCGTAGGATATATCTATCATCTTCCGGCCGATCCCGGTGTGATAAAAGTATACGCCGATAATTATGATATGGAAACTGGTTTTTGGCGTGCTGATAAAGGTTGTATCCTTCCCAGATCACATAGATCTTCAACATGTCTAACCTACAACTGTGATTACAACGAAAAGTTTCCTGATGCACAGCAACATCTTCTTAAATGCCTTCGACACATAGAGGGCAACGTGTGTATAAAAGGTAAGCCTTATACAGGCGGACATTTTAACTTCCCAGCAGCAATGAAGCGCTGGTTAAAAGAACCACCAACCTATAAAATCATAAAAAGAATGGGGGAATAATGGCGCAAGAATTCGACACCATCAAGATTATAACGGATAAGCACCCTGATCTTCGTGATGATTACCCCGGCGGCAATCAAAAGGCATTCAGAATGTTAAACGGTAAATACGTTCTTGGATGGAAAGAGAAACCTGTCATTGAACCTCTGACTGACCATGAAATATCGTCATTGCTGACAAGGATGCAGCTGGCCGGCCAGAATGGCGAAGTAAACGGCGCTTTTCATTTTAGCCTTGATGCACGTGAGCTTCGTTTCGTTAAGGAGCAGGTACATTGCTTCGTTAAAGAGATCACTGATGACACTGCCAACGGACTCATGTGGTGCATTATTGGAGTAGATAAAGCCGCTGCCGTGCGTGAATACGCAAAAATTTAAGAGGAGGTAAACCAATGAGAGAGTTAGACGAAGTTATGTTCAGCACCGACAATGATACAATCGTTATGTGTATCATGGAAGAAGGAACTCCAGGTATTGATGAGGATATTCAACAAGCCAAGGTGCGTATGTCAATAGAAGAGGCTCTTGTAGTTATGGACAGTCTCAAAAGATCAATCAAAAACGCCTTATCAAAACGGTAGGAGATACTATGGCCATTCAAACTTTAATAGAAGGCCGTAAGCCTATACTACAATCTGATCTTAATAAGATGAAACAGGGCGAGTGGTTTAGGCTAGGGGACAGGGGAAAACTCAAGGAGATTCATCGCGTGGAAGGTGGTTGGATTTATGTGTTCCAGCTGCACAATTCGTCAATGACTACTGAGTTCATCTCCGAAAACCAATACGCTGAAAGGGGTTAACATGGACATGCAGCTGATCAGAGACGAGGAACGCTTCATAATCGAATTTCCTGGTCTGTATGAGATAGACCTTAGCGACATTGAGCTCCAGGTAGAGCTTATCAAATTTGGTGTAGCCGTCGGTATACCTGGCGGACAGCTCATATTCACCAAGAACGTCAGACTGGTAGCCACTAAAGGAAGGAACAAAACATCATGAGAACAATAAGATTGACCGAAGCAGAAATGCTTGAGGCTGTCACGGATTACCTCATCAAGAATTACAATATCACTGAGGGGTCTACCATAGACGTAATAAACGCTACTGGTAAAACATCAGTGGTCCATATCAGGGAGCCAAAGGGGGAGTAATGAAACTAAGAGTAGCACATATTGTTGGCAACACCCGTCTAGGTGGTGAGTACCTCATCCAGATAAGAAGGTGGGCAATGTGGAATGATATGTATTATAACCCAAAAACTAAAATTCTGCAGGAGGAGCAAGCAGTGTTGGGTGATGGCCTAACAAAAAGAGCTGTCTTCAATGATATAGACGATGCTCGTAATATTGCAGTGAAATTCAAAAACTCGACACCTGAGAGAATCCGACAAACCTGGGAAGTATAATCGGAAGAGGGGTAATTCAGCGGTAGAATCCCGGCCTTTGACGCCGGTCGTCGCAGGTTCGAATCCTGCTCCCTCTGCCACAAATAAAGGAGGAGCCCGAAATGATTGAAGTGAAAGGTGAATACTCCACAGCTCGCTTTATGACAGACGAAGAAGAATTGTCACAGAGTGAGTTTGATCAAATCACTACCTGTGTTAATCACCCTGTCTTCACTGAAGATCCTGTTGTCATGCCTGACTATCATTATGGCGCAGGCTGCATGATAGGCCTTACAATGCCACTAACCGATAAAGTAATACCAAACATCGTTGGTGTGGATATCGGCTGTAATATGCTCTATGTGAGCTTCCGGAGGCTTATGGAGCTGAACAAAGGACAATGGTTAGCCATAGATAGTATGGTACGTCGTGCCATACCAATGGGCTATAAGCACCATCCTCGTCCTAGAATTTGTATGGAAAAAGATTTCCAATGGGGACTATCATCACTCATGGCCTCTGTCTTCACAAGCAAACTCAATAACAAGTTCGGGACGCATTATAAAGCCCCTGAATATAACATGAAGTATTTTATTGAACTCTGCGACAAAGTTAAGATTAACCGTGATGTTGCCATCAACTCATTAGGCACTCTGGGCGGTGGTAATCACTTCATAGAATTCAGTACATCGAAAGCCACCGGCTTCACCGGCGTCACTCTCCATGCTGGCTCTCGTGGTCTCGGTCTGAAAACTGCCAACTACTGGCAAAAAGTGGCTACCGAAAAGATGCAAGGTACCACAGACGAGGACTGGGACGCTGTTGTCCAGGAAATCAAAGATAACAATCACAGAATCAAATGGAATGACATGATCAGGGCCGCCAAGAAAAGAACAGTGTCTAAACCCACAGGGCTTGAGCACTTGGAAGGTGATGATTGGTTTGGTTATCTGATGGACATGAATTTCTGTCAGATATACGCTGAAGTAAATCTGAATATCATGATGCAGATGATACTCAGGCGACTTAATGTACCTGATACTTTCATGCTATCTAGAGAGACTACACATACCATACATAACTATATCAGCCCGGATGATCTGATCATACGCAAGGGGGCTATTCGTTCTATCGAAGGACAAAGGATGCTTATCCCTGGTAATATGGAGGATGGTATTCTGGTATGTGAAGGCAAAAGCAATGAAAAGTGGAATAATTCGGCTCCCCATGGAGCCGGCCGGAATTTTGGCCGTAATGAAATGAAGCGACGTACTGATGTAAACGTCGATACGATCCGTAAGAGAATGGAGGCAAAGGGAATCTTTGTCAGCGTGTTGCCTAAAGATGAGGTCAAAGAAGCCTACAAAGATCTGAAATTTATCGAAAGAGTTATCGATCCCACCGCTACTGTAGTCGATAGACTTACACCTGTGTTAAACCTAAAAGCAAACGACTAAGGAAAACTGTACATGACGAGAACAGAATTAATAGAAAAGAAGGGGGCTGCTTATAGTAAGTTAGAGCAACTTAAATCGTGCGTACATATACTAGGTTCTGACCCAAAGTGGTGTAAGCACTGCAGAGAGAATTACGATTACATCTGCTCACTATTAAAAGAATGGGAGAATAAAGTAGCACCTCCCAGCAAAATAGCACTGGATTCTGACAAGATGGGTGTGTTAGAAGATTATATAACTAACTATGGTCTTATAACACTACGAACCATTCCAGAGACAGAAGATTATACCAAAGAGAGGTTCTTTGACATTACAGGTTATGAACTGAACGAAGGTATGCAGGGCTATAAAAAGGAAGACTACTACAGACATGATGGTACCGGCAGGCAGTCTAGTTACAATACTGCTGGTAAAATCCACTTTAATGCAGAGATAGGGAAGTTATTGAGAGATTCTGGATTTCCTTTATCAGCATCGAATAGCATACACGACACTGGTTATGTATGGGATCTGTTAAGCCGAGGATTCAATTTGGGTAGGCAACGTCAGGCCGCAGAAAAGGAGGAGCCATGAAATACAAATACAATGTAGGAGATAAGGTCTGGGTACTAGGTATGGGAAAAGGCGATAGAGGAACAGTCACCTATCAAGACGTGGACCACAAAGGGCATGCTGTATACGATGTTCAGCTGGGTGAAGAGCTGGTCAAACAAGGGGAGGGAAGCGTTACCTTTTCCGGTATATCTGAGTATCGGGTGTACGAGCACAAAATAGGCGCTGCCAAAGAACTCTACAGCCTCAAAGCCGATGCGCACTATGCGTTAAAGTTGGCATTAGAAGATTGTATTCGTAACTTCGATAATGCTGACTATATCTTTAATCGTCTTAAGGAGGTATAACCATGGAGAGTGACAATGTCCAAAGCCTAAACGGTAAGGTGCACAAAGTACTGAGGATTGGTAAGAAAAACCCCTTTTTCGTGCTGGCCTGCAACAAGAACTTCAACCTCGGCATAGATGGTTTTATTGCCGGTTGGCGAAGAACCACACAGGAGTCAACCTGTCTACACTGTTCTTGGACAAAAAGGCCGGATGACACAGAGGCAGAACTCACCAGACTCGGAAATGACATGCGCGCGGTCAAAACGTCACAGTTGCGCAGCTTCCTAAGATTATCTAGGGAGTGTGAATACAGAAGAGTTACGCGGTATCGGCAAGATGTCAACGGTAAGAAATATCACGCCTTTAAGTGCATGAGTCCTAAACTCATCGATATACACTTTGGCTGGGCTTGTGGCCCAAGCTGCTGCCCATACATCGGCCATCTTAAAGGCTGTGAGTGGGACTATGAAATCGAAAAGAAACCTACGGCTTCTGAGATAAAGGAATACGAAAGAATAAAACATGAGATTAAGAAAAGATGATAGGGTTGTATCCCTCGGAGACCAATGGATGGTCGCTGGTTCTGAGGGGATAGTAAGAGAAGCTGGCCAACCTGCATCTATCATGGTATTTTGGGATAAAGCAAAAGTGGCCACGAAGGTGAACGTTTGTTTTTTTCACAGATCGGACAGACTGAGACTAATCGACGATGGTAAAATTGACCCCAACAGAGAATTTATGAGGAGGAAAAACGAATGAAGATACTCGCAGCATTAAAGAAGATCAAACACCTCGACCGTAAGATTGAAAAGAATATGAAACGAATCAGTAAGTGGTGTTCATATACCGTTGAAAATGATGATGATCCTGAACCTACTTATGATACGCAGGACATTGTCGCCATGAATCAGCAAATCGTGGATTGGACCGTCCAAAAGATCACCATACGCCACGCCCTGCACCTGACCAATATCAGAACAGTAACGGATTTCGGCAAGCACAAGAATCTGTCAATCGATGAACTCCTTCTGATGCAAAATGTTCTTATCCCCGCAAAAATTGCGGCCCAAAAGGCCATGCGCCGTAAGGAGAAGGGCAGCGGTGGTTATATGTCCAGCCGTAGTACCAACAAGGATTCCTATGTCGTTCTTCAGTACGAGCCGAAGGATCGTGACAAAATCGTTGAGTCCCTAGAGAACGAGAAGGACAAACTCGATGAGCTTCTCGACAATCTGAACATTGAAACCGATGTCGTAGGTATTGATTAATATATTGCCTTGCATGCTTAGGGACTAAAATCGGTAAATAGGCCTTTACTGGCGCGAGCTATGCTGGACTACCAGCAAGTGTGTGGCTAATGGTATATGGTATATTTTCTATGGTTAAAGACTAATCTCACAAATAAAAATCCTATTAGTGGGTTTAGGTTCAAAGGCCGACCTGGCCGGTCCCCTTTAGGCTACTAAGTGTGCAAGGCACAAATTTCAAGGAGATACCACTATGAAAGACAATGATTCCCTTGCGGTGAAATATCTTGAATATATGGACAGAGAAGATCGTGGTGAGACATTCAACGACTTTTTCAATTGGGTTAAGCTGCCTCTGGAACAGAGAAGTGATTTTGTTGTCGGGGCTATCATAAAACAGGCAGTGGATATCTACCGACAGAAGGGAATACCATCATGAAAGCAACCGTAAAAAGAACTGAGGTCTCCGAGAATGACGATAATATAGCAGATGTAACCTTCAGCTACGTCACAGGCGAGAGTCATTTTGGTGGTGTTAAACGTGAAGAATGGAGCGAGTTCACAATGACAATGCCGTTGGAGCGGGCACGGACTTACACCATAGGCGGTGCTGTAAATATCATGATTGAAAAGGTGAAATCGTGAAGATACCAAAGGACTATATCAAATCCATAAGTGATACAGTATACTGTGAATTCTATAGTGAATTCGCCATGGACGTAGCCAATAAACGTGAAGCTTATATGCAGGAATACCCATCGCAAGAGTATGACACTCATACCTCCAAAGAACTA
>Ga0307377_10008545_pt1 | contig 10367 bp, 19 predicted proteins | sample TR3MG_FD_202535 | JGI IMG/M metagenome (GOLD analysis project Ga0307377, IMG submission 202535) | Soil microbial communities from Risofladan, Vaasa, Finland - TR-3 | ecosystem: Environmental > Terrestrial > Soil > Coastal area > Acid sulfate soil | place: Finland: Risofladan, Vaasa | collected... | reverse complement strand
ATGATACGCCTGCGGATACAAGAAGTTTTGAATCCAGAATCCAGACAATTCCTACGGTTTGTTTTGAGATTATTGGTTTAGCTTAAAATGACGGTAGTGGGTGACATTACCGTCCACGTTACCGCTTACATTAAAACCTATTTCATTCTCTAATCCAAACTGGTTTACACCAATACCTTTTACAACACTTGCTATAATATCATATTCCTAAAAGAATTTACACAATTTTGATAAAACTCCAAAGAATTTTATTGACTTTGTTGTGAATCGTTGAGAAAATGCAGGGGTAGGGTAGTATGTTTTCGAGCAAATTACCGTTTACGAGTCACTTGTTCGAACGTACACTGAATTTTGGAGCTTTTTTATAGAATATAAAAGGAGTATTATTATGGCAAAGCTAACACCGACAGAGTTTCAGGAGAAGCACGCAAGGCGGTTAAAAGCAGCCGTTGAGGACGTGCGAAAAGGGATTGACCGTGTGACGGAAAGTCCTTGTGATAAGGCTGCTGCAAAGCAGGACAAAATGCTTACCAATTTAACAACTGCCGTATCGAGTGGCAAATGGGCTGCCGGATTAAAGCGGGTGACACTTGAGGAATGGAAACGCAAGGCAAGGGACATCGGTGTCAATCGTATAGCAGCGGGAATTGACGGAGCGAAAGAAAAGGTTGTCGCATTTGCCGAGGTTTTATTACCTCATATTGACAGAGGCAAAGACAAAATTAAGTCAATGCCAGACGTCACGCTTGACGACAATATCAATCGTATGACGACTTTTATTCGTCACATGAGCGACTTCAAACGCTGATAATTGTTTCCGGTCTGGGTTGTGAGTAGGCTCGTTTTGTAGGATAGTTTATTTATAAGGTTAGTTTCTATTAAGGGGATTTACTATGTTAAGGCAGGGTAATAAAGTTAAAAGGATAATTGCAAGCGGTGGGGGTGATTTAACTGCTCCTGCCGGTAAAAGTTATCTGATTCACAGTATTTACTGTATCGCTTCGACCAACGACACCTATTTAACAATTCGTGTTGATAGAGTGACCGTAGCGTTTTATCGTGTTGCTGGACGAGCCGGAAATCATTTGTCACCTATACTCAAAGCCTACAAAGTCTTACATCTTATGAATTTTCTTACCAGTTATGGAATCAACGTTTCGATTCCGGTTGCCGAGGGACAGACGTTGAATGTTTCAAGGTATGGTGAGGCTGGCAATGTTATTTTGGTATATGATGAGTATGATTCTGGCGATATTAACGCTAATATGCCTAACGGTTCGGAAGCAAAGGAATATACTTTTATTCAGTATATGTCAACAAGTGAAACGCCGGTTGCGTCTCAATCTGTTTTATTGGATACTTCGTTGTCACCTGCTGAATTTCCTGATTTTCCGGCTGGCAAGGTTGTACCGGCGAAGTGCGAAATAACTTTATTAGGTTTGGTAGGTCATCCTTTTACGACCGGTGCAGCGACACCTCATAATTGGGGTACAACTTTCCTAAAGTTAGTTCGTGAGCGGGAAGTGCTTTTCGATGATGACCGAAACGGTATTCCTTTTGACGGTCAAGATGCAGCAGCAGTGGCAGATGCTTATATGTGCAACTTTAGTTTAATTGGAGCTTGTGTGCCGGTGTTACTGGATACGGCTGTTGCAGCGAGTGGCGAGCCTTTGATTTTTACACCGCCTTTGGTTTTTAGTGAGGGCGAAGAATTAAACGCTTATCTATCCGGTATTATGGTAACTGATGCTGCTTGGGAAGAAACTATGGTAGACATTGCAGCCGTACTCAAAGTCGTTAAAAAATAACTAAAACATAGTAGTATTTAATTGAAGGATTTATTATGTTAAAGTGGAAATCCTATAAGTTCGGGAGTATAGCGAATAATGTAGAGTCGCTAACTGATATTTTGGCTGGTATGAGTGGAAAGAATAGAATTATAAAGTTTATCACCGGCGACATTGATTCCGATATATATTTTCGGATTTATCGTGATGCCGAGCAAATAGTCGACTTCGAGTGTGATTTAATTACAACGGCTTCGCCTATTTTGCCGATTGATTTGCCTTTGGCCGAGGGTCAACTATGTAAAGCTGGTTTTTACAACTCGGCTGCAGGAGCTGTCACGCCGAGCATAGCTATCGGATACGAAGAAACAGGTTAGTCGATTTCGGGAGATTATAATGTCAGATATACTTATTCCTTTTGGGATTGAGGATTTGCTTCTCAAACCCGAAATGGCCGGACGTATTCGGTTAAGTGACGATATGCAGCAAACTTTGGCTGCTATAACCGGTTATGATGGAGTTTCACGTCGGTTATTACGCTGTTCGAAATCCGGTGTTTTACGAACATCGTCACCACGAATCAAAGACATATTGCACGTCACCGGTTCAGGAGCGAATGACGAATGGCAAGGTACAGACGTAAAAGCCACAGAAGTTTTGGTTATGGGACATCCTAATAATACCGGTCTTATTTGGATTAAGAATGATGAAATTGCCACAGCAAATAACGGTTGGCCTTTAGGTTCTGGTGACATTATGAGTATTACTGTTGACAATCTGAATAACCTGCATATTTTAATTGTTGTTGACGCTGAAAAAGCTATTGTGGCTTATTCGAGATAACAGATATGTTTGCTATAACTCATGCTTTTCATAGAGGCGATATAATAGTTTGGTATGGGTTTATTGCCGACATTCGGGCTGGCTGGGCAGAGTGTAACGGTTTATTAGGAACGCCCGACCTTACAGCCAGATTTGTTGTTGGAGCTTGTCCGGCTTGTCCTGTTGGTACAACTGGCGGAAATGCAATACACGGTCACGATTTTGTTGATGACGGACACAGTCATAATATGGCTTATGCAGCAGCGATTCAGTCAGGTACACCTTTTGCTTCTTTTACAGCCGAGGGAAATGCTGCGGGTACAACGGACGATAGCAGCAGTTTACCGCCTTTTTATTCACTTGCTTATATTATGAAGTTATAGGAGATTTTAGCTATGCAGGTTGTAATAACACTTAGAAAAGAGGTTGAAACTCGTGAACAGGGTTTGGAGATTTTCGAGCTTGTTAAGGCAAAGTTTGTCGAGCAACCTGATATTAAAGTGACCGGTCATGTGAGTAATCATTTTGTTGACTCTGAATCATAAAGGACATAGCACATTATGAAAAATTATGTATCTATGGGAATAACGTTTTTAGTGACAGCAGGGATATTGCTTTTCATTTACGGTTGTCCTGTAACAACGACATCTTTATTACACAATGACCGGCAAGTCACCAGAGAGGAGTTTCAATTAGAGTTAGAGAATATAAAAGCCACAGCAGCGTTTCGTATGGCGGACATGAAGCAACAAGATGAGTTTAGGTCTTTGCTTATTGAAAATGCTTGGGTTATACTCAACGGAGACCCTTTTAATCCATTAGGTTTATTGACCGGCGTAGCAGCTATTTACGGTATAGCGTCCGGCGGTTATCAAATTGGCGGTTCGGTTCAACATAAAATTAAGAATGGAAAGGTAAAAAATGGAACAGTCTAATCAGCAGGTTTGTAGTATTCGGATAATGTTTCCGGTGACATCGGACGAGCAGGCGATTGAGTATAAGAAGAAAATAACCGATTTACTGGTTGAAATACCAGAAGCAAGCATACAATTTGGTTTAATGAATTCGCCTAATAAGGTATGATATGGCTTGGCCTACATTACCAACATCGCTTAACAATTTGAGTACAAATTGGGACACCTCAATTACTTATTTGAATTATACGCAGGACGCTATAACTCTTGCTCTTGCTTATTTTAACGCTGGTAATATCAACATGGCTGTGTCTACACTAATTAACGGTTTACAACAGTTACACGACACTAACGAGTATATGCTTGCTTATATTTGGACGTATAGTCCCAAAACAAACCTTTGTGCTGTACTGAAACAAATGCGGAGTGAATATCTGGCTGGCGGTGAGGATTTTAGTATGGATTTACTTTTATCGACTATGTTGCAAGCTAACCCGAAACAGGTTCAGTATTTTGTCGGGCTTGTTGACGCTTATCGTCAAAGCATATGGAATCAGCCGTTTAACGAGGAATTTTTTGCAGCTTTGGCAAGAGGATTTGAGCAATGGCCATAAAAGCGCCTTCAACTTATTCTGATTGGTACTGGAAAAACTCCGTTGAGGCCTCTGCTGCTTTTGATGAGCAAAAAGAGGCTGCTTTTGCTCCGTTTTTTGCCGGTGTCTTAGGTGAAATTCCTTATCTTGACGCTGCACCTGCAAATATGCGGGCTTTTATTCATTCCTTAGCTGCACCCCCATCAGCCGGATTCGGCGGATTCGCTTTAGGTGTTGGCGTTGAAATGATTGATGAGACGTTGCATACTCTTATGAATCCAATGATGAAGATTATGCAGCGTAAAATTAACACAAATGCTTTGGAAACGTGGCTTACAACTTCACAGGTCAATACGTTATTTCGGCAGGGAAAAATTGAGGCGGATTTTTGGACGCTCAATACTCGAAGCGAAGGATATGAGGATATAATCGCTAAGTTTCTATATGAAGCTGAAGCACCGTATCCGACAATTCCTGATTTGATTTTATATAGCCGGTATCATGGTGACGCTGATGCTCCGTGGGGAGAAATACAAAATTGGATTGATATACCGGCAAGAGATTGGCCGGTTTGGAAGTGGCTGGCTCAACAGAGATTTACGACTTTAGATATGCAGACACTTTATAAACGTGGGCTTGTTGACGAATATGAATTGTCAGTTAAACTTTCCGAAATTGGCTGGTCTACTGAAAACAGAGACTTAGTAAAAGAGCTTGCATGGGTAACACCAAATGCAATGTTGTTAGTGCAAGGTAATCTGTTTCAGGAAAAATCGCAAGAGGAAATACTAAAAGACATAAGCATTGCCGAAATCAATCCTCTATATGCACAACAATATCTTGACGCTGTTTTGACAAAACCGTCAAGTCAGGACATCATTGCTTATGAATTACGCCGAAGTCCTGAATTAAGTAATTTGGAATCGCAATTAAAACGTATTGGTATACACGATGATTATTTTTCGTTATACAGAGAATTAGCATATCAGATACCGCCTGTGGCGGATATAATTACAATGGCTGTTCGTGAAGCATTTACGCCTGATATAGCTGCAAAGTTTGGCCAATACGAAGATTATCCGGCAGACTTAGAGGAATGGGCTGCGAAAAAAGGACTGGCTAAAGAATGGTCAGAGCGATATTGGGCTGCACATTGGTCGTTGCCGTCAACACAGCAGGGATTTGAGATGCTCCATCGAGGGCAAATAACTCTGGCCGAGCTTAACTTATTATTAAGAGCCTCGGACGTTATGCCGTTTTGGCGTGACAAACTTACTGCCATTGCATATAAACGACTTTCAAGAGTAGATATTCGTAGAATGTATCAGGTTGGCGTTATGACAGCACGTGAAGTTTTTGAAGCATATCTCGAATTGGGATATAATGACCGTGACGCCGAAAGAATGGCTGAATTTACTGTTAAGCAGATACTTGCAACGCAATCAAAATTTACGTCCGGCGACATCGTAACTGCTTATTCCAAATATATGATAAATCGGAGTGAAGCGGAATCGCTTTTACGAATCGTTGGTGTTAGAGACGAAAATATATCTTTTATTATAACAACAGCCGAATATGAACGAGAATGGAAATTGACAGATAGCAGAATTGCAGCTATTCATAATCTATATCGAAAAGCAGTTTATGACGATGATACTGCAAGGTCAGAATTGTTGAGACTTAATTTGCCAGCCGAACGTGTTGACGTTCTTATGGACGAATGGTATATCGATGAAAAGGACAAAGCACCTCGATACTGGACTACCGCACAAACATTGAGCTTTATAGAAAAGGAGTTTATAACTCCTGAACGTGGTCGCAGAGAATTACTTGCTATGGGCTATGACGTTGAACACGTTGATATTTATATGAGAAAAGACGAATGAGTGACGTACAAAAACTAAAAGACGTTGTTGAGGAAATTGCTAAAGCAAAAAGACGAGCAGCCGATGAGCTTAGCAAAACAGTAGCGGAGACTCGACAGGCTCGTCAAAATGCAGAGGCTGAATCACGCCGTTAGCTTCAACGTGACCCTTTGTATATTTGCGTAACAATATCTTTGTAGTGTTTTTAACTATATAATCATCGACATTATTGCTGCGAAGTAATCCCTTGAATGACGGCCATTGTTGCTGTTCGTAAACTCCGGATTGTGTTTCAACAGCGTTTTTACTTATACCTTTTATTACCTGCTTTGACCCAATAACGTAATCTTTCAAACCTTTTATAATCAGGCAAGGCATTTTTTCGACCACTTTCAAACCACCTAAACGAACATCGTCCAACGTATCCCATAAATTCCACAAACCCTCATCGTTTACAATCAGACTATCAGTATCGCAATAAAAGTAATTTCCTTTGCCTGCCCATTGCATAAGCTGCCATAAATACATTCGACCTTGAGCAGCAACTTCAGCAGCAATTGCAGGAAACGAATCAAAAGACTCCTCATAACCTTTTAACTCGAAAATTTCGCCCAATAAATACCGTATCTGTTTTGTACGACCACCCTCAGACTGGAAACAAACCTCAACTCTGTCACGCTCATTTGGACATTCACCAATCTTTTCCCAAATTTCTGCCTTTTGACCAAACTTACCGTAAAGAGAATTAAGAAACTTTTTACATAATTCCTCATATTCAGCTACACCAGCCGACTTAAACTCTTGACGTAAAGCATAAAATCGGTCAACGTAACTCTTGAAAATGTTGGCCTGTTCATAAATAACAACACGCTCGATTTTTAGAATATGATTATGTTTTATTGCATATTGTAATTCCGGTGTTGTCAAAGTCACCCAAAATTGACCGACTGGAAATAAGGTACGTTCACGCCGAACAGCATAAACAGGTTCGTTTGTATCTATAAAGACTTTTGCGACCACCGACTTAGTTTCCAGCCAATTTGCCAGAGTTTTAAGTGTGCAATTTGACATAATTTTACTATACTTAACGGGATACATATTATTCCGCATAACAAACGGATACAAAGAATTAACATCCAACATATAATACTTTTCATCTTTTAATTCCCCTAAATAAAAACATTCCGTTCGACCACCTCGGTAACTGTCACGCTCTAAATTTATTGCCTGCTCGTTATTGTGAATATAGATTTTGGTGTTATAGTGTCGAAATAGATAAGCAGCCATTGCGGTTGACCCTCTTGTATAGCATAACCGACTAATGGAATTGGCTTCTAAAAATGATATGAGACGTTTGAAGTTTTCTAACTCGATTTCGACATCACGCTTGCAATAGATACTCAAATACTCGTCCGAACAGGTATCGAAATCAATTGAAAGTTTTGGAATACCGATACGTTTACCTGTTTCAGCTAACGACTCGACAAACCAATTCATAATATCAAGGAAAACTATCGAACCATATCGACCCCGAACGGATATAATGGACGTTGACCCACCATTATAGAAAAACTTTAACTTGAATCCAACTGGACGGAGATATTTCCAGCCGTTGACAAGCGTAAAATCAAAAACAAGATTCCTCGATAGACACCAGACTTTTTGTTTAGGTTTGATATGCTTATAGACAAACGCCCAGAAGTCGACTGCACAATCAAAGTAAAACCATTCGGTTTGTTCAAGATTTCGGCCATAACTTCTCTGGTAGTAACACGCCCATCCGAGTTTAAGAATCTGCCTGATTGACCCATTTGGTAATCGCTCCTGTTCTGTTTCCACATCGAAAAAGATTAAGTGACGAGGCATAGCCAACGTCTTTTCACGTTTCAAACAGTGTGGTTTACGGTTTATACTGCTCATTCCATAACCTTATGAACAGCAGACCAAACTTGTAAACCTGTTACCTGTTCAGGGGCATATCGCTCCCATTGTTGCCATTGCTCCGCAACTTGCATTTCGACCCTTGCCGGTGTCAACGGAACATCGGACATTATATTTACAAATCGCTCCGTTATAGGCTCACCAGTCCTCAATATCGACTGGACTTTTACCTTATACATATATTCACGGCTAATGTCCCAACTAACTTGAGCAACGGTTTTTTCCGTTGGCAGCCTATCCTTGCGAACGTATCGAAGCAAACCCTCTTTTACCTCTAATTCGTTGACGCTCCGCCAGTCAGCTAACATATCAGTACGCCGATAAGATAGACCGACAGCCTGCATATCAGCCATGAATTTAGAAGCGGATAAACCCTCTCTAAAAGCACTTCTCATTCTAACAATGACTTCAGCTCTTATAATCGCCATTATATCTCCCTATTATATATAAAACTTGTTGTAGAGAATTGAAATATAATAGGGATTATAAACCGGCATATATTTTCATCGCCAATTCGTCAAGTGTTTTAATGCCGGTTGCAAGTGCCTCAATACCTGCTGTTAAAGACGGTTTGTGTCCGTCAATAAGCAATAAAGCAGCCTGCAAATGTTTTGCCGACCAATCAAAGTTTCTATGAACGCCCTCGAATTGTTCTTTTAACTTGCCTCTTGTGTTACCAGCCATTTTATGTGTACTCCTTTACAAGGACGATGCCGGAATCCGTGCCGACATCGTCCAACTTGGGGGAGAAAAACTCTCTACTTATTGTCGCATAACGGCCAACGCCGAATCGACCGCCTCTTGAATCATTTCCGGATTAAATTCAGCTTTTGCAATCGCAAATAACTTAGTTGTTAAGTCACCATGGTCAAGCGGTTTTAGCTCATACGATGAAGTAATGTCGTTTTGTTCGCCGTGACGTATTGCCATAAATGCACGAGTGCCGAAAAAGTCCTCATACTTACTGATTTTTCTTGCAAGGCGTTTACCGGCTACAAATAAAACAAACCCATCCTCGGTGACAATTGGACATCCGACTTTTTCAGACGGCTTGCCCTTGTATTTGCCCTCTAACAATACCGGTTCGCCAACAACTACAAAACAAAGCTCCTCTCCATCCTCGGACAGAAAAGCTAAATCACCACCGCCAAACTCCTTAATCTTATCTTTCCAACTCATAAACTAATTCCTTTTATATTTAATGTTTGTCAAAATAATTAACTCCGGTTTGCATAAATATCTTTATAGCTTCACCAATAGTTATATCAGCTTTATCAGCTATACGCTCAATCTGTTCGTATTCTGTCAAAGTAAAAAGCACCTGATATTTCTTGTAACTAATACGCCTGATAATCATAAAAACACCTTGAAAACAAAGCCCACCAACCACCCGCAATTATGCACACCACATAGGGAGAGAAAGAGTCTTATTCCGTGAAACTAAACTCGTCTGCTTTGCTTGCTTTAGCAGCAAACTTAGCAAGCAACTCAACGATAGCTTTGGACAAAACACCGTCAATTTGCTTTATCTGCTCAGGCGTATATTCATACGTTGAGCCTGCACAATATCCCAATACGCTGATAGCCTTAACTGCTTTCGTTACCCTTGGGGCAACGACCCTCTTGAACCGTTGAGCCTTTGTTTCGTTCGGCTCAATATGAATCTTTTTTCTCGCACTTATTTTAGACATTGTAAATCCATCCTTTTAATAAATTAACACAATACTAAATAACACCAAAACGCCAACAACAATAATTCTCTGAAAGTTAAACTCCTCATAAATAATCCCCCAAACTTATGCAGTGACAACACCAAAAGAATGAACACTAAGTACATCTAATTCAGTATCCGTCAATCTGCCAACAATTTTCTCTGAAGGCTTTAGAATCAAACGCTCTTTAACCTCATCTTCACTTTCAGCCGAAACAGCTAAAAGACTACCCACTTCACCAAAATCCCATATTAAGAAAACCATTTTTACCGCCTCTCTAATTTAACTTTGTTATTTCGAAACTGCCGACAAGAGTTTCGTTGTGACTAATCGTATAAGAATCAGAATCCCTCGGCAATAGAGTAAAATCTTTATAACCTAATATCCCCTCGATTAAACCCTTTGTATAAATTACCGCTTCATATAAGGTGTCAACGTGTGCAGTAACGTCCTTTGTGACCATATTTGAACCAACATTCTGCAGACTTATTTTGAACATTTTATAATCCCCCTAATTGTGTAATAAACCTTGTTTAATCGTAACCTAATCTTCATATATAAAGTATAACATCGAAACCGCCGGCGGTCAAGTATAAAATGAGAAAATAGCATATTTTATTGATAATTTATTTCCGCCTAACATTACCAGACGTTGCGTCAATAGGCAACAAAGGCAACTGGGATAAACTCCCCTGATACAAGACTTTTTTTATCGTGTATCCGCAGGCGTATC
>Ga0307377_10008541_pt1 | contig 10369 bp, 6 predicted proteins | sample TR3MG_FD_202535 | JGI IMG/M metagenome (GOLD analysis project Ga0307377, IMG submission 202535) | Soil microbial communities from Risofladan, Vaasa, Finland - TR-3 | ecosystem: Environmental > Terrestrial > Soil > Coastal area > Acid sulfate soil | place: Finland: Risofladan, Vaasa | collected... | reverse complement strand
AAGGCCAGTTGTTTATCCTCGGGATAATATTGGTACAGGCAACTATCGTCGGCCGGCGGCTGTTCGGCTATCGCCTGCCTGAGCGGGGCCAGCTGCTCGCGCAGATTCCCAAACAACGCCTGGATCGCTTTCGTCTTCATGCCGTAATCACTCCGGTCGATGAGCGGATCGGCGATATGATCATAGCCCGGGAAGAATTCAGCATACCGCCGGCCTAATTCCAGCGTCTTTTCCAGGTAAGGCTGCACGGCCGCGAAGTCATTCTCCGGCCGGGCCTTCATCCAGACCTGGTAGCTCTCGGTGGCGTGAGTGATCGATTCGGCCACAAAGGCCGGCGGCACCTTCACCGCCCGTTTATAATCCCGCCGGGCGATCCGAATCAGGCTGGCCTCGTCACTTTCATAGGGCAATTTCCCGGCATAGGACATCAGCCCGTCCAACAAGCGGCCCACTTCTGGGTCAACCTGTTTCTCCTGGGCCAACCGCTGCAAGGTGGCCATCTGCCTGCCTCGTGCCGGCGCACCACCGGCCGGCATATAAGTATACCGGTCCCACGACAGCAGCGAACTGGCCAGCCGCAGATCATTGATCTCCTGCAGACGCGCCTTTAACTCCTTAACCTTTTCTTCCATGGGTTTTTTTCTCCAAATCGTTCCGAGGCTTTTCTCGGAAGGATAACACAGCCCCGGATCCCATTCCAACTCTTAGGTTTTTACTTCGTCGTCCACCCCAGTTGAAAACGATCGATTCCAACCCCTGATACCAGCCTGTCAGCCAAAAGAATCTCTTTACCCTTGCTTTTGTGGCTTTTGCCCGGCCTCCTATTGTTACCAACTCATGACTTTTGTCACTATCGCTCACCCTGATCCCTAATGTAAGCTATAGTGAGCGTATTGCGCAAGGGAGTGTTGATATGCGCCTTGGGTGGGCGCTGGCAACTGCTATCGTGCTTCTGATTCTTGGGCTGGCCCTAACCAGCGAAAGTGCCGGCCATTCTTTAGACGCACAAAAGCGCTCTGAACGGCCTGAACCCACCATGAAACACTCTAGTAGCGCCATCGCCATCACGGCCGATGGGACCCTTCTCTTGGCCGTTAATCCTGATTCCAATTCCATCAGCCTGATCGACCCCGCCGACCAGCTCCTACTGGCCGAAATCCCGGTCGGAGTTGATCCACGAACGGTGAGCGTCGACGATGGCGGTCACCTCGCCTTCGTGGCCAACCGCGGTTCAGACAGTATCTCCGTTATTGACCTGGCCGGCCGCCGTTTGCTAAGCCAGATCCCTGTGGGCGCCTGGTCGTAGAGACCGTAGATGGTCTGGGACAACCGCTAACCCAAATGAGTGGGCCGGTACCCGATTGGGGTGGTCCCCATGCCGGACATGCCAGAAACCTTTACGCCAAACTCCTCCGGGACGTGGCCAGCGGCGATTACCCCGTAGTTACTTGTTGGAGACAAACCCTGGTCCACAGCGACAACCGCCTGCCCGCCCTGGGCTCCGATCGCACGAGCTATGTCTTCAACCTGCCGGTCGGCACGGAGGGAGCCCAGGTAACGGCCCGGCTTATTTTCCGGCGACTCTTTCAAGTTGTCGCCCAAAAAAAGCAGTGGGACACGCCGGACATCGTCATCTCCCAGGAAATCCAGACCCCCTGGCAAAGGCTATATTTGCCCTGGATCGTCTTGCCAAACGTAAGACAGCTCACTGCCAACCCCCCACCTCATAAGATACAATCATACAAGCAAACAATAATTCAAAATAGTAATTTATGTACCGACGTATCCGCCCGGCTGAACTATTACTAATTCTAAGCCTGGCCTTGATCTTTCTCTTCCTGATCATAGCCAAGCCCTCTTACTTTTTCTGGCTTTGCTTCTCATCCCTATAGCACTGGCGGCCGTGCTGTACGAATTCGTCGGCGGTGTGCTGGTCTCCCTAAATGCCATGATCGGCGCCGCCTTGCTCTTGGCACTTGACCCAGACGCTGCCCGCCCAACCTCTTGACGAAACGACAACAACAGACCAAAATCAAGCAGCGGCCATAACGAATCGAGAAGCAACTATTCCTCATGGATCCAGGTAAATTTTTAATCGTTGACGACGAAACAAATATCCGCACCGGTCTGAAAGCCATTCTCACCCGGGATGGTCACCAGGTGATGGACGTGGGCAGTGCCGAAGAAGCCCTGCCCGTTCTGGAAACATTCCCCTGTGAAGTCACCATTGTCGACATCCGCATGCCCGGCATGAGTGGCCTCGACTTACTCAACAAGATCAGAACCCGTTGGCCGGCCGTCGCCATTATTCTCTTAACCGGCCACGGCACCCTGGAGACGGCCATGCGGGCCGTCAAAGAAGGCGCCCACGACTATCGTATAAAACCGGCCCAGCCCGAGGCCATCCGCCAGGCCGTCGCCGTGAAGAAACCTTCCTCTTCCAATCGTTACGCACCAGCCTGGAGCGGATGGAACAACTACCGGCCGAGCCCCGTCAGGCCACCGGAAGCCCTGGCGGTCGCCCGCCCCGCACCATCACCACCGGCGACCTGCACATCGATCTGGCCGCCTACGAAGTGCGCCGCGGGGACCAGGTCCTTTCCCTGACCCCCTCCGAATTCCAATTGCTGGTGAACCTGGCCTCCCGCCCCGGCGAAGCCATCGACTATGTCACCCTCGTTCGACAGACCCTCGATTACGAAGCGGAACCCTCGGAAGCTAAAGAACCCATCAAACGCCACGTCTTCGCTCTGCGTCAAAAAATAGAACCCGAGCCCTCCTCCCCATGCTACATCCTCAACGTCCGCGGCATCGGCTACCGCCTGGCAATCCCCAAAGAAAAACCCTGACCTCGCCCAGGGACAGACACAAGCCTTGTTTCCGATTCTTAACAGCCACCCATTTGCCTTGGCCGCCATCGTACCATAAACTCTTCGTCACGATCCATGCGATTCACCTATAAGGCGCACCTGGTATGCAAATTCGAACCATTAATCGCCTGTTTTTCGTCTTGCTGGCGGCGGCCCTCCTGGCCGGCTGCACTTCAGCGTCATCCGGACCGGCCGGGACACCTGCATCGCCTGAACTCGAGCCCATCTTGAGCCCGGAACCAACTGACACCCCGGAACCAGCCGCCACTCCGAAGCCAACGATCACTTCGGAACCAACCACCACTCCAGAACTAACGGCTATTAAAGAGCCAACGGCTACATTGGCGCCACCCACCGGGGAACCACAAAATATGGAAACAGGGCCCGCGACTTTTGTCTGGAAAATCGACAGCGCTTCGCATGGATTGAAAGCGCCCTATGGCCTGGGCCTCGACCCGGCCGGTAATCTGTACGTAAACGACGCCGGCAATCACCGCGTGCTGAAATTCGACGACCAGGGCCGGCTGCTGGCTACCTGGGATAGTCGCGGCAGCGGTGAAGCCGAATTCAACTCCCTTGGCTTCGGCGCCCTGGCCGTAGATGGGCAAGGCAATGTATTCGTTGTGGACAACGGCAACTTCCGCATCCAAAAGTTCGATGGGCAAGGCAACTTCCTGACCCAGTGGGGCAGCGAAGGAACTGAAGACGGCCAATTTATTCGAGCCATAGGCATCGCCGTTGACCAACAGGGCAATGTTTATATCACCGACGACAGTAACCCGGTGGTCCAGATATTTGATAATGACGGCCGCTTCTTAAGCAAGTTCGGCAGCCAAGGCCGCGAGGATGGTCAATTCAGCCATCCCACCGGCATCGTCGTCGATGGTCAGGGTGTCATTTACGTGGCTGATTACAGCAACAAGCGGGTCCAAAAATTCAATAGCGCCGGGGAGTTTCTGCTTTCCTGGGAAGCGGGTACCGATCGTACCCAGGGCACCCCCGAGGGCCTGGCGGTGGACGAATTAGGCCAGGTGTACGTGACCGACTACTCCCTAGGCCAGATAGAAATTTTTGACAGCACCGGCCAGCTATTGACTATCTGGGGCGCCAAGGGTGATGGTGACGGCGAGTTTCGGGCGCCGGTGGCCATCGTCCTGGATCAATCGGGTGACGCTTACGTCAGCGATCAAACAAACAATACCATCCAGAAGTTTGCCCTGCATTAACTCTGCCTAAAGGCCCCACGCCCAAGCTACCGTCCTACCGCTGCGAAGTCCCGAGCTATAAACAGACTCTTGCCCCGTTATCCGCAGCTTGCTATGATCTACCAGGGTATCTCTGAGCCAGAAAAGGTCTGGCTTGTTGCCTGGTCGATGATTAGCTACTTCTGTTTGGCCTGGTTCAACGCCTATCGCGGACTCAATCAACAACTTGATAATTTACTAATCCATGAAGTTTCGCAAAAATCGACATCTTTTTCCGTTGCTAACTTGGACCGCCTTGTGCAGTCTATTTTTTGGCACGATTATCTTAGGCTTGGAGCGCTTTCCGGCCGGGGATTTCACGGCCCAATTTCATACTTTTGGGATGTTTCAGGCCAGAGAATTTGCCCAAGGTCGATTACCGCTCTGGCTACCTGCCACTTATGGCGGCGTTCGATTTGTCGGCGATCCCCAGGCGGCCGTTTTTTATCTGCCCCGCTTTCTCTCCATATTAGTCAGTTCGCCGTGGAACTTTCCCTTGATTGCTCTCGAACTAGAAGCCATTGCCCATATTTGGCTTGCCGGGTTATTTACCTATGCACTTGCCTTCTCAATCACCCGCCAAACCCTGGCGGCCTTGCTAGCCGCGGTCCTCTTTGGCCTGGGAGGTTACCTGACCTCCTATCCGATCTTGCAGTTGGCAATTTTGGAAACGGTCGCCTGGTTGCCCCTGATCCTGTTCCTCCTTCGTGAAGGGGTCAATCGTAACCGCGTTGAAGGCCAGCCCTTGAGGCCGGGCTGGTTTGTTGGAGCAGGTCTCGTCCTCGCCCTAAGTCTGACCGCTGGTCACCCCCAGACCTTTGTCCATGTTGGCAGCGTTGCCGCGCTTTACTACCTGTTTTTGACGGTAAGGGCTCGTTATACCTGGAAATGGGTCCTTGGCCTAGGTGGTCTCATTTTTGTCATCGCCATCGCTGCCTCGGCCGCGATGTGGCTACCGGGTATTGCAACCTGGACATCGAGTACTAGAAGCGAAGTTGGCTACGGATTCGTCTCCTCCGGCCTGCCATTACTCAACTATCTGCAGAGCCTGCTCCCCGCCACGCTATCTTTTTGGTCGCCCGAATACCTGAGTTTAGCTGCGATAGCTCTCTTTCTTCTCGCCTGGTTAGGACGCGGTGAGCAGCTTAAAGAGCAGCGAGCCGAGATCTATTTTTGGACTTTCCTGGCTCTTGGGGCAGCCTGGCTGGCGCTCGGTGATAAAGGGGTCTTATTTCAATTAGTTTATCGGTTCGCGCCTGGCTTCTCCTTATTCCGCCAGCAAGAGCGGCTGCTCAGTATCGTTTCAATCAGCGGCTCAATCCTCGCGGCTCATGGTCTTGCCTATTGGCTGTCCCTAGACAGCGTCTCCCGACTTCAAAAGATGAAGCCTATCGCGTTGTTCATCACCGTGGGGCTTCTAGTCGGGGCCGGGATTCTATTCATGACCGGCGCTATGGCCGCTGAAAATTGGCCAGCTATTTTTATCCGCCAACTGGGGCTGGCTCTCATATTATTTATATTGCTGGCTTCTACTTTCAGGCCTAAGCTGCAGGCCTCAGCTCTCATTCTGCTGGTGGCCGTCGATCTTTTTATCTCCACCTATTCAGGCATCGCCCGCCTGCCCGAATCCCCGGCAAATTATTGGCAGCGACCTGAATGGCTCGAAACCATGCTGGTCGATTATAGGGCCGCCGGCGTATCACGAATTGCTTCAGGTACCACTTTCTACGGCAATCTTGGTGCCGTTTATGATTGGGAAGATTTGAGCGGGATCAGCCCCATCAGGCCGGCCGCTTTGGCAGAACTGGATAAACTGCCCCAGGCCCGCCGCTGGCAACTTCTTAATGTTTCCCATGTATTGAGATCTGAGATTCCCAAGGATCTGCCCTTAACTAGCCTGGTAAATATCGACGGCGACCTCGACCCTGACCACCACCATTACGGGACGGTCTACCGCCTTGAATCTAGCCTGGCTCGGGCCTGGATGAGTTACCGGCCGGTCCAGGTAAGCGATCGCGCTGCAGCATTGACCCTATTGGGTGATCCAACTTTTGACCCGGCGACCCAAGTGATCTTCCATACGCCTGTTCCCGAAACAGAAGGGGCAGCCCCTGTGTCCGGGAATATGGCGTCGCCCACTGTTACCGTTTCGCGCCCCCGGCCTGGGCAACTGGATATCGCTGTTGAAACCGGAACCGCCGGTTTCCTGGTCATCAGCGAATGGCTTGAACCAGGCTGGCGGGCCAGGATCGACGGCGAGCGTAGCCCCATTTACCCGGCCGATTTTGCTCTTCAAGCCCTTTTTTTGCCGGCCGGCGGCCATGAGGTCAATCTGATCTTCAGACCAGTAGAAGTGGACATCGGTTTGGCCTTATCCTTTTTGACCCTGGTCGGGGCTACGCTTTTAGCTTGGCGTTGGCGGCCGGTGCTCAGCTTGAGAGCGACCACCCCACCCGCCGCCAAACCCGCTCGCCAACTACCCGCCTTTCTTGATATCCGCTTCAGACGCCCACCGGGCAAGCGGTTCTGGTTATGGGCGATGTTGTTGTTGATGCTATTCGGCTTCGCCCTCCGGGTATTTCGGATCGATCATCAGGAACTGAGAGGCGACGAGGCTTTCAGCTATCTTTTTGCCAGCCAACCGGTCGCCGATATCATCCCGGACCTGATCAATGAAGGCGATCCCCATTCACCCCTCCATTATCTGTCCCTACACGGTTGGATGACCCTGGCCGGGGACAGCGAATTGGCGCTTCGTTTTATACCTTTGCTCGCTGGACTGCTGGTCGTGCCGCTGATGTTTCAATTGGGCCGTAAGATAAACGACCGCGCTCTTGGACTTTTGCTCGCCTTTTTGTCCGCAATCGCCCCATCACTAATATGGATCAGCCAGGATGTCCGTAATCAGTATGTCGTCGTGATGGCTCTTTCGCTGCTGGCAACCGTTCTTCTCCTGCGCCTCGTTCGTCGGCCAACCTGGATCGCCCAGGTTGTTTATATTTTAAGCTGTGCGTTGATCATCTACGCTCATTATTACGGCATCTTTGTCCTGTTGGGGCATGGATTCTACGTTTTTTTAAGCAGCGAGAGTGGGCGAATCCGGCTGGTATGGTTGGCCGATATGGTGGTGGCCGGCCTGCTATTTTTGCCATGGGCGATAGCCATCGCCCCGGCAACGCTGGCCGCCGGACAACTGAGTGATCCCAGCCAACCTGAGTTGGCCCGGCATATCGTGGCCGTTGGCTCTGAACTGGCGGCCGGTCCGGTCTGGCCTTTGGGCATCGCCCGCTGGCTTTTTGTCGGCCTGATCCTGTTAGCCCTATTTGGATTTATTCAGCTATGGGTCAGGAATAAGCCGCTGGCCACGCTACTCCTGGTCTGGCTCGTTGGCACGATTATGGGCCTTTACCTCATCCGCTTTCGCCGGGCAACCTTTAACAACTTCTATATCACGATAGCCGCCCCGGCCTGGTGGGCGCTGGCGGGGTCCGGCTTCTATTATTTATGGGCAGGCAAACAAGCCTGGTCCAGGCTGATCGTGCTGATAGGCCTGATCGTGTTGGTCGGTTTCGCCGCGATCGGTCTGGCCCGTTACTATTTCCAGCCTGAGTATAGCCGCAGCCTGGGTTACCGCTCTATTGCCCAACAGATAGCCCAAGAACGCCAGGCGAATGATCTTTTTTTGGCCCATTTCCCCGATCCAAGTTTTGATTATTATATGCGGGATATTCCCTTGCCCCGGACCATGCAGCCGGCCACATTTCCCGCCGATGAGCAAGTTACCAATGAAAACATGGCTGGGTTGGCCGCCAAGTACGATCGTCTGTGGTTCGTTCCAGCCCATAAATCCAATTGGGATCCCGAAGATTCGGTCTTTCGCTGGCTTGATTATCACACACTGTTAGAGCAGGAAGTTCAATACGAACGCTTATTGTTGGCCGCATACCGGCCGGTATCTCACCTGGCTGAGGTTATGACTCAGGTTGATCAAACGGCCGGCGAGGCGCTTAGCCTGGACCTGGCTTACCTGACCATCAACGGCCAACCACAGCCCATCATGGGCCAAGAACCACTCAAAATAGAGCCCGGCGCTGCCTTGGAGGTCTCCTTGCTCTGGCAAGCAACGGGAGAGATAAGCCAGGATTATACGGTTTTTAGCCATATTCTGGACGAAAATGGGCAGATCGTCGCCCAACATGACGGCACACCGGCAACCGGCACCCGGCCGACGAGCAGTTGGCTCTTTGAAGAGTCCATTTTAGATAAACATCCCATCACGATCCCTGAATCGCTGGCCCCCGGGCGTGGTCGTTTAGTAGTTGGACTCTACGATGCCAACTTCGACCGGCTGACTTTTTCTGATGGCGCAGAATTTCTCGTTCTTAGCGATGTTATATTTACGCCGGCGGGCCCCGAATGACGATCTCCCTTTTTAACCCTGTCCGGGCAAGCAATGTCGCTGCACTAATTGACCAACACTCGTCAACGATTGGGGCAGCCCATGAGTGATTCGTTAGTTAAACAATGGGCCTCTCGACTGAGCCGGCAAAATCGCTGGCTGGTTTTAATTGTGTTTTTTCTTACCCTGATTATCGGCCTGGCCTTACTCTTCAATTGGTGGCCGATGCTTCGCGGTGGATTCGGCTGGCGCTGGCCCTATTCGGCACCAGGCTCGGAGCCCATCGCTAGATTCCTGCCGTTTGTCTTCGCCCTCACCATCTATCTGATGGGGCTCCGCTTGTTGTCCGGCCGGGCACCGTGGTTATATGTCGCCTGGTGCGTATTCGGAACAATGCTGCTGTCGCTTACAGCCTTAATGGCCCAGGGCGATCCAACCTATCTGCTATTTAATCGGACCATTTCAGGCCTGACAACGGGTGGTTTCACGGCCGCGATACGCACCGATGATTTCTTAAACACGCTACGTTATTGGCCTGAGTTAATGCCTTCCTTTGAGAGCTTTTCAAGTCATATGGCCATCAGTCCGCCAGGCTGGCCGCTCAGCTATGCCTTTTTGGCCAACCTTTTCGACAAGGTCCCGCTCCTGGCCGATCCATTAGCAAACTATCTGCGGCCGCTGCAATGCAATGACGTGCCGCTCATGCAGTTGAGCAATGGCCAGATCGCCTCTGCCTGGCTGGGTATAGCCAGCCCCTGGTGGGCGGCGCTTACGGTTATCCCCCTCTATGATCTCGGGTGCAGAGTAGGTGGCGTACAGCTTGCGCGTAGGGCATCCGCCTGGTGGCCGCTCATCCCTTCAATAATCATGTTCCTCGGCACCCTCTCAACGCCCTATCCCCTGGGTACGGTGACTGTCTTGTGGTTCTTCTGGCTGGGCCTCGGTCGCCAGGCGAAAGGCAAATTTGTTCCTGCGCTTGTGATCGCTGGAGCGTTGATCGGGTTGCTTCTTTTTTTCAGTTTTGCATTTCTACCCTTCATCCTATTCTTAGGCCTGTTCACTCTACTCTATTGGCAGGATTTTGAGCCGGGCACTTTTCGCTTCAAATTGCGGCAGCCCCTCGTCACCGGCCTGCTTTTTGGCACCGGACTATTCCTGATCATGATTCTTTATACGGCCGTTACTGGGCATACCTTGCTGGCAATCTTTGAATCCGCCATGACCTATCACTTCCAACTAACCAGAAGCTACTGGCCCTGGTTAATCATCCACCTTTGGGATTATGCTTTATTCTTAGGGCTCGTCCTCTTCCTCTTGGCCCTGATCGGTACTTTTCGCTTTACCGAGGGTCCACTTCGGAAAATGGCCGTGGCCTTAAACCTGACCTTGTTAATCGTCATCCTTTCCGGCACCGGCCGTGGTGAAACGGGGCGCATCTGGCTATTTTTCGCCCCTTTTTCCTTATTAATAGCGGCCGCTGTGCTGAACACCTTCTCCGTGAGGTATGGACGGCTACTGCTGGTCGGTCAGGTGTTTTGGCTTTTTGTCCTGTTGCTGGTCTTAAGGACAGTGGGTGGCGCCTATGCCCCGCCACCAGACCTGGTAGCCGTGCGCTACCCAGCCACCGCGGAACCGGAAACTGTCACCGCGATCGATTTTGGAAACGAGTTGCAGCTCCAGGGCTTTAGCGGCCAGGTACATACTGATCCGGCCTCCCTGACAGTCGATTTGTACTGGTTGCCCAAGCGGCCTATTCAGATCCCTTACTTTTTCTCGGCCGTTGTCGTCTCGCTAGAGGGAATGACCGTCGCCGATTACCTTTGGCAACCTTTTGACTATCAATTCCCAACCACTTA
>Ga0307377_10008540_pt1 | contig 10370 bp, 7 predicted proteins | sample TR3MG_FD_202535 | JGI IMG/M metagenome (GOLD analysis project Ga0307377, IMG submission 202535) | Soil microbial communities from Risofladan, Vaasa, Finland - TR-3 | ecosystem: Environmental > Terrestrial > Soil > Coastal area > Acid sulfate soil | place: Finland: Risofladan, Vaasa | collected... | reverse complement strand
GAACAAGATAGAACATTGCATGTTCTCATTTATTACAATGAATTGGAAGGGAAAGCCGCTCGTTAGTTTTGAAACAATTATTAAACTTATCAGTGGCACAACAACAAATAAAGGTCTTACGGTGGCGTCGCGATTGGATGAAAAGGAATATAAAAAGGGAGTCAAAATATTAAATGAAGATATGGCAAAATTGCAGATACAATGCAATTCTTTACACCCTAAATGGAATTATTCTATTTCCCCGGAAGGGAAAAGGAATAATTAGATAAGTTATTTTTCTACAACCCCTTAGAGGGTTTATGCTCTGGATTTTATGCCGAGTCTTTGTTTGAACTCGTCCAGGTCGGTGATGTCGGTGATCAGGCCGGCTGGGGGGTGGATTGAAATGTGTTCTTTTTTTAGGAATTTATTGAGGAACATGGTTTTTATTTCGGTGGATCTTCGGTACTTTATCGGTTTTTTATCGGTTTTTTATCGGTAGTGCATCGGTTATGCTTCGGCAGAAATTTCACATGAAATAATTGCACAAATCATATGGATAAAATAATTTGAATATTGATATATTATATAGAAAATTTCAGAATTGAATGCAAAGCATTCAGAGTTTCTATAAAGTAAGAAGATTTTGGAGCTAAATTTTAAGCTTAGTTTTTATGTAAAGTAAGAGCTACACCACATTTTGAATTTATAATATAGAGATCGTCGGAAAAGTCCACATTTCGAGGTATTTTAACTTATGAAATAAATACAGCATAATGCTGCATAGCGTTTTACTTATCAACGTTTATTAAAACGTTCAAATTTCATCACTTTTCCGACAGTCTCATATAATTACTCTTATACTAAAAAGAAATATTTTGAACATGAAATTATGATTCTAATCTATTGAGTTTAATCATCTTCATCTGTGCCGATAGGTCGGACATCAAATGCTTGGGGTCCTTTAGGTGAAAAGCCCAACTCAAATTCAATACTTAAGCCTTTTCGAAGCCTAGATTTGTATCTTTGTACCATAACTTTAAAATAAATTTCATCCTGATTGTTTGAGATCGTGTGTGGATAAATGAAACCCTCTGAAGAAGACATATGTTGTATAACGCCAATGAACTTCATTCTCTTGCCAGTGGATTCATCATTCCAGTGAAGTCTGACTGTCCGGTTTAAAAATGGAGGGGCCATCCTTTCTGAGGTTTTAAAATACTTTTTTGGATTTTCTTCTCCGTTTATGAAAGAAATTACTCCTTTATTATATGAAGAAATCCAATTATCCCGATATGTCCCATCCGCCTCCAAATGTCTTACAATTCTCATTAAATCTTCATAATCTGGAAATCTTTCCGATAATGAAATGTCTAGCATCATGGCGAAGGCTCCTATTGGACAAGTATCTGCTTTAATAGCCTTAATTAAAAAGGTTTTGGCTTCTTCAGGTTTACCTCTATAGTCTTTTGCTATTCTCGCCAAAGTATAATACCCGGTACCATCCCCTTCCGTAGTTATCATTTCTTCCGCTGTTTTCATTGCTTGATCAAAATCGATTTTACTTAAAATGTTGATCCTATACTCACTGAATTGTGGATCTAGTTCGAGATTGTCTCTTGATATATTCAAACCTTGTTCAATGACTTCAAGTGCTTCATTTAATATTGCTAATTTTACATTGTCCTCTTTTGATTCTCCAAATTCAGTTAGTATTTTTGCATGAACATGGAATGGAGGTAAGTTTCGACCGTGGCTCCCTCGGGCTTGCATCAGAAGAGCGATTATCTCCTTAATTTCCGGATCATCTCTTGATCTTTTTAAAAGTGCCTCTTTTTTTTGTGCCCAAAGAGTATCAGCAAATGTGGTTAGAACATTCTCCTTTTTCTCATCTAACAAAAATATCTCTAGAGGTTCCGCCAAAGCCTCTTTCAAAAGTGGGATAATTTCGGCATCATTAATATCTATTTTTTTCTTCAATCTTGCATAATGGTGAATAATAACTCTCGCGGGTTGTCGCCTTTTTAACTCAATAAAAGCTTGTAACAAACCATCAACACTATAAGACTGATATTCACCTGGCCGACTGTTTACACCCTTATCAATAAATAATCTATTAACGAACTCTGCTTCGATTCTTGAATGGAGGTCACAACTTTTTCCTATACTGATCATAAGATCGTCAATTTTTCTTTTGTTACTGAAATCAATAATATATTTCGCTACAATAGGATGATAAATATCTGCTAAGGGATTTGTCCTGGTGTCTTGATAATCCTTAATAAATTCCTTTGCATATTCCTCAATCAATTCAAATACATCGTCATACGTATAAAATTTTTTGAGAATATCTTTCAGAGCTCCTTTTAGAATCGCAACTGGCATAGGAACTCCCATACTGGAAGAGAGAGCGCAGAGTGTAATGCATTCCTTTGCATCCTGGTCAGTAACTCCATGATAACTCTCTTGTATTAAACGTCTTATTGACCTTCTCGAAGGATCAAGAAGGCGGTACATGATGGGCAGAAATTCTGTCTCCTCATCTATGATTCTAACAGTTTCGTCCTTTGTGATTTGTTGAAATCTATGCTCTTTAACCGTGTCAAGTATGTATTGAATAAAATTTTCCTTTTCATCTTCAGAAACTTCATCTTTTACACGTAATGAATAATGCTCATTAAGTGGTATATATTCATCAATTATTGACTTGTGGTGTAAATCCTCATACAATAAAGTCAAAGGGTATTTACATTTTGAAGACAAGGTCATAATTCTTGATATTACTCCTAATTCTGGAGCGAATTCTGCCCAAAACACAATCCTATTGGGTTTATCACAATTAATATTTTCACAACCTCGCTCTACCTCAGTGATGTATTCATTCAATTCATCTGATGTCGGTATTGGTGTTTCTGCATAACTTGGTATATTAAAACAAAGCGCTCTCTGCTCAGTCATCAATCGGTATATTACTGCCAGTGTAACGAAAGTCCTACCAGTACCAAGGTTACCTTCAATTGAAATTATACTTGGTTTCGCATCTTTTGTATTTTTCCTTGTTACGGCTATGAGTGCCTTCTTTATTTCTTCTCGCTCATAATGCCATTTTTGTTCAAATGGGTGGAAACTATTTGTTTCTCCCTTAAGGAAAAAATATGCGGAAACGGGCTCGCTCATCTCAGGATAAAATACTGGATTGTAGAGTTTTAAAAATGCAGGGACTTTTGTTGTATCGATGGGAACAACATCAGAGCCAATAACCACCCGGCGGGTACTGAAGTCCGTTTTCATAAGTTGATTTGTGCGTTCAAATAATTGAGTGGAAAAATCTTTTATGTCCGCAACAATGATCTCAATGTTCATTTTTTTCAATCGATAAGCTTTTGCTTCAGTGGGTTCACTTTTAAAAAGAGCATAAAACTTGTTGGGAGGATTACCTATTAAATTTTTTAATTTTCTTATAATATCTATGAGTAAATTATCTTCGAATGAATATCCAAGAAATAGGAATGAACGATTTGCAACATGTCTTTCAAGTCTATCGAAGATTCTTGCTCTCTCTTCACGTGCTCGGATATAATCACCAGGTGTCAAAACCATTTGTCCCTCTCGGCCATAGTCAATATTACAACTGCCCATCAACTTTATACAGTGTATTTCAGATTGAATCCCATCAAGATCTAACTCCTTCCCAGTGTCCAAGGTAAGAATATCCAACGTCTGATTTTCTCTAAGAGCGTCTTCCAATGCGGTATCATAATTTGTAGTAAAAACAGAAAACCAGGGAAGTGCAGAGAGTTTCACTACTGGTTCTTTAAGTTTGACTCCTGTCAGTCTTTTATGAATTTTTTCATAGACTTTAACGGGAGTGAATTGATTACACAAATCTTCCATAATCTCAAAGGGATCCTCTTCTTTTAATGGACTCAAATAATTGAATTCATCCTGGAGATAGGTAACTAATTGAGACCAAGTAGCTCCACCATAATCGGCTGTTAATCCTGAACCAGCAAAAAGTACACATTTTCTCGAAGCCACTAATTGTGCAAGTTTAGCAATATTTTCTGAAGTCATGGATTTCACCGATTTTTTTGGTATTAATCCATATACCTAATCCACATATATCTTTTTCTTAATAAATTTAAAACGTTACTGGATCTCAACTCTATTATTTATGCAATAAAAATGGAGTTATACTGGAAACTCACGGTTATTCATTTTTCAACATCCTTATTTTAATAGTCATGTCCTCTATGAGGCGATATATTTACACTTGGGAGTTCATCTTTGTATGATAGATGTATGCCCTTGATAAACAAACTCGGTATATTTTTCACTCAATTTTTTACCGCAAAATCACATTATTTAGAACAATGAACTGACTCCTTATTTGTTTTTTTTTTTGAAAAAACGTTACGACTCCGGATTTCACTAATGTTCAAGAGGCTGACTAATAATTTCAAAATTCGAAAAAAAGAAGGGCAAATAGAACTTAAAATTCAAAAAGGAAGTGATTTTTATGACCGGCAGTAATTGTCGGATAGCCTCTGGAAAAACGAGGAATCATAATGTGCATACTGTTAGCTGAATTCATTTGTTCTATGGTTATTAAGTAAATAAAGGGAGATGGGAACAAGATATATCCCTAGGAGTGAAGATACATTTTATTATCTAAATTTTATGACGAAAACTTTATATGTCAAAATGACATACATTATGATGTCAAAAAGTATACAAAATAGGCATCATATCGATGGTGAAATTAAATGGCTGAAAATAAGAAAGAAATAAAAACCTATACAATAAGATTTCCACCTGAATCCACCAAGGCTTTAAAAGAAATGTCTGAGGAAGAAGGAATAACAAATGCTGAACTTATTCGAAGAGCGATTAATTTTTATCAAGTTAAAATTGAAGCAAAGAAAAAAAATAAAAAAATAGTTTTAGAAACTGAAGACGGAACTCGGGAATGGGTTGTGGTATAATTTGGATTTAACTTTATTGCAAAATATATTACTACTTTTTTTGAGTGTTATCTTGATTTGGCTTAAGAGGTTTTTGGGTGGAGAGTTCGATGATGTTAAAACTAATTTAAATAATTCAAATAAAATATTAACTCAAATTAATTCCAACATTTCAAATTTAAATGTTAATCTCAATACTCAATACCAGAAAAATGCCCAAAGTCAACACCAGCATATACATTTATATAATGTGCCCGAAGTCATAAAAACAAAGCCAGAAGAAATCGAAGAGGAATTTATACAAAATGAATCCTTTGGATAGATATATTGAAATAATTTTACAATATGTCGTTAAATATGGGGAAAATGTAAATTGGACTCCTTTTTTAATAAATAAAGTGTTTCTTCAAGTAATGGTCGAACTTGATTTGGTTGTTCCATTTTCAATTGGAAACCATCCAATTATATCGCAAACACAAAAACAACTCCATGAGGACTATGGAAATGGAATCATTTCTTCTAATCCAAAAAATATTTTTACCAATGTTGGCTTGAAGTCAAAGAATAATCTTTCAGATTTGGAACTCGATTTGGATATTATTTATGAATCATTCAATGGAATAAAAATACCTTATATCAGAAATACAAAATTTATTAAATCTAAGATAAAGCAAATCGGGGGAGAAGGAAACTTTTCTAGAACAAAAAAGATTGAAGAAATCGTTGATAATAAAATTTTAAGTAGAATAGATGATTGCAGAAATTTAGATTATGTTGATCCTAAAATTGAATCAAATCTAAAATATATTCAAAGGATTGATGATTTAGATGGATTATGTAATATTTTTACAGATTATAGTAATTCTATTACATTAGGAGAGGCGATAACATCTTTGGATAGAGAAAAATATGTTTTACAAAAAATAAAAGAGGGATTTAAATACGGAAAAAAAGCCACTAAATTAGTAAGACCAACTAATCCATACAATTCTTTATTAAAACAGGGCAAGATAGATTATGTTACTAATTTCCGTTATCTTGAATTTATTAGAGATAATTATAAGCACAATTACAAACCAATTATTTTTGATAAAAATAATGAAAAATTCATTGTTGCTTTGGGTAAAATAAATAAAGATATGGTAGCTCCTTCATGGAGTGAATTATATTTTTTTAATATCACTGGTAAATCTGAAGATGAAATTTCAGATATTATCGATAAACTTGAACAATTTATGGTTTTACTATTAGCCAATAAATTTCCAATTGATGAAAATTGGAAAGAGCAAATTGTTCTTGGTACAAATAATCTTAAAAAGTTGCTTATCGCAGATAATGAAAATGAGATTTTAAACCAATTTGGAAATTATGGAGGAGAAGTATGTATTGCTAGTTTATGCATAACTAAAGATACAATTAATTTTCCTATGTCAGAGACTGAAGTAAAAGAGTACCTTACTAAAGTTCATATCCAACTAATTAGAGCACTTTCAGATTTAAGAATACACTCGATAATAAAAGAAAATGAAGAAATTAGATTACTTAATGTAGAATTTGAAAATATAAAAAATAAAGATGTCTTATTAAAATTAAAATTTTTTGAAGAAAAACTTTCCAATATATATGAACAAAAATTAGGAGTTGTAGAAGGTAAACGGCCTTTATATTTATTGGATGTAATTACTGGAAATAGAATAAATTGTGAAGGATTTGTAGCTTTATCATTATTCTTATTATTTAATAATCCGGAAATATTTCCTATAGATGAACTTAAAATAGATATTTGTTGTGCTCCGTTATTTTTATTACAGGAAATATTTTCGAATTCAACAGATAGAGTAAACGTAAATGAAAATCATATGTTTATTATATTTGAATTTCAAAAAGAAAAGTTCCTTTTCGATCCAACTGGCATTTTGAAACATTATAAACCAGAAATTGTTAGATCTATTATAAGATCTGATTTATATTTACAAATTAGAAATATTACTATTGAAAAGGGGATGATTTAATCGTGATTGACCCAATATTTCCTAATGAGTTTGGATTTGTTACTGGAGGAAATTCTTCTGCTCCTTACGGTTTAATCTCATCCTTAAAATATAAACCCATTTTAGATAACATAAAAGATTATGTAGGATTTATACTTTATGTTAATGATAAACATGTGCTAGCAGGTTTGCCTGAAGAATCGATTATTGGAACAACTATACGAAGACTATCAATATGTTTATCAAGAAGTCCAAATGTCCATAAGTTATATTATATTAATATAGATAATTTAAAATGTTTACATTTCATTTTAAAAAATATTAATTTAATTGAAAAATCTATATTTGACAAAATATGCCAAACAGGCAGAACGAAATATTACAATATTGATTATAGCGATATTAAAAATAATTTTCGAAGAATTGAACATATTTCTGAATATAAAATGTTAGATGACGATGCAAAAAGTTTGAATGGTTTAAAGTCCAAACTTACTGAATCTCTACTTTCATTAGATAGATTAAAATTACCTATTGAATCTCAATTTTTAAAATGGCAACCAAAATATGAGATTGAAACGAGATTGGTAACTAATGATACACCCTCGTTTGATAATATTGAAAGTATCCTTAATTATGCTCAGTGGCAATTGTTAACATTCGGAAAACTTGGAAGTGATCGCAGTGATTTATTCCGTATTCAATTAAACCATGAATTTAGGTTTGAATTTAAAAATTACAGCAAACAAAAAATTGAAACTTACTTAAAGAATAATTATACAATTTATCATAATCCAATTAGAATTTATGATGAAAGCGTATGTAAAGAAGGCAGTTTTTGTGAAAGAATTCGGGGTCTCTCAAATGAGATGGACAAGTATGAGGAATTTATTTCAGAATTGAAAAATGCATTAAATAATGATCGATTGTGCTATTCCAAAGTTTTATATTTTGTAACAAATTTGGATAGTGGTTACGACCAAACGCAGATTGGGTGGGAAAGTATAACTCCATATTTGGACAGAGATAAAAATGGATATAAATTGTCTTTAAAACATAACCTTCGAAGTGTTGATCTTTATGATGGTTTTCCTTTTAATTTATATTTCTGTATAAAAATATCTGAAGATATAATAAATATGTTGAAAAACGAAGAATTGAATATTAGACTTGAAAGTGTTTATATTAATATCGCTAATTTGCATGCATATGTAGATTGCATACCTAAATCTTATACAAGAAGTATTTTTGAAAAAAAATTGGTGATTGTCCAATGAAACGAAATATTTTTTTTAAAAAGCATGCTTTAAAAGATTCAGAATATAAGTGCAAAAAAATACCATCACCGGACTTCCCTGTTGAAAATGGAAATTTCCTATTAGGAAATGAATATAGCCCTGTTGCTGTTGTTATCCCCAGATCAAATCAAGATTTAATTAAAATTGCAGTTGAAACAGGTGCGGCGATTTCAGGTCGTTTAGTTACTGCGAATATTGGTATAGAAAAAATTATTGCAAATATCATCTCAAATCCAAATATTCGATATATTATTCTTTTCGGATTGGAATCTGAAGGACATTTAGCAGCTCAATCTCTATTCAAATTGTATAAATATGGAATTGATGAAAACGGAAAAATTATTAATTCTGAAGGCTTAACTCCTTATATTCGTAATTTGCCTATACATGCTGTAGAGAGATTTAGAAATCAAATTACTAATATTATAAATTTAATAGGTGAAGATGACCCCATTTTGCTCAAAAAAGTAATCACATTATGCCTGCAAGAACCTAAAAATGCTGTGGAAATGAAGTTCGATAAGGAAATCTATCTCTTGTACGATCCTGGAGCTTTTAATTCAGAGCCTCTGATAATCAAAATAACAGAGAAATTAGAATATGCTGGAATATATGAAACTTTGTCGCGGTTTTCAACGGTAATTCATGCCCAATCAATTTCTTCCGCTTATCCTCTACTAATCGATGCCATTTTATCAGCTGGAGGGCACACATTTGATGAAAGAGGATCTAAAACTAAAGAGTTATTAAATGTACAAGTTAACATTTTAAATCCTTCCCAAAATCCGATTCCAAAAGGTTATAGACCTGAGGGTTGGATAAAAACAGATGAAGAAGTAAGAGAATATTTAGAAAAATATGCTGAAACTTACTTTCAAGCAAATAAAAACGTTATTTATGAGAATGGTAAAATATTATTAATAAATAGTAATGTATCTTATACATATGGAAGTAGACTAACTGATTTTGAGGGAATAAATCAGATTGATATTATAATCAATGGAATTAAGAATGCTATTTCTAAAAATCAAGAATCAAGAAGATTTGTTTTATCATTGATCAATCCGAAAAAGGATTTATCTAACGAAACTGAACTTATTGAAATTCCCTGTTTCACCCAATTTTGGGTTTACAATAGAAAAGAGGAGGATAAATGGGTACTTCATGGAACAATGTTTTTCAGATCACATGATGCTTATCTTGCTTTCCCTGCAAATAGTTTCGCAGGGATGCGAATTCTTGAATATTTGTGTGAAAAAACTAATACTCAATTGGGGACATTGACCATGTATTTTGGAAGTGCGCATATTTACTTGAACTTTTAATTTATTTTATAAGAGATTCATATAAAAAATCAATCTAGCTAATAAAATTTCTCACTTAAACATTGTAGATGCATACCGTGCCGAGATTAAGTTCCACAATATTTATTCAAATTTGAATACCATAAGATGCAGATAATTCCTATCCTGTAGTCATGGTATACTCCGAATAATAGATCCGGGCTTGTATATAGTGTTTTTCAGGTTTTATTCATTATTTTGTTAGATTAATTAAGGTAAAATATAACTTCCGATAATTTTTCTATTTTAATAGTCCGATTTTCAAACTTCACACTAAACTTGTAGCTTATTATTCTGCCAACCTAATCTTCATGAAATATCACCACCCCTCCACAAACGCCGGATGATGCCTCCCAAACGACTCCTACGCCTCCTCGTAACTCACTTTTTTATAATACCTCGCCTTCGTCTCCCTACTGTGTCCCTCCGCCTTCGCAGACACATCAGCCGCCACTGCAGATCATGATGCCTCTCTCCTGCCTCCCTTTGGTCCCATTAATGTGATTAGATGATACTCCTTCCCACTCGGCTTGATGGACTGCAGTTTCTGGATATTCAACAGCCTGGGCCATTTTCATTCATCTTCTCGAAATGCCGTAGGGTCAGCCTCTTCCTGCCGTTGATGAAAATGTGCCACTCCCTGCACTCCCAGTGCTCGGCTGCACTGGTGAAAACCTGTGGCTACATAGAAGGTGAGAAGAAAAACTGTGACTATAACTTGTATATAATAATTTGATTATCCTCTACCACAGCAACCGCTCCCCCTCCTTCAAAGACAGAGAACAACGACAATAG